>OGXD01000973.1_pt1 | contig 24810 bp, 21 predicted proteins | sample 1576211 | NCBI WGS metagenome assembly OGXD01 (sample SAMEA3541470, study PRJEB24748) | human gut metagenome | biome: human gut; feature: human-associated habitat; material: faeces | place: China | collected 2012
GCCGCCGGAGCGGTGCTTAAGCCGTCAGGCGGGAATTGTGCGGTGTTGCCTTAGGTTCGCGGGCGCACATTGTGCGCCCCTACGGTCCCTAAACGTGCCGTTTTGGGTTCACTGCTTCCTGACCAAGGCCAATGTGCCTATTATAGCACAACCTGCTTTATGCCTGCTCAAAAAATTTCTTTGCCAGCACCGGGCCAAACCAGTGGTCCGAATTGTGGGAATACCGCACCGCATACGCCGTGCACTGCCGCATCATGCTGACAATGCCAACGTTCATGCGGGTATCAAACCCATCCACACCCGGCAGCAGCGAGCCTGTCATATCGATCATGCCATTGCGGGAAAGCACCCGCATGACCTCGCTTTCCATCTCCTCCCGGTGCAGGATGTCCATATCCTTTTTCAGGTAGGCCAGCGCGGCCATCAGCGCATAGCAGCCCCAGTCGGAGCAGGTTGCCGTGATGATGTTATCGGTGCTGCTTGCGGCCAGAATGCCGCCGCAGCAGCCGTCCTGGCATTCGCCGGGGGCGGTGAAGGGCACATATTTTTTAATGTGCTCCCCAATGGTGCCCATGCCGATCTCATTGCCCAGATCGCCGATGGCCACATTGGGCACGCCGCGGGCGCGCAGTTCGTTCCACAGCACATCGCTTTTGGCTTCCAGTGCGGTCACATCCTTGCCCACCGCATTGTGGTAAACACCCTTGGCGTTGCCGCCGCAGGCTTCCACCGAGATCACCGCTGCGGGTAAAATCTTATCCGCCAGCGCTTTGGCCTGGGCGGGGGCTTTGGCCTTATCTTTGGTAAAGGCCACAACGCCAAGGCTCAGCGGCAGCTCCATGGCGGTATCCAGGTCCTCATACACATGCAGACCCACCACATTGCCGCATTTCTTAAAGGCTTCCACGCTGTCCTGCGGGCAGACGATGATCGGCTTTGCCCCAAAGGCCAATACCAGAGACCGCGCCAGCAGGATCGCGCTGACAGAACCGTCCATTTCCGGCACCTTGTGGGGCAGCAATACAAACCCGACCAGGATATACACCGGGTCGCCGGGGTGGATGGCTTTGCACAACGCTTCGGCTGCGTGCATGGCGGTCGGCCCCCCGGTATATGCCCGGCTGCCCGCGTACAAAATGCGGCACACCCCGTAACCGCGGGGGTCCAGACACATGATGGCATCCAGGTTTTCGCCTACATTGCGTTTTTCCAGTTCGTCACGGGTCATGGTGTTTTCCCCCTTTTCAGCCCCACAGACTTTCGCAGCCGGTATAGTCATAGAACTCTTTCAGCACTTCGTCCTGGATGGCTTTCAGGGTAGCGGGGTCCTTGCCGCCGGCGGGCTTGCCCTCAAACTCGCAGGCATGCAGACAGAAGTTGGAGGAGGAGGTCACGATGATCTCATCCGCATCGCGCAGGAAATCCACCGTGAACGGTTTTTCCATCACGGTAATGCCCAGGCGGTAGCAGGCCTGCAGCATATGGGTCTTGGCAATGCCGCGCAAAATCAGTTCATCGTTCGGGTGGGAATAGAAAATCCCGTCTTTCAGCACTGAAACGTTGGAGTGCGCACATTCCGTTACAATATCCCCGCGGTGGAACACGGTCTCGCTCATGCCGGCCAGCTTGGCGCGCTGGGCGGTCATAACGCTGGGCAGCAGGTTCAGCGTTTTGATGTTGCAGTGGTAAAAGCGAGTGTCCTCCTCAGAGTTCAGGCGGATGGGCTTGTCGGGGTCGTTCAGGGTGTTGGGCCGGATGGAAACCCACAGCTTGCCGGGCACGCCTTCCTCATACACATGGTTGCGGGGCTCCACACCGCGGGTGACCTGCCAGTATACAAAGTTGACCTTGCTGTCCACCTTGGCCAGCAGGTCGGTCAGCAGCCTGCCCAGTTCGGCCTTGCTCATCGGGATGTTGATATCCAGTGCCTTGGCGCTGGTAAAAAAGCGGTCCAGGTGATCCTGCAGCAGGTATACCTTGCCGTTCGCGCCAACGGTGGCATCGTAGCAGCCATCGCCAAAAAAGTGAACGCGATCATTGAACGGCACCATCAATTCTTCCGGTGCGTCGATTTTGCCATCATAATATGCAATGGATTCCATTTTTCCTTACTCCTCTCATCTTGGTTGCCTTTATGTTCAGCCGTTATTTGGCTTTCACATCAAATTTCAGTTCAATCACTTTTTTAATCAGCTCCACGCAGTTATCCAGCCCAATGGCGGCGGAATCCAGGCAGAGGTCATAATTTTCCACCCGCTTCCACTGGTGGCCGGTGTGGTATTTGTAATAGCTTTCACGGTAGCGGTCCAGCTTGTCAATATAGTGCTTGGCCTGGCTGCTGCCAATGCCCTGGCGCTTCATCTCGCGCTCCACACGCCAGTCATAGGGGGCATCCACATACACGGTCAGCACGTTGGGCTTATCCCGCAGAACAAAGTCCGCTGCGCGGCCCACGCAGATATAGCTTTCCTCGTTCAGCAGCTCCCGCAGCACCTTGGCCTGGTAGTTGAACAGGTTTTCATCGCTGATAAAGTTGCCGCTTTCCGGTGGGATGATGCTGCCGTCATACACCCGTTCCGAAACCCGGTACAGCATGGTTTTGCGGGTGTTCTCATCGGCGCGGGCAAACAGTTCCTCGCTGATGCCGCTGTCCTCTGAGGCAAGGCGCAACAGCTTGCGGTCATACAGGTCAATGTCAAATGCCTTTGCCAGCTGCTTGCCAATGTAGCTGCCGCCGCCCGAACCACAGGTGCGGGTAATGGCGACTGCAAAATACGGATAATCGGGATACATTTTCCACCCCTCCTTACTGGCCCAGATAGGCTTTCTTCACGCGCGGGTCGTTCAGCAGATCCGCGGCGTTGCCCTCAATGCTGATGTTGCCGGTTTCCAGCACATAGGCGCGGTCCGAGATGGCCAGCGCCATCTTTGCGTTCTGTTCCACCAGCAGGATCGTGATGCCCTGCTTGTTTACTTCCTGAATGATGGCAAAGATCTCTTTGACCAGCAGGGGCGAAAGGCCCATCGAAGGTTCATCCATCAAAATCATTTTGGGCTTTGCCATCAGGGCGCGGCCTACGGCCAGCATCTGCTGCTCGCCGCCGGAAAGGGTGCCCGCCAGCTGGCGGCGGCGCTCATCCAGACGGGGGAAGCGCTTATACACATCCTTCATCGTCTCTTCCATCCCGGCCGGGTCGGCATAAGCGCCCATTTCCAGGTTTTCTTCCACCGTCATCTGGGGGAAGATATGCCGCCCTTCCGGCACATGGGCCAGCTTGTAGGTAATGATCTTGCTGGGTTCCGCCTTGCGCAGGTCGTGCCCGTCAAACATCACGCTGCCGGACGCAGCTTTTTCCAGCCCGGTAATGGTGCGCAGGGTGGTGGTTTTGCCCGCGCCGTTTGCCCCGATCAGGGATACGATCTCGCCGTCATCCACATGCAGCGATATGCCGTTCAGCGCGTGTACCGCGCCGTAATTGACATGAAGGTCTTTTACTTCAAGCATCCGCTTCGACCTCCTCCTCTTTGTCTTTGCCCAGGTATGCTTCAATCACATGGGGGTCATTGGCGATCTCTGCCGGCGTGCCGGAAGCGATCGTGGTACCAAAGTCCAGCACCTGGATTCGCTCGCAGATTTTCATGACCAAACTCATGTCATGCTCGATCAGCAGCACCGATACCTTGAATTCGCTCCGGATATAATCAATAATCTCCAGCAGTTCCTCCGTTTCAGTCGGGTTCATACCGGCGGCCGGTTCGTCCAGCAGCAGCAGCTTCATGTTGGTGGCCAGCGCGCGGGCAATCTCCAGGCGGCGCTGCTCACCATAGGGCAGGTTGTCGGCCTCCAGGTCCTCCTTGCCGGAAAGGTGCACCACCTGCAGCAGCTCTTTGGCGCGTGCGGTGGCGGCGGCTTCCTGCTGCCAGTACGCCTTGGTGCGGAAGATGGCCTGCGGCATGTTGTAGGTCAGTTCTTCCAGCATGGCAGCTTTGACGTTTTCGATCACCGTCATTTTTTTGAACAGGCGGATATTCTGGAAGGTTCTGGCAATGCCTGCATGAACGATCTGGTGGGTCTTTTTGCCGTTCATCCGCTCACCATTCAGGTAAAGGGAGCCTTCGGTCGGCTTATACACACCAGTGATCAGGTTGAACACGGTGGTTTTGCCTGCGCCGTTGGGGCCGATCAGCCCCACCAGCTCGGATTCGCCGATTTCCATATTAAAATCATCCACGGCTTTCAGGCCGCCAAACTGGATGCCAAGGTGCTGGCATTTCAAAACGGGTTGTGCCATGGTTCAGGCCCCCTTTTCTGCTTTTGCTTTTACCGTGCCGCGGCCGGTCAGTTTTTCCAGCGCGCGGGTCAGGCTGAACTCCCACCGGCCAAAGATGCCGCCGGGACGGAACAGCATGACCAGCACCAGAACCACCGAGTAGGCCAGCATGCGGTAGGTAGAAAATTCACGCATCAGTTCCGGTAAAGCGCTCAGGAACGCTGCGCCGATGATGGAACCGGTCAGCGAACCGGTGCCGCCGATGATCACTTCGCTCAACAGCTCTGCGGAATAGTTAAAGTTGAAGTTGGTGGGGATCATTGCCGTCATGTAATGGGCATAAATACCGCCGCCGATGCCGGCAAAGAATGCGCTGATGGCAAAGGTCATGACCTTGTAATAGGTCACGTTGATGCCGGAAGCCGAAGCCGCGATGTAGTCCTCACGGATGGCCTGCACGGTGCGGCCATATTTGCTGCGGACGAACAGGTACATGATGGTAACGCAGACCACCATGATCCAGAACACCCGCGGGAAGGTGGACAGCTTGAGGATGCCGCTCATTGTTTTACCGCCGCCGGTGATGGAAAAGTTGCAGAAGCAGACGCGGATGATTTCGGCAAACGCCATGGTGACAATGGCGAGATAGTCGCCGCGCAGGCGCAGCGCCGGGATGCCGACCAGTACGCCCATGATGCCCGCAGCCAGGCCGCCGACCAGCAGCGCAATCAGGAACAGCCCCAGATCCGAAAGCCCTTTGCCTGCCAGCGCGCCGGATACAATGGCGGAGACATAAGCGCCGACCGAAACAAACCCCGCATGCCCCAAGGAGAACTCGCCCATAAAGCCAACTACCAGGTTCAGCGATGTGACCATGATGATGGTGTAGCAGGCGGTGGTGCAGATGCCCTGAATATAGGTGGTGGAGGTGCCGAACGCATTGGCGGCGAACAGCCCTGTCAACAGGGCAAACACCAGCGCCACGCCCACAGCGTTCAAAAGATAGGAGCCTTTTATTTTTTTACTCATTGCTCTGCTCCCTCCCTTACACTTTTTCGCCGGTGTTCTTGCCCAGGATACCGGCGGGCTTGACCAGCAGGATCACGATCAATGTGCCGTAAGTAACGGCTTCGTACCAGCCGGGGGCAAACAGCTTGACAAAAATTTCAATCAGGCCGACCAGAATGCCGCCGATCATGGCGCCGGGGATGATGCCAATGCCGCCCAGAACTGCGGCGATGAAGGCTTTCATGCCCATCATGGAGCCCATATCGGTGGTAACGCGGGGGTAGGTAGAGCAGTACATCAGCGCTGCCACCGCCGCCAGACCGGAGCCGATGGCAAAGGTCAGGGTGATGATCTTGTTCACGTTGATGCCCACCAGGGTGGAAGCATCCTTATCCTGCGGGACGGCGCGCATGGCCTTGCCCAGCTTGGTCTTTTTTACAAACAGCTGCATGCAAAGCATCATCGCAACGCCGATGCCAATGGTCAGCAGCACGTTCAGCGGCAGCGATACCCCGCCGACCGTAATGGTGGGCAGGCTGAAAATAGCCTGCACGTTGTGCGGCTTGGCGCCAAACAGCACCATGGCCAGGTTTTCCAAAAAGATGCTCATGGCCAGTGCGGTAATCAAGGCGGACATGGGCCCGGCCTTGCGCACCGGGCGGTAAGCCAGGATCTCAACCAGCACACCAACCAGCGCGCACACCGCAACGGCCACAATCACGGCCATCCAGGCGGGCATTCCCGCATCGACCATCAGCGGGATGGTGTAAAACAATGTGTAAGCACCGATCATGATAAAATCGCCGTGGGCAAAGTTGATCATGCGGATGATACCGTAAACCATGGTGTAGCCCAACGCGATCAGCGCATAAATAGCGCCCTGGTTCAGGCCGTTGATCAGGCCCTGAACAAATAATGATGCAGTCATGGTCCATTCACCTTTCCTATCATTTTTTGTGAATGTTTGATTCGGGGAAATCCAAAAAACAAAAAAGTGCGCGCGGCTGCTTGCATTGCCGCGCGCACCATTGCGCCTTTGCTCTGGAGGGAGTGTTTAGGGGAATCTAAAAAACTTTAGGAAATACCGCATAATTCTAAGTGCCGATACGGCGAGCGAGGTGCGGCAGATGCCAAGCCAAAAGCGCAGATAATACTGGATGCTGCAAAGGTGAGCGCCGCCAGTGGCGGAAACAGCGAACCGAAGCAGGGGCAGCGGTCGCAGAGTGCGAGGGGCTTTTGCCCCCGAAGCACGATGCGGGTACCGCAACCCGACATTATCGAGCATTTTGGCAACGCAGATGCCGTGCCGCAGCCGCCGGAGCGGTGCTTGAGCCGTTAGGCGGGAATTGTGCGGTGTTGCCTTTACTCAGCGGAGGAAACCAGGTTGCCATCGGAATCCAGCGTTTCAGACCACTTGACCTTGCCGTCAACAAAGGTGTTGAATGCAATGCTCTTGATGGCGTCGCCGTTTTCGTCCAGCTTGATCTTGCCGCCAACGCCGGTAAACTCCATACCGGTCATGCCTTTTACCAGGCTTGCGGTATCGGTGCCGCCGCCATTCTCGGCAGCTTGCAGCAGCATGTAGATGGCGTCATAGTACAGGGCCGCGCAGGCGTTCAGGCTTTCGGTGCCGTACTTTTCGGTGTACTTCTGCACAAAGTTCTGAACGGCGGGGGCGGTATCCTCGCTGGAGTAGTGGTTGGTAAAGTAGCAGCCATCAAACTTGTCTTCCAGGCCGGTGGTATCCGCGCCATCCCAGGCATCGCCGCCCATGATGGTACCGGTAAAGCCCGCGTTGCGCGCTGCGCCTACAAGCAGCGGTACCGTATCCAGGAAGCAGGGATAATATAAAAACTCTGCGCCGGAAGCCACGGCCTGTGCTGCCTGGGAGGAAAAGTCAGTATCAGTGCTCATGCACTCGCCGGTATAGGTAATTTCAATGCCGTTGGCCTCGCAGTTTTCTACAAAAGCGTCCTTCAGGCCGTTGGAATAGTCATCATCCTTGGCATAAATCACGGCTACCTTGCTGAATCCCTTGCTCTTAACAAACAGGGCGGCCATCTTGCCCTGATACGGGTCAATGAAGCAGTTACGGAAGATCGTGGAGCCTTTCTGGGTCACATCCACGTTGGTAGCGCCGGTTGCCAGCAGCAGCATGCCGTCATTGGCAGCCTGGGTCGCCATAGGCAGTGTAACGGAAGAGAAGAAGCTGCCCACGATAGCAGCCGGGGAATCTGCCATGACCTTGTTGTAAGCGTTCATGGCCTGCTTGGCGTCCTTGGCATCGTCAGCCACCTTGCCGCCGTTGACGATCTCGACCGTGTAGCCGGAATCGCCGGAGTTGATCTCCTCCACAGCCATATCCACCGCGTTCTGGGCACCCTCGCCGTAAATAGCGGAGCCGCCGGTCATGGAGCAGACCACACCAACACGGATCACATTACCGCTGTCCGCGCTGGATGCTGTGGTGGAAGCGGCACTGGAAGTATCTGCCGTGCTGGCTGTGCCGCCCTGTGCGCTGGAAGAACAGCCGCCCAAAACGCCTGCCGCCATCGCCGCCGCCATGGTAAGAGAAAGAACCCGTGTTGCCTTTTTCATCGTAAGCCCCTCTTTCTTTAATGTTCGTTCTGCTTTCTTCTCTCAGGGCAATACCGCATAATTCTAAGTGCCGATACGGCGAGCGAGGTGCGGCAGATGCCAAGCCAAAAGCGCAGATAATACTGGATGTCTTATCGAGCATTTTGGCAACGCAGATGCCGTGCCGCAGCTGCCGGAGCGGTGCTTAAGCCGCAAGGCGGGAATTGTGCGGTGTTGCCTCGGATATCTCCTGACCAAACAAAAAGCGCGCAGCCCCGCCGTCAAGCGGGTGCCGCACGCCTTTGTGCAAAAGCAAAATCTCTTTTGTTCTTTTTATGCTTTTGTCTCCGGAATCAGAACGGGGTCCGCAGCTTTTGCACTGCGGACCCCGTTGTCCTTGCTCCATGTTTGGATTGTTCTGATTATAGCATGCTGCCAAAATTTTGCAAGCACTTTTTGTCAGCATCAGGGGGAATTTTGCCGCCGATCACCTTATTTTATTAAGTTGCTTCTTCGTTTTTTCATTTCGCATCCCCGTTTTCGCTTTCTTTTTTTCGTCAAACTGTCCTTTGGGCTAAATAACTTCAAAATTACAGCTTTTCCCCCGCACCACTGGGTCATGCCGAGCAGCGGACAGCCCAGTCCGGCAGCCTTATTCCGCTGTTTCTCTCCGCCTTACGTTGTCACAGCCTTATTCATCGAATCGTTTCTCTGCCAATTTCTTATGTCATCCAAAATCCCGCATTGTTTCTCGCTTTATCGTTCCACAGATTTATATCGAATGTTCGTTTTATTTTGTGGCGGGTCTTTCCGCCATTTCCCAATATTATATATTTTGTGAACAATCATTGCATAGGTTGTAAACATTAGCACTCTGCACTTGACAGTGCTAATTTTAGGATTATAATAAAGGCGTACCTTGAAAGAGGGGGTGCGGAACGCAAGAGCGCTCCGGGAAACACCGCCAAGGAGCCGCAAGGCTCGGGAAGCGTCAGACTTCCCGGAGAGGCACCAAATAAAATTCCAGATTTTTACAAAGTGAGGTTATGACTTATGTTGCCGACTGTTTTTGGTGAAAATCTTTTTGATGATTTCTTTGACGATTCCTTTGGTATGATGAACGCACGCAGCCCGCTGTACGGCAAGCATGCACGCAACCTGATGAAGACCGATATCCGCGAGACCGATACCAACTATGAGCTGGCCATTGATTTGCCGGGCTTCAAGAAGGATGAGATCCACATTGAGCTGAAAAACGGCTACCTGACCATCAGCGCCGCCAAGGGCCTGGATAAAGACGAAAAGGCCCCCGAAGGCAAGTATATCCGCCAGGAGCGTTACACCGGCGCCTGCAGCCGCAGCTTCTATGTTGGCACCGACCTGCAGCCCAAGGATGTCAGCGCCAAGTTCACCGATGGCATCCTGGAGTTGACCTTCCCGAAGGAAGCTCCCAAGAAGGAACCTGATGTGACCCGCGTTGAAATTGGTGAATAACCGATCCGCCTTTGCGGCATAACTGAATAAGTCTCAGCGGTGCCCCGCCCTTGACCCCAATCGGTCAGGGCGGGGCACCGCTTTTTTGTTTTGTTGCACCCCTGTGGTATAATGATTTTATAATAAATCCAACAGGGGGGCTGCTGTTTGTATGGTCGATCATATGGAGATCCGCGGGGCACGGGTACACAACCTAAAAAATATTGATGTCGATGTGCCGCTGAACAAAATCGTCGGCATTGCGGGTGTATCCGGTTCCGGCAAATCTTCGCTGGCGCTGGGCGTGCTGTATGCCGAAGGTTCGCGCCGGTATCTGGACGCACTTTCCACCTACACGCGCCGCCGCATGACCCAGGCCCCCAAAGCTGATGTGGACGAGGTTCTGTATGTTCCCGCCGCGTTGGCGCTGCACCAGCGGCCGGGGGTGCCGGGCATCCGCAGCACCTTTGGCACCGGCACCGAGCTGCTGAACAGCCTGCGGCTGATGTATTCCCGCCTTGCCAGCCATCGCTGCCCCAACGGGCATTATCTTGCGCCCACCCTGGCCGTGGCCGCCGGGCAGGAGCTGATCTGCCCCGAATGCGGGGCCCGCTTTTACGCCCCTTCGGCGGAAGAGCTTGCCTTTAACAGCCAGGGTGCCTGCCGCACCTGCGGCGGCACCGGCACCGTACAGACCGTTGACCGCGCCACCCTTGTGCCGGACGAAAGCCTGACCATTGACGAGGGCGCTGTGGCCCCCTGGAACTCTTTGATGTGGTCGCTGATGACCGATGTCTGTCGCGCCATGGGGGTGCGCACCGATGTGCCGTTCCGCGACCTGACCGATGCGGAGAAAGAGATCGTCTATGACGGCCCGGCTGAGAAGAAGCACATTTTCTACCACTCCAAAAACAGCGAGCAGGCCGGGGAACTGGATTTTACCTATTACAGCGCCGTACGCACGGTGGAAAACGCGCTCTCCAAAGTCAAGGACGAAAAAGGCATGAAGCGGGTGGAAAAGTTTTTGCGTCAGGATATCTGCCCGGACTGCGGCGGTTCCCGGCTGTGCGCTGCAGCCCGCGCGCCCAGGCTGCAGGGTATCCCGCTGGATGAAGCTTGCCGCATGACCCTTTCCGACCTGGTTGCCTGGGTAAGCGGGGTTCCCGCCGCCCTGCCGGAAGAAATGCGCCCCATGGCGCAGAGCATCTGTGAATCGTTCCAAACGGTGGCCAAGCGGCTGATGGACCTGGGGCTGGGCTACCTGGCGTTGGACCGCGCCGCGGCTACCCTTTCCACCGGCGAGCGCCAGCGTATGCAGCTGGCCCGCGCGGTGCGCAACCGCACTACCGGCGTTCTGTATGTGCTGGATGAACCCTCTATTGGGCTGCACCCCGCCAACATCACCGGCCTGACCGGCGTGATGCAGGACCTGATCCACGACGGCAACTCGGTCATTCTGGTGGACCATGATACCCAGATTCTATCCGAAGCCGATTGGCTGATTGAGATGGGGCCGCAGGCCGGTGCGGGCGGCGGCCAAGTGATTGCCCAGGGCAGCATCCCGGCCATTGAAGCAAACGCTGCTTCCCGCATTGGGCCGTTCCTGGCGGGCAAAGCGCAGTGCCTGCGACCCCAGGCCCCGCAAAGCGAGTTGTTCGCGCTGGGGCGCATTCAGCTTTCCACCAACGCCATCCACACCGTAAAGCCGCTGGACATCGAAATTCCCAAGGGGCGGCTGACTGTGGTGACCGGGGTTTCCGGCTCCGGCAAGACCACCCTTGTGCTGGAAAGCCTGGTTCCCGGCCTGAACGCCGCCATCCACAGCCAAAAGCTGCCGGAGCATGTACGCTCTATTGTGCCGGACGGCATCACCCAGGTCAAGCTGATCGATGCCGCACCCATTGGCATCAATGTGCGCTCCACCGTGGCCACCTATGCCAATGTGCATGATGAGCTGCGCAAAAAGTTTGCCGCCACCCCGGATGCCAGGCAGGCCGGGTATAAAGCGGGCGATTTTTCCTACAACACGGGCAAGCTGCGCTGCCCCGTGTGCGATGGCACCGGCAGCATCAGCCTGGATGTACAGTTTTTGCCGGATGTGGAGATTCCCTGCCCCGAATGCCGCGGTTCCCGCTATGCCAAGGAGGCCGGGCAGATTTTTTACACCAGCAAGTCCGGAACCAGATATTCCCTGCCGCAGCTGATGGATATGGATGTGAACACTGCCCTGACCGCCTGTGCCGACTGGCCGGTGGTGCGCCAGCGACTGACTGTTTTACAGGAACTCGGCCTTGGCTACCTGACCCTTGGCGAGGAAACGCCCGGCCTTTCCGGCGGCGAGGCCCAGCGCCTGAAGCTGGCCAGCGAGATGGGCAAAGCCCAGTCGGACTCTCTGTTTGTCTTTGATGAGCCCACCATCGGCCTGCACCCCGCCGATGTGCAGGTTCTGCTCGGCGTGTTCCAGACCCTGATCGAGCACGGCGCCACCGTCATCGTCATTGAGCATGACCTGGATGTGATCCGCAACGCAGACTACATCATTGATATGGGCCCGGGCGGCGGTGCCCAGGGCGGCACGGTGGTGGCCGCCGGCACGCCGGACGTTATCCGCCACACCCCCGCCAGCCAGACCGGCAAATTTATCTGATTTTATATCTTTATAAACAAGCACATCCCTCGGCAGCGCCGTATTGGGCGGCCCGCCGGGGGATGTGTTTTGCTTTTATTCGGTTTTATCTGCTTCCTGCTTCTGCTTTTCTTTTAACTCTTTTTGCAGCTCCGCTTCCACGCGGTCAAAGCGCTCCAAAAAGCTATGTTCCTGCCCTTCGGTCTTGTAGCCGGGCATGGTATCCAGCGCAACGCCGTGGATGCTGCGGAAAATGCTGTTCTCAATGTTGGGGTTATCCCGCTTTAGGCGGCGCAGCAGCACCTTGACTTCCTGCCGCTTGGAGCCACCGCCGCCGTTGTCGCAGGTGGTGCAGTTTTCGGTAAAGCGGCAGGCGCACTGGATGAATTCCAGGTCGTTATAGCGTTTCCAGGCAATGATATCTTCCTCCCGCACGCAGTACAGCGGACGGATCAGCACCATGCCGGGAAAGTTGGTGCTGTGCAGCTTGGGCGGCATAGCCTGCAGCTGGGAGCCATAGAACATGCTCATCACGGTTGTTTCGATCACATCATTAAAATGGTGCCCCAGTGCAATTTTGTTGCAGCCCAGCTCCTGAGCCTTCTTGTACAGGTAGCCGCGGCGCATGCGGGCGCACAGGTAACAGGGGGATTTATCGCTGTTGTTGGCGACCGCAAACACATCCGTCTCAAAAATTGTGATGGGGATATTCAGCAGTGCGGCGTTGCTTTCGATCTTCTGGCGGTTGATCTCATTATAGCCGGGGTCCATCACCAAAAACACCAACTCAAAGGGCACATCGCTGTGGCGCTGCAGCTCCTGCATCAGTTTAGCCATCAGCATGCTGTCCTTGCCGCCGGAAATGCACACGGCAATTTTATCTCCCGCCTGCACCAGTTCATAGCGCTTGACCGCCACAATAAAAGGGGTCCACAGCTCTTTGCGGTATTTTTTGATAATGCTGCGTTCAATCAGCTGGCAGGGTTCCATCTGGCGTTCCAATGGTCATTTCTCCTTTTGCAAATCCTTCAGGCAGCGGTCAAACGCCGCCAAAAATCCGTTCAGTTCTTCTTCGGTGGTCAGGTGGCTCAGGCTGATGCGCCATGAGCTCAGCGCATTTTTGCGGTCCCGGCTGACGGCAAACACCGCCTTGGACGGTGTGCCGTCGGTGGAGCAGGCCGATTTGACGGACACACATACCCCCTGCCCGCTCAACGCCTGCTGGAACACCCCGGCCTTGATGCCCGCCACGCTCACGTTTACAATGTGCGGCACCGCACCCGCCGGGCTGTTGACGCGCACCCCCGGCCGCTTTTGCAGCTCTGCGCACAGGGTATCGTGCAGCGCCTGCACATGGGCGCAGCGCTGGGGCTGTTCATCCAGCGCAAGGGCCAGCGCCGCCTGCAAAGCCGCGGCAAGGCCCAAGGTGGGGGTGCCGCTGCGGTAAATGGTAGTGCTGGCCCCGCCGTTCATCTGAGGTTCGATCACCAGCCCTTTGCGCTTGTACAGCACGCCAATGCCGTTGGGGCCGTAAAACTTGTGGGCGGTAAAGCTCATGATATCCACGCAGTCCAGCCAGAGGGCCGTTTTACCCACGGCCTGGGTGGCATCCACATGCAGGCGGCAGTTGGGGCAGCGGTGCACCAGCGCGGCGATCTCCCGCACCGGCTGCACGGTGCCCAGTTCACTGTCCACCCCGCAGATGGAAACCAGTACGGTATCCTTGCGCAACAGCTCTTCCAGCTGTTCCAGGTCAATTCTGCCATCCCGGCCAATGTTCAGCAGATCGATCTCGTACCCCTGCTGCTGCAAGGCCGTCAATGTTGCCCCCACGCTGGAATGCTCCAGCGGGGTGGAGATGATATGCCATCCCACATGCCGAGCCGCGCGGGCCGTGCCCTTTAAGGCAAGGTTATTGGCTTCCGTTGCGCCGGATGTATAAATGATTTCCTCCGGCAGCACCCCCAGCTGTGCCGCAATCAGGCCGGTCACACGGTTCATCTCCTGTCGGGCGGCCTGCCCGGCGCAGTGGGTGGAATTGGGGTTGCCGATAAAATTCTGCTCGGTGCGGCAGTATACTTCCAGCACACGGGGGTCCACCGGCGTGTTGGCCGAATAATCCAGATATATCATGCGCAAATCCCCCTGTTTCGTTGCCTGAAATTTAAGGCAACACCGCACAATTCCCGCCTTGCGGCTTAAGCACCGCTCCGGCAGCTGCGGCACGGCATCTGCGTTGCCAAAATGCTCGATAAGACATCCAGTATTATCTGCGCTTTTGGCTTGGCATCTGCCGCACCCCGCTCACCGTATCGGCACTTAGAATTATGCGGTGTTGCCTTAATTATACCATCATTTCCTACCGCGTCAATGGGTTGCAATGCGCCGCGCCGGATACCTCGCCGAGCGTCAGCTTTCCATAAAGGCGATGATGTCCCTTGCCATCACATCCGGGTGGCCAATGATGTCGCCGTGGCCGTACCCGACAAAGGGGTGGTTCTGCGCGTTGGGGTAGGCGCGTTTTAATTTCTGCATCGCTTTTTTTATGTTCGGCTCGTTGGAACCGTACCAGATGGCCACCTTTGCTTCCGGGTCAGGGGCAAAAGTGTCGATCACATGGTACTGCTTTTCCAGCAGCGGAATCACCGCTTCAAACTGGCGCCAGCTCATCATGTTGCCGGGCAGCAGCATAATTTTGCGGCTGTTTTGTTTGCCAAATTCCTGTACTTCCATATAAGCGTTCCCTCCTCAGACCCCTGCGTTATTTTTGACTAACTCCTATCTCCATCATACCAGAACCCGCCTCAAAAATCCACAAAAAAGAACCTGGGAAGTTTGTTCTTCCCAGGTTCTCTGTTGCATTATTTATCGCGTTCTCAGTCTTTGTCGCGGTCGCGGCGGTCCGGCTTTTTGGTTTCCGGCTCCGGCGGGCGGCTTACCAGGCGTACTTCCTGCACGCGGCGGTTGGTGGCACGGGTCACGGTACCGTCAAAGCTGCCCCACACAAAATGGTCCCCCACTTTGGGCAGGCGGCTGAGCTTTTCCTGCACCAGGCCACCGATGGCCACCGCGTCGATTTCCTCTTTATCGCGGATATCCAGCTCCTCGGCCACATCGTCCACGCTGGCACCGCCGGCAATCAACCAGCTGCCATCGCTCTGCTGGCGGATATCCTCCACCACTTCATCATGTTCATCCCAGATCTCGCCAACCAGCTCTTCCAGGATATCCTCCAGCGTGATGATGCCCGCAGTGCCGCCGTATTCATCCACCACAACTGCCATATGGTGCTTGCTTTCCCGCAAAGTGCGCAGCAAAGCGGAGATGGGGGTCACGCTGGTTGTGTACAGCGTGGGGCCGATCAGGCTTTCCAGCTTGACATCTTCATCGCCCTTGCGCATGGCGGCAAAACAGTCTTTTTCATGTACCACGCCAATGATGTTATCAATGGTTTCGTGGTATACCGGCAGGCGGGAATAGCCGCTGTCGGCAAAAGTTTCGGTCACTTCGTCCATGGGGGTATCATCCGCCACGGCGATCACATCCACGCGCGGGGTCAGAACGTCCTGGGCTTCCACATCGTCAAATTCAATGGCGCTGCGGATCAGCTCGCTTTCGCGGTTGGTCAGCTCACCGTCTTTTTCGGCTTCGCTCACCATAGTTACCAACTCACCTTCGGTAATGGTGTCCTTTTCGTCGGTATAAAAGCGGCTGGCCAAAAAGCTTTTCCATTTGCCAAAAATAAAGTTCAGCGGCCCAAATACCGCCACAAGGGCACCAAGCGCCGGCGCAAAGGCCATTGCAATGGATTCCGGCATTTCCTTCGCCATGCTTTTGGGGGTGATTTCGCCAAACGTCAAAACCAGTAAGGTCATGACAATGGTGGAAGCCGTGGGGCCGTAAGCATTGCCCAACAACCGGCTGAACAGCACCGTTGCAAGCGAAGACGCACCGATGTTTACAATGTTGTTGCCGATCAGAATGGTGCTCAGCAGGCTGTCATACCGTTCAGCCAGGGCCAGAACCTTGGCTGCCTGCTTATCGCCATCCTCCGCGCGGCTTTTTAAGCGGATCATGTTCAGCGAGGAATATGCTGTTTCCGATGCCGAAAAAAAGGCCGACAACATGATCAAAACGATCAGTGCGGTGATCATAAATATACTACTGCCATCGTCCATTGGAGAACCATCAACTCTTTCTTTTGTTTTTTGGCTGCCTGTGCGGCAGCGTTATCAGTATTGTATGCAGGGTATACTACACACATTATAGGTTATTATAGCATACTGTCTCCAAAAGCGCAAACGCTGCAAAGGCTTTTTTGCACAAAACAGTCGTTTCAGCCAAAATGTGTGCCCGTTTGGCCGCCCGCTTTGCTATACCTGCATACAAAAAGGCCCCCGCCTTATGGCCGGGGGTCGTAAGAAAGTAATATCGTCTTTTTGCAGGAACGGCATGGCTTCGGTCATGCCGTTTCCTCTTTCATCAGTTCATTCAGCGGGATAAAGCCCACAAGGTCATAGGAAATGCGGATGTTCTGCCGCCGTTTGCCACTGCTCTTGTCGGGGGCTTCGATATAAACTCCCTTGACAAGTTCACACAGAGCATAGGGCGTAAGCTCGTCCAAATCCTCATATTTGTGTACCCGTTGGATGAACTGTTCCAAATTCTCAATCTGTCGTTCCTGTACTTCAATTTCCTGCTGTAAGCCCTGGATTTCCATTTTGAGCTGCGTCTGCTCATCCTCATATGCCGCCGTCATCCTTGTCGGGAGAGTGAACGGCGAAGTCCACCACCATGCCCCTGCTTACAAACTGCTCCAATAAAAATTGCCTTGCAAGCTCGATGTTCTTCTGCATGGAAAACTCGTTCTGCAAAGCAATGTCAAAGCTGTATGCAAGCTGCGCTTTCTTTCCCCGTTCCGCTTTCTCCACTTCATTCCATAGGGTTTCCCGATCAGAGAAAGAGGGAGGGGCATAGGGCGGCAGCAGGATTTCCGAACAAATCACGCCGCCCTTTTTGGTGTAGTCGCTGTCCTCACCGTAGTATTCGCTGTGCAGCTTTTCGCCGGAGCGATAGACGGCAGACGCAATAGCCGATTGTCCTGCGCTGCGTTTGATTTGTGTCACATGAAAATGATATAGTGCGATACTCAACACCTCTCTTTCTGTTCAGCCCGGTTGTGTTCGTTGACCGCTTTCATGAGCAAGCCCTTAACCTCCGGGATGGCAAGAGCTTTTTCCGCAAAGGTGTAAAACTCGGTTTCGGTCAAAACCTTTGTCAGCGGTGCGATGCTTTCAATGGCTGCGCCACGGGTGATAAGGTGGTGCGCCCGCTTGCGCCGATCTCCTTTTTCGTAGTAGGTGATACGGTTTTCAAGCTGCTGCTTTTTGTGTTGGAGCTGTGAGAGTTTGTGTTCGTTTTCTGCTTTCTCAGCTTCCAGTTCGGGGATGGTTTTCTGTTTTGTCATAGTGCATGACCTCCTTGATTTTGATGTGGGGATATAAAAAGACCGCTTACCGAGAATTGGTAAACGGTCTATGTATGGTGTTCAATTTCAGACTTGTCGGTTGGGAATGGTTTGTCAAAACCGTTTCCAACCGACAAGTACGCAGGGATAGGCGAAGCCGCAAGGGGTGCAGCCCCTTGTTCGGAACGGAGTGACGCAAAACAGCCCGGACTTCAATCGTCCGGGCTGTTAGCCTCGCAGAGCGCACATACAGGGCTTGTCCCTGTATAGAAGTGCGCCCTTTGTTCCAAAGGGAGTTTTACTGGTCAAAATAGTCGGGCGTTGAGTCAAGCAAGATGTCAAAGCCGCCGTCCTTGACCATAACATATCCACTGATGTCGCCAATCACAATTCTACAATCACCAGCGTCTAACTGATGGTATTTATAGAACTCGTCAAAGTCCTCTTGCGTTATATCAGGATCACACGCTTTACAATAAGACTCAAAAATATCAGTGGTCACATCAATAGAATCTACGAAAGCATATATTCTCAAATCCGATCTAAAGATTCCTTCGTAATTAGAGTTGATCATTTCAATAGATCCCGATCCAATGCTACCCTTCAAGGCGGGGGCATTTTGGTAAGCGTTAAGTCTAAATTCTGTGCGATAATACTCGCTACCAGAACTAATGTCAATCTCAAAGGTATCAGTGATAGGAGTGGCTGCAATTTCGTTATATTTTTCAATGAACAGATTCAGATTTGAAAATCTATCTTTCTCTGCATTTTCAGTGTTTTCCTCAATTTGGTCGGACGGGGATTCAGAAGTTTCATTTTCTTCAGAAATATCATCCGTTCCAACAGGGGTTTCAATGACATTTCCCGGAATATTATCTTTGCTTCCAGATGGCGGTGTTTCATCAGAATTTGATGCCCCAACTACAAGAACAAAAATCCAAAGAATTACTATAAGCACGATTTTCATAATCGGCTTCATCTTCTTGTTTTTTGCAATTATGATTGTAAGCGCAATCGGGAAGAACAGGATTCCGAGAATTATCTTCCAGACTGAAGTTTTCTTTTTTGGCTGCACCGACTGACTGTTTTGGTCAGGAGCCACCTCCTGTTTGTTTTGGGAAACTACATTGCCACACTTAGGGCAAAATGAAAGTCCCTTCCTTAATTCACTGCCGCAATTTGGACATTTCATACTATTACCTATGATAACCTTTCTACGGGCTTAAATCCCGTGGTTTTCAGAAATTTCATATTATGCTCGTTAACTTCAATAAAATCGGAAGGATCAATTCGATCAAAATTAATTCCATCAAAGATGTGAATTAATTATACACGAAAAATGTGAATAAATCTATTGCTTCCATGCATAGGCAAAAAATAACGGGTACTCGGCTTGCAACGAATACCCGTTATTTCGTTTACCAACCCCGTCTGACAGATGCCATAATTGTTATTTTCCAGATTACTTTCTTATGAGCACCCGTGTTACAGCAGAGGGCTTTTGCACACAATACCGGCAATTATTCCTATACTTTTTTGCTTCCCTCTCCGGGAAGATGATTTTGTTGGCAAAGAAGAAGATCAACATCAAAATGTCACCGTTGAGCATCGTGGTTCCGATGTTATAGATAAAGTCCGGCACCAGCAGGCCCGCAGCCGCCGCTCACACGCGGTTGATGAAGTTAACGAAGCAGGTGATCAGACAGAATGCCAGCACCAGGCGATCTGCTTGGCAAGGTCGACCTTACCGCGGAACACAAAGTTGCGCTGGATCAGGTATCGGATTTTTATTCAAAGCCGGGAAAACGGTCGGGTTCGAGCCCAAAACGGCAGCTGCAATCTTGCCTGTTTAGACCACGCATCAAATGTACATCAACAACTATGATTCATGGCAGAGAGCTTAGGACACAAAAGTTCATCCGATGCAGTTTTCTATGCATCCGATGAACTTTTTTCAGTAGCGTTTCCTTTTAAGCCACCTTGGTCTTTCGCAGATACCCCCATGCTGCCAGTCCAACGAGCAGAACGATCTTGATCGGTGCCGATGCCAGCAGTACATCTGCCTGAAAGAAGGCATGCCCACCTGCATAGAGAAAATCAAAGCCGGTCATTTTATACTGCAATGCGTTGGAAAACCCAATGCCCCCTGCCGGAAGCAGGGTGGACAGCCATTCTCCGAAGGAACCCGGCACGCCCATATAAACAATCATCGGTGCCACCACACTGATCAGCGCCACAGACAAAGCGGTCAGGTTGTTCTTGGCCCATACGGATGCCATCAGCACAAAGGCCACCTCCGCAAAGAAGATCAGGAAGTTTGCCACCAGCATGACCCACTCCATCTGGCCAACGGTATACGGCAGCAGGCTGGTCACAGAAAACAGCCATTGCACGGAAGTTTGGGTACTTTCCCAGCCAAACAGAGCATTCGTGACCAGGATCCACACCACGCCGCAGAGCAGATACGCCGCCCCTGTGATACTGAACGCCGCCGCCAGCTTTGCCGCTGCTAGCCGCAGACCGCCGTTTTTTGTGCACAGTTGGATGTCCTGCGCCCCGGTCTGTGCATCCGATGCAAACACCGGGGCCGCAATCACCGCGCACAGCAGGGTGAGCAGCAAGCTCAACAGGGTCTGGTAATCCATTGCGTCTGAACTGACCCCAAATGAATAGGTGAACGGTTTTTGTACAGCATCGAACTTTTTCTGTGCAATGGCCTGCGCCTGCTCATAGCCGGGCTTTCCGCTTTGTTCCAGCCAGATCACCGATTCCAGCCGTTTGGGGAGCTGGCTGTAAAAGTTCTGCATATCCTCTGCGGTCAGCCCCATCACGCCCGGTGCCATGCCGGTTTTCGGGTCGGCAAAGGCTTCCTTTGCGTTGTTCACAAGAGGCTGATACCGGGCAAGTTCTTTATAAAATACCTCGACCGGGATATCGTTGATGGAGCTTGCATCATACTGCCGGTACACCCGCTGATAGGCTTCCAGTGCTTCCTGCATGACATCCGGCGTGATGGTACCGGATACCTGCTGCTCCTGCCGTTTCCGGATTGCTTTCAGACCCGTGTAACGCACTTCGTTTCCGCTGGCATCCAGTTCCGTCCAGCCGATAAAGGTCACCGGCAGATATGCCATGACCACAGCCAGCACCAGCGCAATGGCCAGCAGAATAGCTGTCATACGGGTTTTGCACACACGTTTCAATTCCAAACGATACAGGTTCATTTTGCTTCCTCCATTTCCTCCGGGAAAAGCCACAGATACAGATCTTCCAGCCTGGGCTGCGCCGAGATGCTGTCCGGCAACTGCGGTGCATCTGCCAGATACCGCAATGTTACCGTCCCATCCGGCTCGTTGCGCAGATTCACCACCCGCAGCCGGTGCTCCCACCGGGAGAGCGTTTCCGTCGGGATATTTCCTTGCCAGACTTTGCCCTCAATCCGCTTTACCAGCCCTTCGGTGGTGTCCTTCGCAATGATCTTACCAGCCTTCATCACGGCATTTTCGGCCGCAATGTATTCCACATCCGAAACGATATGCGTTGAAATAAGAACGATTCGTTCCTGTGCAAACTCCGACAGCAGATTGCGGAACCGCACCCGTTCTCCAGGGTCCAGCCCTGCCGTGGGCTCATCTAGAATTAAAAATTCCGGGTCGTTGAGCAGTGCCTGTGCGATGCCTACCCGGCGCTTCATACCGCCGGAAAGCTTCACGATCTTTTTGCGGCGCACCTCAGTCAGGCTTACCCGCTCCAGCAGTGCGTCGATCTGCCGGGCAGCCTCTGTACGCGGCAGACCCTTGAGTGCCGCCATATATTCCAGATAGTCCTGTACCGTGAATTCCGGGTAAAACCCGAATTCCTGCGGCAGATACCCCAGCTTTTCCCGGTAGGCCGCACCAAGCGTCCCAATCTCCACCCCATCGCACAAAATCCGGCCACTGCTGGGCCGCAGAATGCCCGCCAGCATCCGCATTAAGGTTGTTTTGCCTGCACCATTCGCCCCCAGCAGTCCCCACACACCCGGCGTGAGCGTGATGGACACATCATCCACCGCCGTTTTATCCCGGTATCGCTTTGTAATATTCTGAATTTTCAGTTCCATGTCTTGCTCCTTTCAGCTTTCTGCAATATATTCTGACCGGGCGGCAAGCCGGATGCACTGCAACACCATACAGAGCACCAGCACGCCCGCCGCCAGCGGCAGACCTTTCGGCAGTTCCGATAATTGCACGAACCGCAGCAAACACAGCTGCCCTGCAAACAGCGGTACAGCCCCGGTCATCATCCATTCCGGGCGCACCCAGCGCAGCAGCAGAAGCAGCTCATTGTTTGCAGTCAGAAATGGCACGGTCAGCACCGCCAGCAGTTGCCCGATGCTCCATGGCACGGCTGCCCGCACATTGAGTACCAGCACTCCCAGCAGGATCGTTTCCCCCGCCAGCAGCAGCAAAAACCGCATCACCAGTGGACGACCGATTCCTGCATATGTGGCTTGTTCCAGTTCAAGCATCTTATATTGACTTGCCCGGTATAAAAACGGCAGACCGAGCATGGCTGTCAGCATGGCAAGTGTGCTCAGACCAAACAGTGCATTGCGTAATGTCCATGCCTTCTCCCACAGGGCAAGTTCCCGACCCACACTGTACAACGCCAGTGCCGCCATTGCTTCCAGCGCCCACACCTTCCAGCCCAGCAATTTGAACTGGCAGTGCAGCAAATCGCGCCAACCACTCCGTTGTTTTGCGATATGTTCCGCCCGGCAGCGGCGCAGCAGCGTTTTCGGTGCGGCTGTGTCAAACTCTGTCGCCAGTGCTCTGGACAGTTCTTTTTCAAAGGCTCGATTCATCTCCAGTCCTCCTTTTCCAATTGCATTTTCAAGGTTTTCAATGCGGCACGCAGGCGGGACTGCACCGTGCGCAGGGGCAGACCTGTGATCTGCGCGATCTCCCGCAATTTAAGCTGTTGTGCGAACCGCAGCAATACTAGTTCCCGCTGTTCCGGCTCCAACTGGGCTGTCAGCACTCGCAGGTTTGCTTTCTCCTCTGCCGCAGCAAAGCCGCTTTCCTGATAGGCAGGTTCGCCCGGCAAGCTTTCCAGCGATACCTCCGTCCGCTCCATAGTACGGTTCAGATCGATGCAAGTGTTTTTTGCGATTTTGTACAGAAAGGGACGGAATGCCCCCTGAAATCCACCACAGGAATCCAGCCAGCGCACCGCTTTCAAAAAGGTTTCCTGTGCTGCATCCTGCGCCTGCTGCTCGTCTGCTGTATGCCAACGGCAATAGTTCAGAATTTGTGGATAGTACGCTGCAATCAGAGTGTCCAGCGCACCCGTATCTCCGCTCTGCGCTTTCCGCAGCAATAATTCTGTCTGGATACGGTTCACCCCCTTCCCGTCTATTAAAACGTCCCATATCATCAAAATGATTTCTGTTTTTTCAAAAATTTCAAATAATTGCCTTTATTATGTTCTTATAGCTTTATTATAATAAAGAGCCTTGTGTTTTTCCTTGTCAAGAGGGCTGGCTCCGTCCAGCCCTCTCTCTTTTTGCCAAAGTTTTCCTTGTTTTTTCTTGCACACTGCCGAAAGTGGCGTGTTTTCAAAAGTTCGCGTTTGCGAAGCGCAACGGAGCAATGAAAGCCCCAGTGGGGCTTTTAAGCGACAGAACGGTCTTACACAGCAAGATGGAGGGGCCTCGCCCCGACAAGTTCACGTTGACACGGCTCGACTTTTGTGGTAATCTATCCCAACAATTGAATATAACATATTTTTACATATTCGTTCAGACCCTGCGGGGCTGAACATTTTGGCTTTCAGCCGTTACATAACCGACTAGCATGACCTTCCAGAAAAAGCGAAGGCAGGGCTGGTCTGTTTTGTGACGGCTTTTTTGTTGCCGTTTTGCCCGTTGGACCTTGAAAACCGCATGACCGTCTGCATGGGATACCCGGCGATGACCCCCCAGTGGGAGAGCCGGAAAACGCCGCCGGAAGGGGGCAGGAAATCCATGCAGAGAGAACGGCAATTCACCTCATGTGGTCAAAATGTCCACATGAGGCGAAACAGACGTGTATCCACCTGTTGCGGTAGAAAAAACGATGTACTCAAAATTTGAGAACTTTATGAAAAAGTATTTAGCACCGCTTGCTGATAAAATGGATAAAGAAGTTCATTTGAGCGCTGTTAAAAAAGCAATGGTTGCAATGACGCCATTGTTAATTATCGGTAGTTTTTGTTTGATTCCAGAAGCAATTCCAAATATGATTGGAGAAAAACATGTAATTTCTCAATGGATATTAACAAATTTGGATATTATCTATATTCCTTATAATGTAGGTATGGCTTTAATGTCAGTTTATGTTACTGTAATTATTGCATATCAATTAGCTAACTCTTATAAGTTAGATATTCCAGGATGTGTGACAATGGGATTAGTATCATTCTTAATGTTAGTTGTAGAATTCACAGAAGATGGGGGAATTTCTAAAACTTATTTAGGACCTAAAGGTTTATTCTGTGCAATGTTTGCAGGATTTATCGCTGTTGAATTATTCCGTTGGTGTAAAAAGAAAAACTTTACAATCAAGATGCCAGATACAGTACCTGATTTCGTATCTCGTTCTTTTGAAATGATTCCTATTTCAGTAATCATTATTGGGTTCTTCTTAATTGTACGTATTGTTTGTGTCAATGTATTAAATACAATGCCACCATTAATCTTTACAGCAATCTTTGCACCATTAGTAGGGTCTATGGATAATCCAATTGCTTATACTTTCTTAAAAATGTTACAAGCTTTAATATTCTTCTTTGGTATTCATCCATCAGTATTAAGCCCAATTACAAGTCCAATTTCGACTCAATTCTTAGCAGAAAATATTGCTGCTGTTCAAGCTGGTCATGTAGCAACTCACTTCTATGCTCCTGGACCTGAATCAGCATTTGGTAACTTTACAGGTAGTGGTGTTACTATTGGTTGTGTATTCTGGTGCTTAATGAGTAAGAATAAAGCTTTAAAACAAGTTGGTAGATTATCATTTATTCCAGCATTATTTGGAATTAATGAACCAATTCTATTTGGTGCGCCAATCGTATTAAATCCAATGTTCTTTATTCCATTTGTTATTTGTGGTGGTATTATTGGTTCATTAGGTGGATGGGCGATGTATTTAGGTATTATGAAATGTTCAACCTTTACACCACCATATGTAGGAGTATTTTTAGAAGGATTCTTAACGAATATGGATCCTATGTCTATAGTTGTTAATGCAGTACAATTAATACTATCTATTTTAATATGGTATCCATTTGTTAAATCATATGAAAAGACTTATGGTAATAAAGAAGAAGAAACTAATGCTATCAGTGCAGAAGATGCAGCTATCTTA
>OGXD01000977.1_pt1 | contig 24784 bp, 20 predicted proteins | sample 1576211 | NCBI WGS metagenome assembly OGXD01 (sample SAMEA3541470, study PRJEB24748) | human gut metagenome | biome: human gut; feature: human-associated habitat; material: faeces | place: China | collected 2012
TAAAGTGCTTGTATTCAAGCCTTTTCTGACTTCTTCCACACGAATACAAATGACAGCACCTCGGCAGATTGACTTTCTGCCGAGGTATTTTTGCATTTATAAGGACTTTTGAATATATTTACTTAAAAGTAATCGTGTGAAAGATGGGTAATCGTGTGAAAGATAGGTAATCGTGCGGAAGATATACGATGTTTCAATTACTATTTAAAACTAGAAAAGATTTAAAATTGTATTGAAATGATTTTATTTTATGCTATACTTATTAATAAAAGGATGTCTTGGGATGTGAATTTATGAGATTTATCGGGTGCAAAAAAAATTTATTATCTAATATTGATGCTGTTATATCAGAAAATATCCCATATAAAAAAGAAGCAGTGTTTTGTGATATCTTTTCGGGTACCGGTTCAGTTGCCCGATATTTCAAAAATAAGTATAGGATTTTTTCAAATGACTCACTCTATTTTTCATATGTACTTCAAAAAGCAACTGTAGAAAATAATATTACCCCTACTTTTTCAAAACTAAAAGAAATCGGTATTCTTGATCCAATCTCTTTCCTTGAAGAAACACGAATTATTACTTATAATTACAATGATAAGAAATATTTTATTGCTGACAATTATTCTCCACATGATAACTGTAAAAGAATGTATTTTACTAACAAAAACGCTGTACGAATAGATTTTATCAGAAACACAATTGAATCATGGAGAAAACAGAATCTATTAGAAGATTATGAATACTACTATTTATTAGCTGCATTAATTGATAGTGTTCCATCTATATCAAATATAACAGGTACATACGGAGCGTATCTGAAAACATGGGATAAGCGCAGCTTTAAGGATTTAGAGTTATCAAGATTAGAGGTGTATGATAACAAAAGATCAAATAAAGCATTTAATCGTGACGCACTGGAACTTATTGATGAGCTTGACGGGGATATTTTATACATTGATCCTCCATACAACGAACGGCAATATGCACCTAATTATCATTTACTTGAAACTATAGCTCAATATGATTATCCTGAAATTAAAGGCATTACCGGCATAAGACCATATCAAGAACAGAAGTCGCCGTTTTGTATAAAAGGAAAGGCAGCAGAAGCCTTTGAGCAACTTATATCAAAAGCCAATTTTAACAATATCGTGATGAGTTATAGCACGGACGGAATTGTGCCAATAGAACAGATTGAGCAAATATTAAGAAAGTATTGTATAAGCAATACTTTCAAACGTTACGATATTCCATACAGAAGCTATAAAAGTAAGAAAGACAATCGACAACATACTTTGTATGAAAATATTTTTTTTATTAAGAAATTTGAAAACAAGCAATATACATTTTTTAATAAAACAACATCAAAAAAATCCAACAAAAACGAAAGTACAAATAAGCATAAGTATATTAAAAGCCCTACCAACTATATCGGTGGAAAATACAAATTACTAAGTCAGTTGTTGCCACAGTTCCCGAAAAATATAAACACCTTCGTCGACCTGTTTGCAGGTGGCTGCAATGTTGGAATTAATGTGAACGCTGATAAGGTAATATTTAATGATATTAATTCGATTATTATTGACTTGTTTAAACTTTTTCAAGATACTCCTATTGATGAGTTGCTTGCACAAATTGATAGCATAATTAACGAATACTCTCTCTCAAAAACAAATGAGAAAGGTTATAAAAAATTGAGAGAACATTATAATCATACACATAAATTGATTGATTTATATACTCTTTCCTGTTACTCGTTTAACTATCAATTCAGATTTAATAATAAACACGAATATAATAATCCTTTCGGAAAAAACAGAAGCCAATTCTCGAATAATATGAGAAGCAATTTAATCAGATTTGTAGAAAAATTACAAAACTCAAATGTAGAATTTACAAAATACGACTTTGAAAACTTCGATATTTCCTCTTTAGGTTATGGGGATTTCATATACTGTGACCCTCCTTATTTGATTACGACCGGCTCTTATAACGATGGAAATCGTGGATTTAAAAACTGGAGTGATACAGAAGAACAAGCTTTGTATGATTTCCTTGATAAAATAAATGAGCAAGGAATAAAATTTGCTTTATCAAATGTTTTGGAACATAAAGGAAAAGTCAATGAATTTTTGAAAAAGTGGTCAAAAAAATATCGAATAATTGATATTAAAAGCGATTATTCAAACTCAAGTTATAATACTACTGGCGGAACAAGCAAAGAAGTTTTAATTGTTAATTATTAAAGAATTAAGGGGGTATGAAAATATGGCAAAAAGAACCTTTGGTTGGGTGCAAAATCCGGGTAAGTTGTCAAATCTAAAGAAAGTAGTAAGTGTTTTTAAGTCAAACAGCAAATATAACATTTGGCTTAGGGAAGAGAGGTTACCATTTCTGAAAAAATACAATCTCATTAATGAAGATGATTATTCAAAATTTCAGAAAATACTTGCAGAGGACAACATCGTTGTCGACTATATGTTGTTAAAAGGTAAAGGTGTAAGCAATGGTAGCCGAGCAAATGCTATGTGTTCCGGAATTATTCAAGCTGTTATTGATGGTCAAAAGGATAAAACTTATATCGATACTATTGGTAATTCAATAACTGTAAAAAAGCCATATACAGATGATTGGTCTGCTGAAGGGTTTCTTCGTTGGGCTATTTCTTGTGGATTGTTGAATTACGATGGAGAAAAGGATAATTGCTATTTATCTGAAATTGGCAGTCAATTAGCAGATACGCAAGATGATAGCATTTCAGAAAAAGAGATTTTTACAAAAGCTCTTCTATCATATCCTCCTGTTTGCAGAGTTTTAAGTATTCTTTCTGATGGTAAGGAATATACAAAATTCGAGTTAGGAAGACAGCTCGGATTTTATGGTGAATTAGGATTTACTTCAATTCCTCAAAATATTTATGTATACGACTATAGTGTAGCAAGCGTTAGCGAGCATAGCAAAATCAAAAGTAACGAGGAAGGAGATTCCGACAAATATGCCAGGGGAATTGCGAGTTGGTGCGCACAAATGGGTTGGGTAAGTTCAAAAAGCACAAACATAACCGAAAGATACAAAGATGTTGATTATACTGTTAAACTTCAAAAATACTTTATAACCAGAGAGGGAGAAAAGGCTCTTAAAAAATCTGTTGGCAATTCAAGCAATGCAAAAATTCCTAAAATTGTGTTATATGAAATGTTAGCATCTAATAAAGCTCCTGACGCAGATTTTCTGAGATATGAAAGGGCCAATATTATTAAATCTATTTCAAACACAGAAAAATCCCTTAAACAGATACAAGATTCATTACGGGGCTCAAATATTGAAGTAACAGAATCTTCTATCGCTGATGATATTATCGGACTGGAGCAAATCGGCATTAACATTCGTGAACGTAACGGAAAATATAAAATAACCGATAAAATAACAGGATTGAAAATTCCTGTTATGACATCTGTAAGCAAAACTGATATTACTCAACTTAAGGAAAAAATACGAGAGGAACTTAAAACTATTGACCATAAGTATCTTGTCCTCGTAGATTTAGCTTATAGCGATTCCTCAACAAAAGGAAAGAAAAATGCAGATGCCAGGGAATTTGAGATTCAAACTGCAGAATTATTTACAAAAGAACTTAACTTCAGCGGCATGAGGCTAGGAGATGCTAACAGACCGGATGTCATAATATCGCATGAAAACCATGGCACTATTATTGATAATAAGTCATATAAAGATGGTTTTAATATCGATAAAAAATGTGCTGATGAAATGAGCAGATATATCAACGAAAATACACGAAGAGTTCCAGGTGTTCCTAAAAATGAGTGGTGGAAGAATTTTGATGTAAAAGTTCATACTTTCTATTTTCTGTTCATTACTTCTTTTCTTAAAGGTAACTTTAAATCTCAGCTTGAATACATTTCCAAATCACAGTCTGATATCCAAGGTGGTGCTGTATCCGTCGATAATCTTCTTTATATTGCAGAAAAACTTAAGGGCGGAGTTATGCAGTATGAAGAGTTCTTTAGACTGTTTAGTAATAATGAAATAGTTGTTTAAGGTAACCTCATATAATATAAAGAATTTCAATAATTGATTTATAAATTATGTGGTGCTGTTCTGAATACTTATGAAATTCGAAAAGTCTGTTAACAATTTGTAATATTTGTTTTAGATATCAAATTAGGACTTATTGAAGTAATAATGCTATAAGATTCTATAAGAGGTATATTATGACATTTGTAAAATTAATTGAGGAAACTTTGAAAAAAGCCAATATCCCACTTTCTGTTGAAGAGATATGGGAAAAAGCAAAAGAATATGGTTTTGCTGATGAGGTGAAATCAAGAGGTAAAACACCTGAACGAACTATTGGAGCAAAATTATATGTTGATATAAAAAATGGAAATAGTATCTTTTATCAGGTAAGCAAAAGACCAGCAAAATTCTTTTTGACTACTTTGAAATTTAATAATGATGAAAATAAGAATTTAATTATTTCGGAAAGCAAAAAGAAATTTAAAGAGAGATATCTGCATCCTCTTTTAAGTAGTTTCGTTTACTCGGATTCACATTTCAAATGTTATACAAAAACAATTTTCCATGAAAAGTCATCAAGGGGGTCAAGAGGTAAGAATGAATGGTTACATCCTGATATAGTTGGTGTATATTTTCCTTATAAAGATTATGATCCGACTACTATTAGTTTTCAAGATGCTTTCCGTGAAAGTAACTTAAAAGTATTCTCATTTGAAATAAAAATAAAAGTTGATTTTTCAAATTTCCGTGAGTATTATTTTCAAGCTGTGTCTAATTCAAGTTGGGCAAATGAGGGATATTTGGTTGCAACTGATTTTGAGGATAGAGCAGAACTTATAGAAGAATTGCTGAGATTAAATAATGCATTTGGCATAGGAATAATAAAACTAAATACTGATAATATTGAACAGAGCGAAATTCTTATACCTTCCAAAAAGAACGAAACTATTGATTGGGAAACAGTTGACCGATTAATAGAAGCAAATGATGATTTCAGGCATTTTATAATCAGCATTAATGATGTTGTTAAATCAGATTCTAAAATTGTTCATGGTGAAGTCTTTGATAAAATAAAATCAGAGCAAGATATTATAAAGTATATTAAAGAAAAGCAAATAGAGTAATGAGCTTGAGAATTAATTAGAATATCCCATAAGATAATTTTAATTTGAATAGTATCTAAAAGTATAAAAAATAATGGATTATTTGGAGAAATAGAAAATATGGATTCTATTGCCAGCACAATCAGGAACATTAAACAACATTTGTTTTACCTGACATTTTATTATTTGAGATATTAGAAGATAAATAATGACCATACAAGAGTGATTTCACTCAAGTATGGTCATCAATTCTTTTGTCACGGCATAAATAGGTTAATGAAATTTACGAGTATTAAAATATCAACAAAATATAAGTTGTTTTATTTTTACGGCACCCCATAAAATTCTGTGTAAATAATAATCATTCAAGCAATAACAAAACAGCGGATTGCGGTGTAATCAGGCTTTCTGATTTGCCCCGTGTCAACTTTTCTTTCCTGTCTGCGGAATGTTATGCACGCTCTGCGTGAATAACATTTTGCGGACAGGAAATTCTATTCTCGGGGGCAAATCAAGCCGGTATTCTGTCCTCAAATATTATTGATAAATGGTTCAAAACTATGTCCCAGTTTCGACATCTTTGTGTCCAGCGTTCGACAATTTTTTGCGACGCTAAATACAACATTTTGCGCAGGCTGTCATCATTCGTGAATGACGGCTTGTTCTTCGTAATCTGCCTGAACTGACGGTTCAAACCTTCGATAATATTCGTTGTATATATTATCTTCCGAACTTCGGGCGGATATGCGAAGAATGTGGATAGAATATCCCAATTTTCCTCCCAACTTTTTACGCAGGAGGGATAAGTTTTGCCCCACTTGTCCTTGAACAAAATCAGGTTGTTCATAGCCTCTTCCTCGCTGATAGCTTGATATACTTTCTTGAGGTCAGCCATCAGTTCCTTGATGTGTTTGTAGCTGACAAACCTTGTGCTTGAACGTATTTGATGAATGATGCAACGCTGGATTTGTGCGTTCGGAAAAGCCGCTTCAATAGCCTGTCTAAAACCTGTCAGACCGTCCACGCAGAACAGAAATACATCTTTAATTCCACGAGTTTTGAGCTCGTTCAACACATTCAACCAAAATTTACTGCTCTCATTTTCGCCAATCCATATGCCGAGAATATCTTTCTGACCGTCAAGATTGATACCTAAAACTACATATGTAGCCTTCGTGATATACTGATGATTTTCCTTGACCTTGTAATGAATTGCATCCATAAAAACGAATGGATATACTGCTTCAAGAGGTCGATTTTGCCATGCAGTCACATCGGGCATAATCTTCTCACTTATCTTGCTGACAAGCTCGGGAGAGATTTCTACATCATACAGATTTTTGATTTGTTCGGAAATATCACGCTGGCTCATTCCGCAGGCGTAGAGTGAGAGAATTTTCTCTTCCATACCGTCTGCATTGCGGTTGTATTTGCTGATTATTTTGGGCTCGTATTCGCCGTTTCTATCCCTCGGAACTTTGATTTCAAGCTCTCCCATCTGCGTTTTTACCGTCTTTTTCGAGTAGCCGTTTCTGTAATTTTTCGACTTATTGCCACATTCATCATTCGACGTTCTTTCGCTTTTCTCATAGCCGAGTTCATCGGCAAGCTCACATTCCATAACCTCCTGAAGAATGTCCTTGAACATATCTTTCATCGCTGTCATAACTTCGTCTGTTGAGGTGAAATTCTGACTTCTTACAAACTCTCTCATCATTTCTGCCGGTGCTTTTGTCATTAAAAAAACTTCCTTTCAAGCTTTGTTTTTTCTATTTCCATTATTGCTTGAAAGGAAGTTCATTATTCACTTTTACACAAACTTTTCGGCGGTCTTCCACAGGCTGATACTTAAAGAGTGCGTGATTTTATTTGTTTAAGATGGTTTGGCTCTATGATAAATGTTGTGGTAATGATGCTGTATTAAAAATTATTTTATTAAATCCTTTACAACCTCGCCTGCAATTATAAGTCCTACTACTGACGGAACAAAGGCGGTACTGCCGGGAACCTGTCGCCTTTGGGTGAATTTTCTTGCAGTTTCGGGAGGACAGATACAATTAGTTTTACAGCTGACAGCCATATCATCAATAGGTGTAATCGGCTTTTCTTTTGAGTAAACTACCTTTAACTTTTTTATTCCACGCTTTTTAAGCTCGTTGCGCATTACCCTTGCAAGAGGGCAGACCGAGGTTTTGTAAAGGTCGGCTACCTCAAAGGCGCTTGCGTCAAGCTTATTGCCTGCGCCCATTGAGCAAATAATGGGTGTATCAGCCTTTTTTGCCTGCATAACAAGCTCAATTTTTCCTGTTACTGTGTCGATTGCATCTACAATATAATCGTACTGAGTAAAGTCAAAATCGCCCGAGGTTTCTGGAGTGTAAAACTTTTGGTGCTTGTTTATAATTATATCCGGGTTAATTTCCTTGAGCCTTTCCTCGGCAACATCTACCTTGTATTTTCCCACCGTTTTTCTTGTGGCAAAAATCTGACGATTAATATTTGTAAGGCAAACCTTGTCATCGTCAATAAGGTCGAGCTGACCTATTCCCGTTCTTGCGAGAGCCTCGGCTGTGTATCCGCCAACTCCTCCTATTCCGAATATTGCAACTCTTGCGTTTGCAAGTTTTTCCATTGCCTCTGCGCCAAGCAAAAGCTGAGTTCTTGAAAATTGATTAAGCATTGATTTTCTCCTTAATATAAAAACTGAGTTTATCGTCTGAAATTTGAATTTTATAATTCATATTGCGAAAAAAGTTTTCGGCGTGCTGCAAAACTTCATCGCTCGGAATTTCGTCAAACGAAAAATACTGTCCGCCGCAGGCATCGTGAAAATGCAGATATGTGTTAAAATTTTCCATAAGCTCTGATTTCAGTATTTTTACCGTATCAAATTTTATTATCATAGCTACTCCTTAATTTATAATTCCTATCTATACAATAAGTATTATATTTCAATCATCTGTTTTGTCAATAGAAAAATCAAAAAAGCTGTTTTAAATCAGCGCATTTGTCTGAGATAAAATTTATTATAACACAAAAACAGCTCTACGCAAAATTAAAGCGCAGAGCCGTTTTAGATTATTATTTCATTTCAAAACTGATAATCAGTTTTCCGCTTGTGTATTCTGTGCAGGGTTTGATTTTGTGGATTTTAAGAATTTGCCTAACGATTGAAAGTCCTATTCCCGTGCCTCGCACCTCTTCATTTCTCGGCAGGCGGCAGTACGGTTTCCACATCTTTTTAATATCCTTTTTGGAAATCGTGTCACACTCATTAGAAACGGAAAAAGTATGATTTATAAACGATATTTCTATATCAGAATTATTGTTTGAGTATCTTATTGCATTTTCAATCAGATTTTCAAACACAAGCTCCATAAGAGCCTTGTCGGCAGATACATCTGTATTATCGGCTGTTATAATAATGTTTTTGTCGGTAATGTTATTATACCTTTCGGCGAGTGTTTCAAGCTCGGTTTTTATGTTGAAAAGCTGTTTATTAACCTTTGCAGAGTCGGATTCGAGTTTTGAAAAATTCAGCATTTTATGCACAAGGGCGTCCATATCGCCTGCCTGCTGTTGAATGACATCTATGTAATGCTGTTTTGTAAGGTAACCGTCTTCCTCACGCAGATTTTCAGAAAAACCATTAATAACGCATAGGGGAGTTTTGAGGTTGTGGGCAACAGCATTGGTCATTGCAATGCGCTGTTGTTCACGAATTGCCCTGCCGGTAATATTTTTCCACACAATAAGTATGAGCATAGTTCCGATTACAATAAAGAAAACAAGTATAATGCAGTTGCCGATTATCAGTGTAGGCATACTTTCCTTTAGAGGCTCGTATTTTTGGTAGCTTATAATTTTGCACTGCTTTTGTTCATAGTATGTTAAGTCCCCGTAATCCATTAACTCGCCTTCCGAATATTTGTCTGCCAAGATATAACTGGGATTGGTGTATTCAATTTGTGTGTATATAAATGAAAAATTATCTTGCGGAATATATGTCTCGTAATTTTCATCATCTAACGGTTTACTTTCGCTGAATTTTTTTAATTCGTTTTCTTTGCCGCCGTTTATGAAAAAGTCCTTAGTGACTTCGTTCTTTGACATTTTTCCGACAGACAGTATAGGCCCGATTTGTATTGATGACAAGTCTGAGTCGTCATTGTTTTCTTGTTGATATTTTTTGTAGTTTTCTTCATCTTCTTTTTGAAGTTCTTTCATCTTGCTTATTTTTTCAGATGAAAGGTCAAAATATTCTATATGCTTGTCCTGCGCATACCATACATTGTTTTCGTTTGTGAGCAAAATCTCTAACCTTATCGGTATCATTTCCTCGCTGCTTGCCTCGCTGAAAATATCAAACGCATATTGATTGACAGATAAAATGTAATAGTTGCCGTTTTCGTCAGGCTCTGTATTTAGATAATCGCATATTTTATTATACTGCTCATCAGTCATACTGTTTCTAAGTGTAAAATAGTCAAGATAATTTCCGTAATTGTAAGTTACTGTTGAATCGGCTGTGAAATAATCTAAACTTGTATAGTAGTTTTCCGCTTTAATGTATAATTTATTTGCATTGTCTACCGAAAGATTATAGTAGTCATTTTTAAGAATTACATATGTACTGTTTTCATCTGTGTCTGAGTAATTGTGAAGATTTCCGACAACGAATGAATTGACTTCGCCGAAATTGGTTATATCAATGTAATTTGCATTATCTATAATGTTGTTAGCTTTTAGCTCTGCCTGATACTTGTCAATTTCTTTTGTGGAATTATATGTAAGATACGAGAAAGTACCCATTGCAAGCAGGCAGATAAGCAAAACTATTGCGACAATGCTTATAAGTATTTTACGGTTTTCTTTTTTTTGCTTTTTATTCATAATTATTCCTCTATTTTATATCCTCTGCCGATTACTGTTTTAATCAGCTTTGAATTGCCCTTCAGCGCTTTTCGCAGATTTTTAATGTGGGTGTCAAGTACCCTTTGGTCAACCTCAGAATCGTAACCCCACAAATTTTCTATTAGTTTTGAGCGTGAAATAACAATATTTTTATTCTCTAAAAGAAATCTTAATATATTATATTCTTTGGCGGTAAGGTCAACCTCGTCACCGTCTGAAACAACAATGCCGTTGTTTGGATTTAGTGTGAGAGTGCCGACGGTCAGCACCGAGGAGCGCACAAGTCCCTTTGAGCGTTTGATAAGCGCTTTTACTTTTTCAAAAAGAACAGGCAGAGCAAAAGGCTTGATTATGTAGTCATCGCATCCGAGGGCATAGCCGTTCAGCACATCGTCCTCACTCACTCTTGCGGTAATGAACATAATCGGCACATCGCTGTATCGTCTGACCTCTTTGCAGATAGAAAAACCATCCATCTTGGGCAGATTTACATCGAGCAAAAGCAAATCGTATGGATTTTCATATGCCATTTGCAGTCCGGTTTCTCCGTTTGGCGCAACGGCAACAGAAAAATTGCCACTGCCTTTTCGGGAAAAATATTCTACAACCATTTCTCTTATATTTTTATCGTCTTCTACGAGGAGAATTTTATACATAACAATCACCATAGTTAAATTTACATTTTTTGTATGTTTTTTGTGTGAAGAATTTATATATAGAATTTTATACCATAAAAATAAACTTTTCAATATCTTGCTATCGGTAAATAACTATGATAAAATCAATTTATAAACAATAATCGGTTTATATTCATAAAAATAAATAGGAGTGTTTAGTATGCTGAAAATACAACATTTAACAAAGGTATATGGCACTAAGAAGGCTGTTGATGATTTGAGTTTACATATTCAGTCGGGCGAAATTTACGGCTTTATAGGTCACAACGGCGCAGGAAAGACCACAACGCTAAAATCCGTGGTGGGAATTTTGCAGTTCGATTCGGGTGAAATTTATATTAACGGAAAATTAATTAAAGAAGATCCGTTAGGCTGTAAAAGCGACACTGCTTATATTCCCGATAATCCCGATTTGTACGATTATATGTCCGGAATTAAATATCTTAATTTTGTTGCCGATATTTTCGGTATCAATGAAAAAGAGCGCAACGAGCGTATTCACAAATATTCAGATATGTTTGAAATTACCTCTGACCTTGCTCAGCCTATATCGGCTTACTCGCACGGTATGAAACAAAAACTTGCGATTATTTCAGCGTGGATTCATTCTCCAAAGCTGATTATTATGGACGAGCCGTTTGTAGGACTTGACCCGAAAGCCTCGCATTTGCTAAAGGAAATGATGAGAGAGGTGTGCGACAACGGAGGTGCTATTTTCTTTTCAACTCATGTGCTTGAGGTTGCGGAAAAACTTTGCGATAAGGTGGCAATTATCAAAGGCGGCAAGCTGATTCGCAGCGGTACGATTGAGGAAGTAAAGGGTGACGATTCGCTTGAAGAGGTATTCCTTGAGTTGGAGGGAGAATAAATGTTTAAAACTCTACTGAAAAAACAGTTGATGGAGATTTTTCGTAGTTATTTCTACAACTCCAAGAAAAATACGGCTCGCTCAAAGGGAGGAACGGCAGGTTTATTTTTATCGTTTGCATTTCTCATTGTTGTTGTAATTGGCGGTATGTTTACCGTTTTGTCATTTGTTTTATGTGAATCAATGGCTGAGTCGGGTATGGCATGGCTTTACTTTGCAATAATGGGTATGCTTGCTGTTTTGCTCGGAACTTTTGGCAGTGTGTTCAATACTTTTTCGGGACTTTATCTTGCAAAGGATAATGACCTGTTGCTGTCTATGCCGATACCTGTCAGCGCTATTATGTGCTCTCGACTTCTCAGTGTGTATATTATGAGCTTTCTGTATTCGGGTATGGTTATGATTCCTGCCGTAATTGTATATCTTGCTACTGTATCGGCAAGTGTAACGGCTGTTATCGGCTGTATTCTTATGGTGTTGTTGATTTCAGTTTTTGTGCTTACACTTTCATGTGCCCTCGGTTGGGTAGTGGCAAAAATCAGCTTGAAGTTAAAAAACAAAAGTTTTGTTACAGTGATTATTTCACTGCTGTTTTTCGGCGCATATTATTTGGTTTATTACAAGTCTGAGGAGATTATAAACGACCTCGTTAAAAATGCCGTTTCTTACGGTACGGCTATTAAATCAAGCGCATATCCGATTTATATTTTCGGCAGTGTTGGCGTTGGGGATATTTTTTCAATGCTGATTGTAACCTTTGTGGTAGCCGCACTATTTGCCGTTATGTGGTTCTTGATTTCACGCAGCTTTATAAAGATTACAACCTCATCGGGATCGGGCGCAAAGAAAAAATATAAGCGTACAGCAGTAAAGCAAATGAGCATTGACAAAGCGCTGTTCTTTAAGGAATTGAAAAGATTTACCGCAAGTCCTAACTATATGCTAAACTGCGGATTTGGAATAATTTTGCTCCCTGTTTTTGCTGTATTTATGCTATTTAACGGCGGTTCTCTAAAAATGTCCTTCGGTGGCGGAAGCTTCTCGGCAATTTTGCTTTGTGCGGCTGTTTGCGCACTTGTGTCAATGATTGATATTACCGCACCCTCGGTTTCACTTGAGGGCAAAACTATTTGGATTGCTCAGTCATTGCCAATAACTCCATGGCAGGTGCTTAGAGCAAAGCTGGCTTTGCAGATTGTTTTAACCTTAATTCCTGCTGCTATATGCGAAATTATTTTAGCTTTTGTATGTCCGATGAATGCAGTTGAAATGATATTTTTCTTCATTTTCCCGATTTTATATACTTTCCTTTCAGCTCAGTTCGGATTGTTTTTAGGAATAAAAATGGCAAACTTAAATTGGACAAACGAGATAACTCCGATTAAGCAGAGTGCCTGCGTGTTTATAGCTTTATTCGGCGGTTTAGGATACGCTGTAATTTTCCTTTTAGGCTATTTAATGACTTCGGCTATATTTAATTCAATTTACGGCTTTGTTGGATATATGCTTATATTTGCGCTCTTGAATGTTGTATTTAATATAATTCTTTATACATGGCTTAAAAAGAAAGGTTCATATGTTTTTGCTCATTTATAATGAGTTTAGATAGGGGAGGTTGTCATTTTGATAAGGGAAAATTATTTTGTCGATAACGTTACGGCTTTGCAGGATGTGCATAGTTTGCTTACATTTGATGAGAGAATAACCTTTATTCTGTTTGAGCTGATACTCTCGGAACACAAGGTTTATGCATGGAGTGACCATAAGAGTTTTATTATTTGCCAGCCAAACGATATTATGCCTATATGGGCGTGGTTTGCTGACGATATAGACGAAAATGCGGTCGAATGTGTGGCGGATATTATAGCGGCAAGGATTTTGCAGGATTCAAATATTCAGCTTAATGCCTGCTCACAAAAAAGCCGGGAAATACTTGAGCTTGCTTGCGAAAAGAGCGGAGTGGATATTGAAAAGATAATGGATTTAAACGCATATGCGTGCAAAAATCTGATTGAGCCTGAGTATATAGGAGAGGCCGGTGTGCCGACAAAAGCCGACAGAAACGCTATGACAGAGCTGATAACCGAATTTGTAGAGGACGCCGAGCGTCAGATTATTCCGCTTGATGAGGCAGAAGGCTTTGCGGAGTCTATGATTAACTGCGAACAGCTTTCGTTGTGGAAGGTTGACGGCGAGGTGTGCGCAATGGCTATGATTGCGCAGAATATTAACAGGGTGGCACGAATAAACTCTGTTGTTACTTTCCGTCAAAAGCGAGGCAAGGGATACGCAAAAATGCTTGTAGCCGATATTTGCAGGCGATTGCTTGATGACGGAGTAACACCTATGCTTTATGCAGACGCACAAAATAAGTCATCAAACAGCGTATATCAAAATATAGGCTTTGTTAAGACAGGCGAGGTTACCCAGTATAAATTCAGAAGAAAACCGATTTAATTTATAAAGCAAAACCGCTTTAGCAGACTTTGTTGTTGCTAAAGCGGTTTTTGTTGTTAGAGGTGTGGTTAAATTGCAGAAAATTTAGATTAAGAAATTTTATTTACGGGACGGAAAGTTTGGCTTTTTGCTTTACTTTGTTGCCCAAGTGAAAATAACCGATTTAAACTATCGAATAAATCTTATACCCGTCAATTTCTTTTTCGAGTTTATAGAAGTAGTTTTTATTCTCGTCCGTTGAGTAATACTTTTTAAAGTAGTTTTCCTTTTTGTAGGTGATGTAGTTGTCGATTACATAAACATTGTCCAGATTAATTGCGGCGGTATATACACTGTCTGCGCCCTTTTTCTGAAGAACGGAATCTCTGTGCAAAAATCCGAAGCTGTCTATATTTCTCATATAGTTCTTTTTAAATCCCCACATAGGGTGTATATAGTTTGTGGAATACTTGGTGTATTCAATAGCTGTTTTGCAGTCGAGAATATAGAGCCTTTCGGGGTGTCTTTCAACCTCTACATACAACCTGCTCGGTCTGCTTTTTGTATCAATGGCATTGTGAAGATGCGACTGATATACAAGACAGTTTACAAGCAGCAGCACTACAACAAGCATTGCGGAAACAAAGAATGTTCCTTTTCTTGCCGCCTTAAGCATTGCGTTGCAGCTGCTTTTGAATGCAGTAAAATCTATGCTGTATAAAAGTACGCAATATGCCATTATCCATGATATATACACAGTATAGTAGTAGCTGTTATAGAAGTATCTCAGCAGGGTGTTTGACACAATAAGCTGTAATGTTATGAGAATAGGGAAGAACATATGCGACTTTTTGTGGAAAACAAGGAACAGAGCAACAAAGATTATATATACTATAATAAGCATGGCATCATTGTCAAAGTTTGCAAGACTTACTGCGCTTGATGACAGAAAATCAACAAAGCTGTCCCACACGCCCATAATGCCGTTTTTGCTCTGTAAGGAATGTACCAGCTTTAGTGATTCCAAATTAAGCGGTGTTTTTTCGTCATAATAGCCGTCCTTGAGCAATTCATATTCGGTCTTTGTTATCTGTGCATTGTTAAAGGTTTCTTCGTTTTCCGAGTAATCGGGATACGGTGAATTTGAAATATCCTCCATAGTTTCATAGTATTCATAAGTCCTTTGCAGTGTGGCGTTCTGATTGTTTACGGCTACCGTATAATTGTTCAGTGCAAATACCAAAGCCGTAATAATTACAAACAGAATAAGGAACGGTCTGAAATACCACATAAACTTGTGAAACTTGATTTTGTACTTTCCCTTTGCGATAAGGTCGGCTATCAAATACAGGATTGCAAACGAAAGCACTATCGGGAACAGTTTAAAGCAATAGAACGAGCCGAGTATAATTTCAACCGCTCCCAGCAAGCACATAAATCTGTATCTTTTTCGTCTGATTGCATTAAATATAAGCAGAAATCCTGCCGCAAAAAGTATGGCGGCGGTCTTTTGACTTGCTATGTCCGCATAGTGATTTAATGCGAACAGAATGTTAAGAAAAGCCGAGAATACAATACCTTTTTTGTATCCGAATTTGTCTGTGAGCGCATATGTGATAGACGAAAGCGCAAGCCAGCCAAATATAACCTGTGCAAATACATATAAATTAATTGTAGAGAAAAAGTACTGGATATTGCTTACAGCAAATGCAAGTAAGTAATTTATAGAGTTGATATAGGGAATGTGATAATGCGAAATAAGCAGAGAATTTACATAATCATCATAGCTGTCATAAGAGAACGATGAAACATAAATGCAAAAGAACATTATCAAAGCATTTACTGCAAAGGAAACAAATAATTTATTTTTAAATAATTTAATAAAAAAATTCTTCATAAACGATTTATCCTTTAGTGTTTTTTAGTTCATCGGTCTTTATCGGATACCTCTGCTCTTTTCTTCGTTAATAATAAGCTGAATGTTAGCCTGCTCGTATTCGTTGAATGTTACATTTTTAGAGAACTCCGAGGAGGTGTAGCGTGGTGTGTACCATGACTGTGAGTTAAAGTATGCGGCAAGCTCCGAATCGGTAAATATCCAACCTCTTTTTGCATAAATCTCATTGAGTGCAAGCTCAAGCTCGCTGTCGCTGAGATCTTTTACATCTGACTTGCTGATATATGAAGAATCACTGTTTGCAAAAATAAAGCTGTTGTTGGTAGCCGAGCTGTTGCTTGACTCCTCAGCGGCTGAGGTTTCAGGCTCTGTATATTCCTGTCCGAGAGAAATATCAAGTGTAATTACCGTATCGGTTGACGCCATTGTGCCTGACTCCGGAGATTGAAAAATTACGTATCCATCGCTGTAAAGAGTGCTGTAAAGGTGATTGCCCTCCGCAACCTTAAAGCCGAGTGCCTCGAGCTTTTCCTTTGCGCTTTCATAATCGTAACCAACCACATTAATTACTTCTTTTTCAGCGGTAGTTGTCGGCTGTGTAGTCGGCTTTACTGTGGTTGGCGCAACTGTGGTGACTTCGGCAGTGGTAACTTCATCGGCGGTTGCAGGCTTTTTATTGTTTGCTCTGTTGGCAAAAATTTCCTGATAAACTATATATCCCACAAAACCAAGTACCGCAAGAATTATAACAACGCTTACAGTAACTAATGCGATGGTAGCGCCTTTCTTTTTCTTCTTAGGCTCAGCATCGTTATCTTTAGCGATTGGTTTCGGAGCGTTAGCCTCGCTGTCACTGCTGAAAATGTCTACATTGCTAAACTGCTTTTGCTCAGTTTGAACAGCCGCCTTTTCGTTTGCACTTTTATCATTGTCGGCAATCGGAGCAGTTTTGTTGTAGCTTTCGCTTTCAACAGTATCTTGGTCATCAAAGAACGAACCGTAATCTTTCTTTGGTGTGGTAACATCACTGTCTATAATTTTTGTTGTAGCCTCGTAATCTTCAAATACATCGTTTGAAATCGGTGTCTGTGCAGTATCTGCGGAAACAACAGGTGTATTATCGGTTACATTTTCGGTTGTACCGTCTGCCGTATTTTCCTTATTGTCGGCAAGCACTTCTGTCGGCTGATAAACTTCGTTTGTATGGCTGTCAGCCTCGTCTTTTTCTGCTTGCGGCAGAGCAACGGTCTGTTCAAAAATTGTAGGCTCTGTATTTTCTTTGCCGCTTTCTTCGGCTTTTTCAACTGCGTTGCTCTCGGCTTGCTCTTCTTCCTTTGGCGGTTCAACTGTGAGCTTACCGCAGGAGGCAAGCAATGCGTTTTTCATATTGAGCGCATTTTTCCATCTGTTTTCATTCTTAGGCTGAATAGCAATTATGATAATGCTCTTTAGCTTTTCGTTGCCGTTTGCAGGGGCGGTAATTGCAGTGCCCTCTGTTCTCATCTTGACTGCCTCTGCCTTTGTGGTAAGACCGCCCTCAAAAGGCAATGCCTTATTGTTTGCAAGGCAATACATAATAAGACCGACAGAATATATATCGGTAGTGAGGTCAGGGTTTCTGCCCTCGGCAACCTCAGGCGCTGAGAAGTCAAGGTCGGTAGCCTTGCACTCAAAATCCGAAAATCCGCCGAGCTTGTACTTGCCGTCATCGGTTACAAATATATTTTCTGGGCGAATATTGCCATGGAAAATATTATTTTCCTCAAGAAAGGCGAGTATTTCAGCCATCTGCAAGCCGAAATCCGTAATTTCATCATCTGTAAAGGTTTTACTGCGCATTACCTTTGAGAAAGGCTCAAGCTCCTCTGTGGCAATATACATATCTGCCTTTTCCTTTGACGGGTTGTCATAAAGATAAGCGCCAAAGCAGGTGAAATACTCTTTTTTGTCAGCTATTGAATTAAGAAAATTAACCTCATCTTCAAAGAAATCGGCTTTTTCACTGCTGTAATGGTCACCGTATGCAAAAATATGGAACAGGTTTGCAAAAACCTCACCGTTGCTGTCTTTTTTTACAATGCGATATTTATTTTGTCCCTTTTTTTCAGAAACAAGGGAAATTATTTTCCAATCCTTTAATTCTTCGGGCAGTTTAATACCTCTTGCCATTTTCACACATCCTATCTATACACAAATGTATTTTTTCATAAACCTTCGTTACGGCATACTTCCGTATTATGCTATTATATCATATTACAGGATTTTTTTCTATATTATTTTCTGAATTGTTTATGAATATTTTGTAAACAATATTGTTATTATTTACAAAAAACAAGGCTTTGAAACATAATCCAAAGCCTTGCGATAATTATTATAAAGAAATAAAATTATTTAATAAATACCTTTTCTTTCTGATTTACTCCCAGCACTCCTCCGCCGCATCCGCATAAAAGCATTGCTCCAAGGCGGATTAACGATAGGGGAGTGAGCACTACATCATTTTGCAGCAGTCCTATGGCTGTGATAATAATAAACAGTGCCAAAGCGGTAAACAAACCGCAGACAAGTCCCGATGATTTGTTGATTTTTGCGCAGATAAACCCTCCGCAGAATACCGACATAGCTGTAACGGCTATCATTATGTAGTCGGTAATATCAGCAGGCAGTAAACCCGAAGTTATAATAAGCACCGAAAAAACGGACATTAATATAATCTCTGTCAGCGCAGAGGTAAGCACACCGACAAAAACTGATTTTATAAGTTGCTTTTTATCAGACATAAAAACTCCCCCGAATAATATAAATTAATATACTATATTCGGGGGAGTGAGGTTTAATTCTAAAATATGAAAACTAAAGGAAAGTCAGCTTTTACTTGCTTTCTTCGTCCTTTTTCTTTTTGCCGAAAAGACCTTTTTTCTCTGTGGTTTCTTCTTTCTCGGCAGCCTTTTCCTTAGCAGGAGCTTCTTTTACTGTATCAACAGTAGAGATGCACCACTTTTTAAACTTCATTTTAACTCTGTCTGAGCCTGTTTCAATGATGATAGCGTCTTCATCGTCTTTAATTGCAACAACTCTGCCCATAATGCCGCCGATTGTTGTAATTTCATCACCGATTTCAAGTGAGTTACGCATCTGAGCCTCTTCTTTTTTCTTCTTTGAGCTTGGACGCAATACAAAGAAATAAAGAGCAGCAAATACTAAAACCCAAATAAGAATCATACCGTATGTACCAAAAGCATTAGCACTGCCCTGAGGAGGGTCAGCAAGTACAACCTGATTTAAAAAATTCATAATAGTCATTCCTTTCATACATTACATTGATTATAACAGCTTTATATTAATCTTGCAAGAATTTTTTGAAAAAATATCGGTATTAAATTCGCACGCCCAAAATATTGCGATATTTATTGTAAAATTCTGTAAAAGTACCGTTGTCAAGCTGTTCTCTGATAACAGCTGTAAGGTTGTTGTAGAAGTATAGGTTGTGGAGAACCGCAAGGCGCATACCGAGCATTTCGCCGCTCTTGAGCAAGTGTCTGATATATGCTCTTGAGAAATTTTGGCATACGGGGCAATCGCAGTGCTCGTCAATAGGACGCTCGTCAAGCTCGTACTTTGCGTTGTTGAGATTGCGCACGCCTTCCCATGTGAAAAGCTGTCCGTGTCTTGCGTTTCGGCTTGGCATAACGCAGTCAAAGAGGTCGATTCCTCGTGCGATACCCTCAAGAATATTTACAGGAGTACCAACGCCCATAAGGTATCTCGGCTTGTTTTTAGGTGCGTAAGGCTCAACCTCTTCAATGATTTCATACATTTTTTCCGTAGGTTCTCCGACAGCAAGACCTCCTATTGAATATCCCGGCAGGTCGAGGTCGGCAATTTCTTTCATATGATTAATACGCAAGTCATTGTAAATGCCGCCCTGATTTATGCCAAAGAGCATTTGCTCTCGGTTGAGTGTATCTTCAAGCGAGTTAAGACGGTTCATTTCTGCAATACATCTTTTAAGCCAGCGTGTTGTACGCTCAACGCTCTTCTTTGTATAGTCATACGGAGATGGGTTTTCTACACACTCGTCAAAAGCCATTGCTATTGTAGAGCCGAGGTTTGACTGAATACGCATACTTTCCTCAGGCCCCATAAAAATCTTTCTGCCGTCAATATGAGAGTTGAAGTACACACCCTCTTCTTTAATGTTTCTCAGCTTTGCAAGCGAGAAAACCTGAAATCCGCCGCTGTCTGTGAGGATAGGGCCGTCCCAACGGGTGAATTTGTGAAGTCCGCCCAGCTGCTTAACCTTTTCGTCGCCCGGTCTTAAGTGCAGGTGATAGGTGTTGCAGAGCTGAACCTGACATTTTATCTGCTTTAAATCAAGTGCCGATACAGCGCCCTTGATTGCGCCGCAAGTAGCTACATTCATAAATGCAGGGGTTTGAACAGTGCCGTGCGGTGTAACAAATTCGCCTCGGCGTGCGTTGCCCTCTGTTTTAATAATTTTTAACATATTATAGAAATCTCCTTTTAATTCGCAATAATAATGTTTTTAATTAAGAAATGAACATTGCATCGCCGAATGAGAAAAATCTGTATTTTTCTTCAACGGCGGTTTTGTAGGCGTTCATTACATTATCATAGCCCGCAAAAGCGCTTACAAGCATAATAAGTGTGCTTTCGGGCAGGTGGAAGTTTGTGATAAGTCCGTCAAGCACCTTAAATTCATATCCCGGATAAATAAATATATCGGTAAATCCCTCACATGGCTTGATTTCACCGTAAAAAGTGGCAACGCTTTCGAGTGTACGGCAAGAGGTTGTGCCTACGGCAATTACCCTGCCGCCGTTTTTCTTGGTTTCGTTAATAAGCCTTGCAGTTTCTTCGGGTATCTCGTAATGCTCACTGTGCATTTTGTGATTTGTTACATCGTCAACCTTTACAGGGCGGAATGTGCCGAGTCCGACATGGAGTGTAACATAGGCAATATTTACGCCTTTGTCTTTAATTCTTTGCATAAGCTCTTTGGTAAAGTGAAGTCCTGCTGTCGGCGCAGCGGCAGAGCCTAATTCGTGACTGTAAACAGTCTGATAGCGCTCCTTGTCCTTTAATTCCTCTGTAATGTAAGGAGGGAGCGGCATTTGACCGATTTTGTCAAGTGTGCTGAAAAAGTTTTCATCACATTCAAAATCAACAATTCGGTTGCCGTCATCTTTAACCTCGGCTACGGTTGCTCGCAAAAGTCCGTCACCAAATGTAAATGAAGTGCCCTCTTTAGCCTTTTTGCCGGGTTTGCAGAGCGCCTCCCAGCGGTTGCCGGTAATCTGTCTTAACAGCAAAAATTCAACTCTTGCGCCTGTTTCGTCCTTTATGCCGTAAATTCTTGCAGGCAAAACTCGTGAATCGTTTGCCACAAGCAAATCTCCGGGATTTAAGCTGTCGATAATGTCATAAAAATGTTTATGGTCGATTTCACCTGTATTTCTGTTGAGCAGCATAAGCCTTGAGCTGTCACGAGGTTCAACAGGTGTTTGAGCGATAAGTTCTTTCGGTAAATCGTAATAAAAATCACTTGTTTTCATTTTTAGTTCCTCTCAAGAAAAAACCTCAATTTTTGAGGCAATAAAATTTAAAAAATCACATTTGTGATTGCAAAAATAATTGACATTATAAATATTAAATGATATATTATAATTTAATATGAGCAGTTTGTGCGTTTGTTCGACAAATCTCGCTTTTGCAAAACACACTGTCTTAATAATATAATATTTTATCAAATAAGGCAACTGCTTTTTATAAAAAATATTTCATTCGGAGGAATTGTTGTGAATCAGAAGAAATTTAAAGTTGGTATTATCGGTGCAACAGGTATGGTTGGTCAGCGTTTTGCTCTCCTTCTTGAGAATCACCCATGGTTTGAAGTAAAGGTTCTTGCTGCAAGTGCAAGAAGTGCCGGTAAGAAATACGGTGATGTAGTAGATGGAAGATGGCATATGACAAAGGATCTTCCTGAGAAATATAAAGATATGGTAATTGTTGACGCAGAGAATGTAGAAGAGGTTGCATCACAGGTTGACTTCTGTTTCTGCGCTGTAAATATGAAGAAAGACGAAATTAAGGCTCTTGAGGAGAGATATGCTAAGGCTGAGTGCCCAATCGTTTCTAACAACTCGGCTCACAGATTTACTCCTGATGTTCCTATGGTTATTCCTGAGATTAATGCAGATCACCTTGAGATTATTGACGCTCAGAGAAAAAGACTCGGCACAAAGAGAGGTTTTATCGCAGTTAAGTCTAACTGTTCACTTCAGAGCTATGTTCCCGCTATTCACCCACTCAAGGAGCTTGGTGTAAATAAGGTTCTCGCTTGCACATATCAGGCAATTTCAGGCGCAGGCAAAACATTTAAGACATGGCCTGAGATGATAGATAATGTTATTCCTTACATTGGCGGCGAGGAAGAGAAGTCAGAGCAGGAGCCACTCAAGATTTGGGGTCACATTGAGAACAACGAAATCGTTAAGACAGACGATATTGCTATTACAGCTCAGTGCATTCGTGTACCTGTTTCAGACGGTCACACAGCTGCTGTATTTATGTCATTTAAGGACGGCGTAAAGAAACCATCAGTAGATGAAATCATCAAGATTTGGGAATCATACAAGGGCAGAGCACAGGAGCTTGAGCTTCCAAGCGCACCAAAGCAGTTCTTACACTACTTTACAGAGCCTGACCGCCCACAAATTAAGAGCGAGAGAAACCTTGAGAACGGTATGGCTGTTTCAGTAGGCAGACTCAGAGAAGACACACAGTATGATTACAAGTTTGTATGTATGTCACACAACACATTAAGAGGCGCAGCAGGCGGCGCAGTATTGCTTGCAGAGCTCCTTTGCGCAGAAGGCTACATGGACTAATTAACAGCTTATAAGCTATTAATTTTATATTTTAATTTTATATTTTAATTTAATTATTTTAAAAATCTTAAATGGAGGTAAATTATGGGAAATCACATTTTCACCGGTTCCGGTGTTGCGCTTGTAACACCTATGAATTCTGACGGCAGCGTTAATTATGATGTACTTGAGCAGCTGCTTGAATTCCATGTTGAAAACGGTACAGACGCCATTATCGCTTGCGGTACAACAGGCGAGGCAGCAACTCTTTCGGAGGAAGAACACTGTAAAGTGCTTTCTTTCGTATCAGAGAAAATCAACGGAAGAATTCCTGTTATTGCAGGTACAGGCAGCAACGATACTTCAACAGCCGTTATGCTTTCTAAGTCTGCACAGAAAACCGGCGCAGACGCACTCCTTTGTGTAACTCCATATTACAATAAAACTTCACAGGCAGGTCTTGTAAAGCACTTCAATGTAATTGCAGACGCAGTTGACCTTCCTATCATTCTTTATAATGTTCCGTCAAGAACAGGCTGCAACATTCAGCCAAAGACATATGAGGAGCTTTGTAAGCATCCTAACATTGTGGCTGCCAAGGAGGCAAGCGGCAATATTTCTCAGGTTGCTCTTATCCGCTCACTTTGCGGCGATAACCTCGACATTTACTCAGGTAATGACGATCAGACAGTTCCGTTTATGTCACTCGGTGCTTTGGGTGTAATTTCGGTATTTGCAAACATTTGCCCTGCTGAAATGCACAAGATTTGTCAGCTTTGCCTTGAAAATGACTTTGCAGAGGCTCAAAAGCTCCACTTCCACTACCTTGAGCTTATGAACATTATGTTCAACGATGTAAATCCTATTCCGATCAAGACAGCCATGAACCTCTTTGGTTTTGATTGCGGCGAGTGCAGACTTCCGCTTGTTCCAATGAGCGCAGCAGGCTATCACGACCTCAAGGATTGCCTTGCTAAGTACGATCTTTTAGGAAAGCACGCAAAGTAATTCGTACAAAAGGGGAAGTTAAAAATGGTAAATATAGCTCTTGTCGGCTGTAACGGAAAAATGGGTAAGGCTGTTACTTCAGCCGCTGAGTCAAGAAATGACTGTAAAATTATTTTCGGTGCAGATCCTTTTGGAACTCCTGCATACGATTATCCTGTATTTGAGAGCCTTGCCGTATCAGACAAAAAGGCTGATGTTATTATAGACTTTTCAAATCCTGCATCTCTTGATGATGTTCTCTCTTATGCACTTGAGAACAGTGTTCCTTGCGTGCTTTGCACAACAGGCTACTCACCCGAGCAGGTTGAAAAGATTAAAAAAGCGTCTGAAAGTGTAGCAATTTTCTATTCGGGAAATATGTCACTCGGCATAAATCTTCTTATTGAGCTTTCAAAAGAGGCTGCAAAGATTCTTGGTGCTGCTGATTTTGATATTGAAATCGTAGAGAAGCACCATAATCAGAAAATTGACGCTCCAAGCGGCACTGCACTTATGATTGCAGACGGTATTTCTGACACACTTGCAGAAGAACCGCAGTATGTTTATGACCGTCATTCTTACCGCAAAAAGCGTTCTAAGAATGAGATTGGTATTCACTCTGTAAGAGGCGGTACTATTGTCGGCGAACACGAGGTTATTTTTGCAGGTCACGATGAGGTTGTAACAATTTCACATCAGGCTCAGTCTAAAGAGGTATTTGCAGTTGGCGCAGTAAATGCCGCTGTATATCTTGCAAATCAGGGTGCAGGTATGTATAATATGGGCAATCTCCTTGCTGAAAAGCTCGGCTGATTATTTTAACTTTAAAACGGCACTTTTTATCAGTGCCGTTTTCTTTTGCTCTTTTTTATAGTTGGAAAAATTCTGGTTTATGGGAATAATTTTCCGAACAATTATAAATATAAAATTTAGGTCAACCCTTTTTAAAGGGTTGCGGGTTTGGGCAGAGC
>OGXD01000982.1_pt1 | contig 24702 bp, 19 predicted proteins | sample 1576211 | NCBI WGS metagenome assembly OGXD01 (sample SAMEA3541470, study PRJEB24748) | human gut metagenome | biome: human gut; feature: human-associated habitat; material: faeces | place: China | collected 2012
AAAACCATGCTGCAATTGAAACTGCCAGAAGGATGCTGCAATCGAACAAATTTACGATAGAAGAGATTGCAAAATTTTCAGGCTTGTCTCAACAGGAAGTAGAAACTATTTCTTCTGACGCATAAGAAGAAGCAAGCCGCCACAAATGTGGCGGCTGAATCAATGATACACTATATTTTATCCATATTTTGCTCTCTGTTTTTCTTCTTTTCTCCCTTGCCATCAATGCATATCGTATGGAAAAGATATTACGAAGCCTTCACCTGAAACGAAGGATCTTCCTCGATCAATTCAATAAATGCTTCTGCGACATCCGGATCAAACTGCGTGCCTTTTCCTTTTTCTAATTCCCCGATCGCATACTCCACGCTTAAGGCATCCTTATAAGCCCTCCGGGACACCATTGCATCAAAGCTGTCACACACTGCAAGGATCCTGCCTAAAATCGGGATGTCCGTTCCCTTGACACCGCCCGGATAGCCTTTTCCATCATAGCGTTCATGATGGGATAAAACCGCCGGAATGACATAGTTCATATTCGGGAGGAAATGGATCATCTCAATGGAATTCTCCACATGAGTTTTCATTACATCGTATTCCTCATCTGTCAGTTTGCCCTTCTTCTTTAAGATGCTTTCCGGGATACCGATTTTTCCGATATCATGGAGCAGACCTGCCACTTTTGCAGTCTGGATATCATCCTTTAGAAGCCCCATTTTTGCTGCAAGCTTCATCGCATACCCGGAAACATTCTCAGAGTGTTCAAAGGTGAACGAATCCTTGGCATCAACTGCTGCCATCAGCGCAAAAATCGTCGGCGTTACCTGCTCATAACCTTTCTCCCTGCTCTGTTCCTGCCCCTCAAAACTCTTCTCGTAAATCTCGATATGGTTTTTTCCATTTCCTTTTGCATAGAAGGCTGCCCGTCTTGCCTGACGGAATAATTTTCTTGCACTTTCTGCCATGTTTTTGTCCCATGCGATTCCAATGCTGAACGTAATCGGCTGGATGACTTTTGGCTTATCTTCTTTCTGTTCTAATATCGTATTCTGTATCAGCCGCGCAAACGACAATAGTATTTCTTTTCTGCTTTCTTCCGCAATAATAAGAAATTCATTGGAACCGACACGGAATACCGACATTTTGTCACTGCAGAGGTTCTGCACCTGGGATGCGCTCCACTTCAGGATCTGGTCTCCGGTCTCCTCGCCGTACAGATCATTGTATAACTTAAAGTTATCCATATCCAGATATATCATTCCTATCGGATGTTCCTTTATGTCCAGATTTTTCATAAATTCACTGCAATAGCTGCGGTTATACAGACCTGTCAGTTCATCATGAATGGACACCTGATATACTTTTTCATAGGCACTGATATTTTTTAATGCACCTGATACACTGTTTCCGATCTGCCGGATACAGTCCGCCTCATCATAGATCAGCCTGTTTTTTCTGTGAAGCTCCACATATAAAAATCCATAAATTTTATCGTCATACTTAAAAACTGCGATCTCCGGTTTTTTATGAATGCCGCCGGTGCCACAAAATGACCTCAGCCTTGCCTCCTCCTCTGTGTCCAGCACCCGGTCTCCGTCTGCCGTACACTCCACAAAATGGTCATCTCTTTTTTCAAAAATACGTGCATAAGAGTCCGGTACTGCCGAACTGACGGTGCTTCGGATTCTCTGGTACAGTTCTTTTTTATTCAGGATTGAGGCCGCCATATCCTGAAATTCCACAAGGCTCTCCACAATGTGTTTTTTCTTCTGGTACAGGATACGCTCCAGCCATTTTCTGGCATAGCTCATGACGAGCACCATCCAGAGGCACTGCAGAACGACAAACACTGTGATAAACTGTCTGGTAAAGCTGTCCGTCTGACCAATCACATGGTCAATGTTTGGCTCCAAAATAATCATTGGAAGAAACGCTACAACTACTGCGATCAAATATATGGCACCTGTTGTCGCACGCATGGAAAATGAGAACAGATACTGTTTATAAATAATGTATACAAAACAGACCGCCATTCCCACTCCGCCAAGGGTATCGAATGGGAAATCACCGCTCCATGGCATCACGCACAGAATATTTCCACCCATGATGAGCAGTGTTCCTATTAATAATGGGCCGAGTTTTTTCCGGTACTCTAATTGTCCCCCGATTTTTTTATGGGCAAGCAGCGTTACATACACTAACAGAATTATCTCTGCTGCTGCCAGCAACCAGATGCCTGTTTTTGCATGATAATGGTAGGATATACCGACATTCGCCATGATCTGCACTTCCGGCGGTGGGAGAATACAACCGGTAAAAACATTCAGCAGGACAACTGACACCGTCACAGCCATACAGCCATCCAGAAATCTGTCCTTTCCCCGGATATCAAGATAATGGAACAAAAATCCATATATCAGTATCGGGATCGTAAAAAGTCCCATCAGTGATACATGATACCAGAACTGTATCCCCGGGCTGATCTGCAGTCTCATGAGCACAGCGCCGCCTGTCCAGGACAATAATGCCGACAGTATTGCCTTGAGATCTCTTACTTCTGATGATTTCTCTGCAACATTCAGAAAACAGAATAGTAAAAACAGATAGCATATGAGTGCAGCCATTGGAATACCAATATATATATTTTTGATCAACACCAGATTCATGAAATGTTCCATTTTTCATTCTCCTTCGTGTGAAATATCATATTTCCATACGCGGTCTGCCGTCAGATACTGTCTCTGTACGCAGACATATATCATTATGTTACCATATTTTTACATTTCATACAAGAATCTGCACGCTTGTCCATTTCCGTTTCGGATCTGTCCCTGTTCCGTTTCAGTTTCCCTGCCGGAAGCTGTTTTTCTCCTTCGTAAGTTCCAGCATAAGCATAAGCACACTCCATTTCCGGTTCGATGGTGTAAGGACTGCTTTATAGTCAACCGGAATCTGTTTCCGGCGCAGTTCAAACAGTATTTTGTCAAAATGCTTTTCATTCACACCGCAGAATACCATAAGGCTCTCCTGTGGTGCGCTGCCGGTAAATGGTGCTGTGAGCACGTTCTTTTTTCCCTCTGCGAGATCCCCGATACTCTGCCGCAAATCTGTGGTTTTGATCTCCTCCAGGCGGATTTTCATTGGCGCAAGCAGCTGTTTTACCGCTTCTTTTTCTTTTACCTGATAGATTAATATTTTTTCCATGTTTTTCTCTCCAGACTTAAGAAAAGCCAAACACAAAATATGTCTGGCTTTTTCTTTCATTCTATCATTTTTTATAACACTTCTTCAATAATTTTCTTTAAAGTGCCGGCAGAACTTTGCAGTTTTTCTGTTTCCTCCTCATCGAGAGCGATCGGGATCCGGTTTTCCACACCGTGCGCTCCCACGATCGCCGGCATGCTTAAGGAAATATCGGAAATCCCGAATTCTCCGTGCATCAGATTCGATACCGGTAAAATGGATTTTTCGTCGCGGATGATCGCCTCGCAGATTCTGCGCACTGCCATTGCAACTCCAAAATACGTTGCCTTTTTCTTTGCAATGATCTCGTAAGCACTGTTTTTTACATTCTCTGCAATACGCTCGGTCGCTTCGTCATGGTTGAAGTGTCCACGCATCTCGCAGAATGTATTGATCGGCACACCCGAAACAGTGGCGCTGCTCCATGCTGCAAGCTCGCTGTCGCCGTGTTCGCCGATAATGAATGCGTGCACACTCCGGCTGTCCACATTCAGATGCTCTCCGAGGTTGTATTTTAATCTTGCAGTATCTAACACCGTTCCGGAGCCAAGCACCCTGTTTTCCGGGAAACCGGACAATTTCAATGCCGTGTAGGTCAGTATATCCACCGGATTGGAAACGATCAACAGGATTCCTCCGCAGTTTCTTTTTGCAATTTCCGGAATGATGGATTTGAAAATACCAACATTTTTCTGGACAAGGTCTAATCTTGTCTCATCCGGTTTCTGATTGGCGCCTGCTGTCACGATGATGATCGCTGCATCCACAATATCATCATAATCTCCGGCATAGATTTTCATTGGTCTTGCAAAAGGAAGTCCATGGCTGATGTCCAGCGCCTCTCCCTCTGCCCTGTTTTTATCAGCATCGATCAGAACCATCTCGGAAAACAGACCGCTTTCCATCAATGCAAATGCTGTTGCAGATCCTACAAAACCGCATCCGATCATTGCAACTTTTCTCTGATTTACGCTTGTTTCACTCATATTTTCGTCCTCTCTTTCTTTTTTCCAAAATATCTCCTGTAAGTGGAGACAACTTCAGAATTTTACTGTTATTCCAGAATTCTTCCGTCCGTAGAAATGGTCACTACCTGCCATGGAATGAATTTTCCACTGTTCTGCAATGCTTTTTTCGCAGCCATCTCAATTCCGCCACAGCAAGGCACTTCCATACGTGTTATTGTAACAGATTTGATGTCATTGTTTTTGATAATTTCTGTCAACTTCTCAGAATAGTCCACATCATCTAACTTTGGACACCCGATCAGTGTCACATGACCGCGGATGAATTTACGGTGGAAATCTCCGTAGGCGTATGCGCTGCAGTCCGCTGCGATCAAAAGCTTTGCGCCGTCAAAGTATGGTGCACGAACCGGTGCAAGCTTGATCTGTACCGGCCACTGTGTCAGTTCAGAACGGATTTCTCCTGCCGTCTGCAGCTCTGCGCTTCTGTCTGCATCTGCCTCTCTCCGGATGGCTCTCGCCTGACTTCCCGGACATCCGCATGGTGTCTTTGCCGACTCTTTGCTCTTTTTATGTTCTTCCACTGCCTTCTCATCATAAGCTGCTGCCTCACGCTCCACAAAATGGATCGCATCTACCGGACAGGCCGGCAGACAGTCGCCGAGACCGTCACAATAATCATCGCGCATAAGCTTCGCTTTTCCATTCACCATTGCGATCGCTCCCTCATGACATGCCTCTGCGCAAAGACCACATCCTACACATGCTTCCTCGTCGATCTCTATAATTCTTCTTACCATCTTCCATTCCTCCTGTTGTCTGCATATCTATTATTTGTTTCATTTGACTTTCTATGTGCATACTAATATAATAAAGAAAATTTTTCTGTTGTTTTTACAACGTAATTATGTTTTATTCTACGAACATACATTTGAAGGGAGTTTCTATGACAAACGACGATCTGCTTTTATTACAGACCTCTGTATTCACAGGGATCACAACCGATGAAATCAGGGACATGCTCTCCTGCCTCTCTGCACGGGAGACGACATTTATCAAAGATGAGATCATTTTTTCCTATGGGGAAACCATCACCAGCATCGGCATTGTGCTGGAGGGGAGTGTACACATTGTGAAAGAGGACTTCTGGGGCAATGCCAATCTGATGGCAGAATGTGCCCCGGGCAATATTTTCGGGGAAGCCTATGCGATCAATTCCACCGAACCTCTGGAAATGAATATTTTTGCTGCTTCCACCTGCCGCATTTTGTTTCTGGAGGTCTCTAAGATCCTGACGGTCTGCCCCTCCGCCTGTGCGTTTCACAACCGGCTGATCCGCAATCTTCTAACGTTAGTGTCCCGGAAAAATTTCCAGTTAAACCGCAAGTTAGAACATATGTCCAAGCGCACCACCCGAGAGAAACTACTCTCCTACCTGTCCATGGAGTCGAAAAAAGCCAATGCTTCAACCTTTACCATTCCATTCAACCGCCAGCAGCTTGCCGACTATCTCTCTGTCGACCGCTCTGCCATGTCCAATGAATTGTGCAAATTGAGAGATGCCGGCATTTTGGAATTCAACAAAAATACCTTCACGATTTTTGAGAAAAACGATTAAAAGAAACGCTATGATGCTATTTCCTGCACCATAGCGTTTTTTCAGATTCCATTCTCCTTCAGGTAATCCACCCAGATCCCATATTTTGAACCATACAGATGAATGTCGTCGAACGTCAGACTGCTCTTTAAGTTGCCTTCCTCATCGCATACGACCTCATTCATGTCAAGGTAAAAGATATTTTTTCCGTCTGCGAGTGCAGCAATCCGCTCATTCCGCTGCTCGATCCCCACATTGTTAAAGATCGGATCTTTATCACTTTTTTCTTTTGCAACCTTCATGATCCCCTGAACAAAGATCACAGCGTCCGGCTGCAGTTCCCGGAATTTTTCCACTGAATCCTCATAGGCTGTCATGAAACCATCCAGCGTTCCCCTTCCCATTTCATTGATCCCGATCTGGAAATAGATTTTCCCGTATTTTTTTGCCTTAAGCGCTTCCTCTAATGTCACTTTTTCCCCGTCCACTTCACAGAACTTTTCTGTCCAGAGGTTGTATACGTTCATACCGACGGTCGCATAAAAAGTGCTGTCATCGAGTCCGCCGTAATCATGAAGTCCCACGGTTCTCGAGTCACCGATAAACACTGCGTCCGAGAAGTACCCGGCGTCCACCGCATGAAAGCTTCTTACTTCCTCCTGCTCTGTCTCCGCCACTGTCTCCGTTTCTGCCATACTCTCCGTTCCCGCTACGGCAGGTTCTGTGCTCTCAGTCGCGGAGATCTGCTCCTCATCTCTTCTCAGTTCTGCCAGATGTTCCCATTTATCCCAGAGTGACTCATGGTCGCTGCTCCATGGGTAAATCCCATCGTGTATGCCCTGCATGACCAGAACAAAGTACGGTGTTTTTACCGGATCGACCGTATAACGGCTGTAAATCGTATCTTTTCCCAGAAATCCTATCGCTGACATGATTGCCCAGCCAGCTAAAATCAGAATGGTGATTTTGCAATATCTGATTTTTTTCATTTCTGCTCCTTCCTGTTATCTAAAAATTAAAGTATAAAAATGGATTGTTTGCAGATACCGCAAGGTAGTACATGCTGAGTGCAAAGATCACCGCAATTGCCAGCGTACCGAGCATCCCCCGCTTTATTCTTCCATAAATCACCGCCGGAACCGGAGTTGCAAAAAGAACTCCCATCGCCAGCAGGCTGTCATAATCTTTCAGATATTTGATGTAATCCATGGAATTGACCATGCCGGTATGTGCATTCACAAACGGAAACATACGTGTCAGATAAATTCCAAGCTGATGCACATCCGTGATCGTAAATGCCATCCATGTCACAGGCACAAACAGTAACAGATAGACATGTCCGATCACTTTGCTTTTCTGTAAAAATGGAAGCAAAAACAATTTTTCCAGAAATAAAGCCCCGAGCAGCATGCCGCCCCAGATCAGAAAATTATATCCTGCCCCGTGCCACAGTGCGGTCAGTATCCACACAGCAAAAAGGTTGAACATCGTCCGCAGTCTGCCTTTCCGGCTTCCTCCAAGCGGAATGTATACATAATCGCGGAACCACCGTCCCAGTGTAATGTGCCAGCGGCGCCAGAACTCCGTCACCGATTTTGAGATATATGGAAAACGGAAATTTACCGGAATCTGGAATCCTAACATTTTTCCGAGTCCGATCGCCATCATCGAATATCCTGCGAAATCAAAATACAGCTCCATGGAATATGCGACCGCACCCAGCCACGCCAACGGCGTTGAGATACTGTTAAACCCGATCGTCTGCACGTTGTTCCACAACATTCCCACCCGGTCAGCGATAATGACTTTGGATCCGAGTCCGATCACAAGGATACGGATGCCACTCTCAAAATCCCGTGCTGTCACCGTCCTTCTTTTCAGGCAGCTGCTCACCTCGGTATAGTTTACGATCGGTCCGGCGATCAGCTGTGGAAACATCGTCAGATAGGTTCCAAGGTTAACATAAGATTTTTCTGCCGGGACAATGCCACGGTACACATCGATCACATACGCTGCGATCTGGAAGGTGTAAAAACTGATCCCCAACGGCAGCTTCGTGGTCAGACCGCTGTATTTAAAGAAAAAGAGCATTCCGAAATCGTAGCAAAGCGCCAGAACAAGCAGTACTGCCTGTCTTCTGCCTCTTCCGTCCTCCGGTGTTTTATACATGCTGCGTGCGATCACATAGTTCACCGTGACTGACGCTAACAGCAACAGGACATACTGCGCCTCACCATAGGTGTAGAAGGCAATGCTCCCCAAAAAGAGTACTGCATTGCGGAACTTCTTCGGTGTGATAAAATATATGATTAAAAAAGCCGGCAGAAACCGGAACAAAAATCCAAAACTGCTAAATACCATACGTAATTCTTTCTCTCATTCTCCTGCTTGTGCTGCACGATCAACGTGCTTTTCTGCAAAAACTCTACCTGTTTTTCACAAAAATAACTGTCTGTTTTCTTTTTTTATTATATGCACAGACTGTTGTTATTATAGATGAAAAAAATAAATATTACCATATGATTAATTTTAAAAATATATTAAATCCATGCTATTTTGTAACTTTTCTGTAATGATTAGGCACGGACGCTGCTTTTCTCAGATTTTCCGGAAACCATGTTACTGTTTTCCCTGCAGAAATGCTTCGATCTCCCCGATAAAATACAGTGAGCCGAATGCCACTGTCTTTTCTGTGGATGATTTTGAGAAATCCGGCAGCACATCCGCAAGGTTCTGATACGCCTCCGCCGGGATTCCTTTTTCCCGGATGCAGTCTGCGAGCGCCTCTCCCTGCAATGCCCTCTCACTCTCCACAGTCACTGTCTTAAAATCCAGTGCCAGCGGAAGAAGTTCCCGGATCATCTCCCCATAATCTTTATCCGCCATGACACCCATGATAAAATGGAATTTTTCATCCGGATACATTGTCTCCAGACTTTTTTTCAGCGCCTCCACACCGTTACTGTTATGCGCACCGTCCATCAGGAAAAACGGATCATTGCTCACAAGTTCCATGCGTCCCATCCACTGTGTCCGGTCGATTCCTTCCCGGATCGCATGCTGCAAAGCTTTCCGTTCCGGCACATTCTTTTTTCCTGCAAAATATTTTTCAAAAAATAATTCTGCTGCAAGCATTGCCGCCACGGCATTTTCATACTGGTGCACCCCGAGCATTTTCATTGTGACAGCATCGTATCCAGCGTATGAAAAACACTGTTTTCCGTCCTTTTGTGGCAGGATCCTGATCTCATCCAAGTTTACGACTTTTATAGTTTTGATATCTGCACGCTCTGCGGCTTTGTTTAACACGTCCATCGCTTCTTTTTCCTGGCTCTCTAACACAAGCGCTGTGCCGTGCTTGATAATTCCTGCTTTCTCTGCTGCAATTTTGGCGAGTGTGTCACCGAGGATCGCCATATGGTCAAAACCGATTTTTGCAATGACGGTCACATCCGGCACTCCGCAGGCATTCGTGGAATCATACGTTCCGCCAAGTCCTGTCTCCAAAATCACAACATCACACTTTTGTTCCTTAAAATAAAGCAATGCCATTGCAAGACAGTAATCAAACATTGTCGGATAAACGCCAAAATCCATAGAGAGAAGCCTGTTTCCAAGGCGCATGGTATCCGCTTTTGAGATCATATCTCCCTGCACCTGGATGCGCTCCCTGAAATCCACCAGATGTGGAGAAGTAAACATCCCGGTTTTCAATCCTGCACATTCGAAAACAGAGCGCAAAAAAGCAGAGACGGAGCCTTTGCCGTTCGTCCCTGCTATGTGTATGATGCGTAAATCTTTCTCCGGGTGTCCTAACTGCTCCAACATTATCTTTGAGATCTCAACACCCTTTAAGTTTCCAAATCTTCTTTTATTTTCAATCGCTGTTACTGTTTCTTCGTATGTTAATGTCTGCATCTGACTATACTGCCATGATCACGCCGCCGTCGTTGGCATACATGCTGCTGACACCCGCGGTATTGATGATGATGATCTTTTTGAACTTCGCAATCTTCTCGATTTTTTCCTTCACTGCTTTTGCCCTCTCCGGACAGTTACAGTGTGAGATCGCAAGAATACGGTTCTCACAGTCTTTTGTCTTTGAGATCATATCCTTCACCATGCGCTCAAGCGCCTTGTTCATGCCGCGCGCCTGACTTAACTGGCAGATTAATCCCTCCTTCGTTGAGCCCATAACAGGCTTGATATTTAATGAATTGGCAATAAATGCTTTCAGGTTGGAAAGTCTGCCATTCTTTCTCAATGTCTCTAATGTCTCCAATACAAAATAGGTGTTCATGGACTTGATGTACTCTTCCACCTTCTCCACAACCTCTTCAAAACCGCATCCGGCTTCCTCAAATTCCTGTATCTTCATGCCGATGAGAGTTTCACCGATGGACGCGGATCTCGAATTGAACACATAAATTTTCTTTGCATCTCCATGCTCTTCCTCATATAGATTCTTTCCGAGTACTGCACTGTTGTAAGAGCCGCTTAAACCACCGGACAGTGTCACGGCATAAACATGGTCTGCCTCGCCCTCATAAGCATCCATATACTGCTCCGGTGACGGGCAGGAGGACTTTGGTCCTTTCAGGCTCTCTCTGACTCTTCTCAAAAAGTCTGACTGATCAAATGTGCTGTCATCCCTGATACGGCATCCGTCTACTTCCAGCTCCAATGAAACGGTCTCATAATGTCCGTCCTGTTTTAATTCTTCCGGTAATTCCCCACAACTGTCTATTACAATCTTATACATAGTATCCTCCTTGTTTTGCGAAGCAAAATGCGACTGTCCTTACAGGAGCAGAGGATTTAGCCTCCTTGTGATATTCATTATTATATCAAAAGTTTCTTTTTTCTATTACATGTAGTATTGATTACTACGTAACATTAACATAAAAACTTTACTTTGTATAGAGGATATTATGATTTTTATTAAAATTTTATAGTCAGCACGTTCTGGTCGGAATCTTCCAGATAATATAAAGATGTCAGTCCTTTGCAGTAATGCACAATCTTCTGATCCGTGATAAAGTAGGTGAATGCCTGTTCGTACAGCTCCCTGTCTGCAAACCTGACAGAGCAGAAACCATCTCCCCGCTCATAGGCAGCCCGATATACATTTCCGATGCTGTCTGCATCCCATGTGTCAAAATAAAGATTTTCATGGACATAATAATTGTCTTTTACCGCCTGACACACCGGAACGATAATATCGTCATTCGGCTGATGCGTTTTCTGTAATTCCCCGGTCGTAACTGCAAAATAATTATAATTGATAAAGGAATCCAGCCCCATTCCATCACCGCTGTAGGTGGCATTTCCCCATGTCGTATCCATGTAATAATACTCTCCATCCAGCTTTACCAGATTCCATGCATGAGACTGTCCGTCTGCCGTTCCGGCCACCACTGCACAGGGAATGTCCAGTTTTTCCAAAAGATACTGCGTTGCTGCAGCGTATCCCTGACAAACCGTTTCCCCATTGACAAACACACTGATGATGTTCTGATTGTCCGGCGCACCTGTGCTGTACGCAACATTCGAAGCCAGATAATCAAACACATATTTTGCTTTGTCATAATCCGATGCCTCCGTATCAACTCCTGCCAAAATCTGACTGACTGTCTCGTCGATCTGTGCCTGCATGTCTATCCGCTCGGCATCCGTCATGGTAAACTTTGGTGTAAAATGGAGATCCACCAGCTTTTCCCCTCTGGTATACTGCGTGTAAGTGTAGCCCGATACCCAGAACAGTCCGCCGTGGTCCGCCATCACCGAAACATACGCCTGATGCAGGACTTCGTTGTCTAACGTGCTCAGCGCCACATCTTCTTTTTCATAGAGAATTGCATCATAAACCTCGTCGTACACAGTGCGTACTTCCTCCGGAAGCGTCTGATATACATAACAGTCCACAGACTGCTTTTCAACGGATGGCTCTGCCTGCTTCTCTGTTTCCCCGCAAACTGCTGCCTGCTCAGTGTCCGTTTCCTGTTCTTTACTTTTTACTTCCGTGCCTTTTCCTTCCGCAATTTTCTCTTCCACATAGCGGGTAATATCGGATAATTGATCAGTTGTCTGCTGACACCCCGAAAGCAGAATGAGTGCTGCACACGCTGCACTCCCTGCCACATAGGAAAAAAATTTTTTTCTCACCTGATTCTCCTGTCAAATGCATACTTCATGCTGTCTGTATCTTTTTTGCCTTTCAGCCAAAATAAGCGCTCACCAGATCCTTCAATGCCTGCTGGTCTGCTGCTGCCATAAGCTCTCTTGCGGAATGCATCGCAAGCAATGGTATACCAATATCCACGGTTTTTACCGGAAGCAATGCAGATGCGATCGAACCTAATGTGCCGCCTCCTGCAAGATCCGAACGGTTCACAAATTTCTGATATGGGATCTGATTCTTCTCACAGATCTGCTGGATCACTGCGACCGCTCCACAGTCTGTCGCATAGGACTGCGAGCATGCTTCCTTGATACAGAATCCTTTTCCAAGCACCGGCTTGTTGGTCAGATCCATCTTTCCGGCATAGTTTGGATGAAGTCCATGTGCCACATCCACAGATAAAATCATGCTGTTGTACAGTCTGTTCCACACTTCTTTTTCCAGTCCGCACTCGGTCAGAATGCGCACCAGCATATCATGGAGCAGAATGGAACCGGCACCCTGTTTGGAATGGCTTCCGATCTCCTCGTGATCGAACAGAGCAATGAGATTCATGCCGTCCGCCCTGTCGCTGTCGATGATCGCAGACACCAGTGCAGAACAGGAATTTAAGTTATCGAGTCTGGATGCAGAGATAAACTCATCGTTTAATCCCACAAACTCCGGCTTTTCTTTATTGTAAATGGTCAGCTCAAAATCCAGAATATCCTCTTTTTTCACAGCAAGCTCTTTTACAAGAAAATCAAGGAAATAGTCTGCATCATCGGAAAGTCCGCAGATTGGGAGCAGTTCCGTCTGCTTATTTAATTCCACGCCCTTGTTCACCTCACGGTTCATGTGGATTGCAAGATTCGGGATGGTCATAAGATTTTTTTCAGACTGGAACGTGACCACTTTCGGTGTAAACACATCCCCACTGCGCACTGCAACTCTTCCGGCTACACCGAGTGGACGGTCGAGCCATGTATTTAAGATTGCGCCGCCGTAAACTTCCACATTCACCTGTGCGTATCCGTTTGTCTGAATATCGCAGGACGGTTTGATCCTTAAGCATGGGAAATCTGTATGTGCTGCTGCAATGCGGATCGCAGGCTCTCTGTCACTCCAATTCTGCGGTAATGTGAATGCAAACAATGTCGTTTCATGATGATTTACCACATATTTTCCGCCCGCTTTTAAGTTCCATTCCGTACCGTAATCAACCACTTCAAAACCGGCATCTGTCAGTCTTTTTTCACATGCACTCACTGCATGTGCCGGAGAAACTCCCTTTTCCAATAAATCAAATAAAATTTGTGTCTCTGTCATATCTGTTACCAACCTTTCCATCAAACCTCAGACTTTTTATCTGCGGCTGCAAATCTGTATCATTATTCCGTATTTTGCATTCGAAATCCTCTGTATTCTAGCATATTTTCTCTCATTTGTCATTTCAGTTATTTACAAGAAAACAAACCAATGATAAATTTATGTTGATACCATTTTCTTTTGGGAGGATTTTATGATCGCTTTAAAAATTGCCGAAGTCAAAGACTTTATGAATAAATTACTGTGCCAGGATGTGTTTGACCACTTTCTCATTCAAGAGGCTGTCATCACAACGAATGTATCCTGCCATATCGACGGCACGCTGCAAAAAGACTTCTACACCTTAGAAGAACTCGAAGAACAGAATCTCACCGGGCTTTCCTTTGTTCCGTATGGTCTTTTGCGCAGTTCCTGTTTCAACCTGATCAAAGGAAAGAAAACACCTTCCTATTTCAAGTTTTCCCTCCTGTTATCGCCGGAAAATCTCAAACGCACCCTCTCCCAGACCGGAAGTTCTTTCACGGAAAATGATATTTCCGCCGTGTTCTTAAATATCCGCTTCCAGAATGGAGAACTGACCGTGACCACGGGTATCTCCTACCGGATCTTCTCGACCGACAAAACGCTTGAGCACGAGTGGGACACACTCCTCAAACGCTTTCTGACGAAAAATCAGATTTCATTTGACGAATTGTAGCATCTGGCTTCCCCCTCTCTCCCGGCTTTTGTCAAAGTGTAAAGCTATGGAATGGTTAAAAGGGTTACTTATAAAACTTTTGTGAGAATTGAGTGCATTTATCAGTGTTCGCATTTTGACTTTAAGTTTATGTACATTCATCAATGGACAGTCCACGCAATGTGTCCGTCTGGGACACACTTCCTTTATCTGTATCTAGCGCAAGTAAATGCCGGAATCAGCATCTTTTATTGCAGGTCAAAAATCAAAGAAAACCCGAGTGATTTTTGACCTGCTCATCTGCTGATTTTCCGGCATGTAACTTGCGCACGATACAGATAAGAAGGAAGTGTGGTCGCAGACGAACACATTGTGCGGACTGTCCATTTCTGAATGAATATAAACAATCAAAAAAGTCAAAATGTGAACACTGATAAAGCCGCAATTCGAGCAAGTTTTATAAGTAACCCTTTTAACCATTCCATAATTGAAAACCAAGTAAAAGCCGGGAGGGAGGGGGAAGCCAGACACTACAATACCACGGTAAATAAGATTGATTTTCCGTCCTCGCTTTTGGCTGAGATTTTGCCCTTGTGTGCTTTCACGATCGCATACACGACGGAAAGTCCGATTCCAAAGCCCCCAGTCCTGGAATTGTGGGAAGCGTCCATACGGTAAAAACGTTCGAAAAGCAGGTCCAGCTTTCCTTTCTCGATCTGGTCTGTGGTATTCCACACGGTGATGATTTTGTTTTTTCCGGAAGTTTTTAGTGCGATGCGGATGATGCCCTGCTCTGAGGAATATTTCATTGCATTGTCCAAAAGCAGGGAGATCATCTGCCGGATATTTTTCTCATCGCCGACATATTCCACATGCTCTGCCACATTGATCTCAAATTGTTTTCCTTTTGTTTTTGCGACAGAGCGGAATCCCTCTGCGGTATCAAGCACGGCATCCGAAAGTGAAAATGACACTTTTTCCAGCTTTGTCCCTTCCTCGTCCATGCGGGAGAGAAACACCAGTTTTTCCGTGAGGGAAGTCAGTCTTGCAATCTGTTTTCTCGTACTCTGCGTCCACTCGTTTTCCCCCTCCATCATCTCTATGACTTCGGTGTTGGCATTGATGATTGTGAGCGGCGTTTTGATCTCATGGCTTGCGTCCGTGATAAAGCGTTTCTGTTTCTCATAGCTTTCTGACACCGGTTTTAACACTTTTCCGGAGAAAAAGCAGATCATGACAAACACGATAACAAGTCCGAGTGCTCCTGTTCCCACGCTCGCAAGAACATACGTTCTGATGGTAGAGATTTCCCGCTGGCAGTTTAAAAATACATACATCGTCGTGCCGTCACTGTCCGTTGCAAGATATTTATAATCAGCGAAAAAGCCTTTTTTCTTTCCTTTTTTCCACAGCTCCGCTGCGTATTCCTCCGCTGTCCCGGCTGAAATGGAAGCAATTTTTCCGGTATCCACAGACTCCACCGTACCGTCCGATGCGATCGTCACTGTAAAATACCGGGTGTCAAACGGGCTTTCCTGCGAAATTCCGTGTTTTTGGAGGTCATTCATTGCCGGTGGCTGATCTGTCTTAGGTTCCAATTTTTTTCCAGAATCTCCGGGTATCATATCCGGGAAAGTACCTCCGTTGTCAGCGATCAGGGAGAGTCTTGCATCCAGCGCCTGATTGGTAGTGATGTAGTTTGCAATATTGATCGTTCCGACAATTGCGATCAGCACGATAGAAACAGACAGCATTGCAATCGCAATAAATTTTCTTCTTAATTTATTAAGCATTGTCTTTCTCCAATGAATATCCAAGTCCTCTGGCCGCCCTGATCTTCACCTGACTTCCAATGGAGATTAATTTTTTTCTCAAATAGGAAATATATACCCATACGACATTTTGTTCCGCTTCTGAATCGTAGCCCCAGATTTTATCCATAAAAAGATCCGGGGAAATGACCTGTCCTGGATTAGACATGAGCATTTCAAACATCTGGTATTCCTTGCCAGCAAGACGGATACCTTCTGGATTCTCCGGTCCTGTGAGCTGATAGGTAGAACGGTTCAGTGCAATATCGCCAAATGTCAGCACATTATCAGTCGTGTCCGTCTGTCTCCTTGTCATTGCCCGGATCCTCGCCAGAAGCTCTTTCATGGAAAATGGTTTCGGCAGATAATCGTCTGCGCCACTGTCTAAACCCTCCACACGGTCATCAATCTCTGCCTTTGCTGTGAGCAGCAGGACCGGAACGGAATTTCCATGTCTGCGGATTGTTTTTAATACGGTGATACCATCCATTTTGGGCATCATGATATCTAAGATCACGCCGTCATAATTGTCGCCGTTTTCCAGATAGTCTAAGGCTTCTGCACCATCGTACACAGCGTCTACCGAATAATTGTTATGTTTTAACACCGTGACAAGCGCACGGCTCAAATCCTCTTCATCTTCTGCAAGCAATAACCTCATACAAAATCCCATGCCTTTCGTTTATTTCACGGTGATACCGATTCCTGCCCTCAGCTGTTTTTATTCTGCGGTCACTTCTGTCGTCGTTCCCGATGTTATGAGCGTGTACGTTGCTCCGCTCTCCACCTCTGCGGTGCTGATGATCACACAGTCATAGGATTTTAATGCCGTGTAACTTACGATCACATTTCCCTCACTATCTGTCAGCACAACGTCGCCGGCTTCCATTTGTTCTCCTAATTTTACCATAAGAACCTCCTGTTTGGAAGAGTCACTCATCCCCTCTGCCATGCCGCTGCTGCCGATTGCCACAAGTGTTCCGCCGTTCATGTACGCAGACGACCGGTCGCCGTAATCGATCGCACTGTTTCCGTTGTCAGATGGACCGTCAATGTAGATCTCACCACCATTGATCGTCAGATCGCCGTTGGAATCCACACCGTCGCCGCCTGCCAGAATGTGAATATATCCACCATTTAATTCCATCCACATTTCATTATCTGTTGTCTCTTCTGTCTCGTCATCCGCAGAATCCATGCCTTTAAAGTGATCGCCAAATGTTCCAAAACCACTCTGATCCGTGCCGCCTGCTGTATTGATACCGTCATCACTTGCAGTGATATCGATCGTTCCATCGTTGATCGTCACCGTCAGACCTTCCATACCTTCATAACTCTCTGTCACGGTGATCGTACCGCCATTTACTATCAGTGCATCATCTGCATGCACACCATCATCGCCTGTCGCAAGCGTGTATGTTCCATCTGCGATCGTAATATTTGCGTTGCTGTGGATGGAATCATCTGCGGAATCAATCTGGTAAGTGCCTCCATTTAAGTACATGCTGCCACCTGCCTTGATTCCTTTTGTGCTGGTGCCGCTCTCGTCGGTTGTGGTATCCTGGGGCATATTCTCTCCGTCCGGCTTTTCGCCCATCGGCGGCATACTTTCTCCGTCCGGTCTCTCGATGTTTTGTGACATTCCGCCACCCGGCATGTCTGACTCATGTGTTTTCTGACTGTTTGCAGCGCCGCCCCCGGCTGTGATGTCAAATGTTCCATCCTCGATCTGCACGATATTGGAAGCGTCCATGCCATCGCCATCACTTGTGATTGCAAAATCACCGTCTGCAATATAAATATAGCCCTTTTCTTCATCATCTGCATTTTCCGCATGAATGCCATCTTTTTCTGCGGTTAAAATAAAGGTTCCATCTGCGATACGCACACTGTCTTTTCCCGATAATGCGTGCCCTGCTGCTATGATATCGTATGTACCGCCTGTAATCTTCAGATCATCTTTGGATACAATTCCATGTCCTTCTGCTGATACGATCGTCAGACTTCCGGTGCCGTTTAACGTAAGGTCTGATTTTGCAAAAATCACGGCATCAATGTTGTTGTCGTCAATCGCAACATACTCATCCGTATTACGAAGCGTATTCTGCGCTCCTTCTGCAAGCGTTACAAATACTTTCTCTGCGCTTTTTACATACACCGCTGCACTTGAAGCACAGGTAATGTCCACATTATCAAATACGATCTGCACTTTCGCATTATCTGCATCCACCACAATCTGTCCTTCCGACAGTGTTCCGGAAAAAATATATGTCCCTTCCGCCGTGATCGTCACCGTCTGTCCATTGATCGCAACGCCATCCGTTTCCCCTATGATACCATCACCGGAAAGTGTGACATAAACTGCCCCACTCTCCTCATAGGTTCCTGCCAGATCCCGCTCAGTAAACATATCTGCACTTGAATAAGATCCTGCTTCACTCTGTGCTGATGTTTCTTCTGCATTTGTTTCTGTTTCCGAGGAAACAACATTGCCAGTACTGCTCTTTGCCCCTGTACAGCCTGCCACTGCCGTCATGGATAATGCCGTGGCACAAAACAATGCCAGCAGTTTTTTTCTTCTATAACTCATTGACATTTGCCTCCTGTCTCATCATACTGATTTCCAGATTTTCGTTTCTGCATCTCAATTCATCGAGAAATGTTTTCTCTTCCGCATTGTCTTTTAACGTCACATGATAGGTGAGTTTGTAAAGACTTCCCATATTGGAAGTTTTCACAGCGACTACTTCGCAGGATGATAAATATTTTTCAAAAAGATCATCAAATACTGCTCCGTAATTTAAATCCTCCGGGATTGTGATACGAAGTGTTTTCTCTCTTACTTCTGCTTTTTTTACACCGAATCCGGTCACATTTAACACAAACATCACGGCTCCCATAATGAGTGAAAACAGTACTGCAAACCCAAGATACCCCATCCCTGCGATCAGTCCTGCCGCCATTGCAAGAAAAATGGTTCCGATCTCTTTTGCAGTTCCCGGCACAGAATGGAAACGTACAAGCGAAAATGCTCCTACCATAGCCACTCCGGCACCTACATTTCCGTTTACCATCATAATGACAATGCAAACGATCGCCGGCAGCATTGCGAGTGTCACTGCAAAGCTTGTCGTATAGCCGCTTTTATAAGTGTAAACCCATGTGATGAATGCCCCGATCACCAGTGACACCACAATACAGAGTAAAAAATCCAGCACGGAAATCACCGCCGTACCTGCTGCATCAAAAATTCCTGTAAATAAATTGTTTAACATATTAATTTCTCCATTTCTTTTTTAACATTTTATTGCCTGCTGCACAACCTCATCTCCGGTAAACACAAAGAAATTCTCCGGCGGACAGCTTCTCTTCTCTCTCTCATAAATCGTGCGGTAAGCTGTCGCATATTTGGAAAATGACGTTTTGTAAATCTTGTTTTCTGTCAGAAAACGAACCATCCAGAGCGGTATTGCGCCCGCCGTTTTCACTTCCATAAGCACTTTATTTTTATCTAAAATTGCTTCCCCGTAAATTCCTTTACAGAGAGAAAGGTCGTAATTTCTCCAGAGAATGTTCTGATCAAACGTGATCCGGAACTCGTGATTGTCCTTCGCATAAAAAGCTTCTCTCTCATAAGAAAGCATTACTGCCGGAGCCAGCTTCTTATAATTTTTCAGACAGTAATCGATTTCTCTGGTGATCTGTGTGTCTTTTACTTTTTCATGAAAAAGCAGGTAACATTCTGCCTCGTCCTCTGTCATTGCAATTCTTCTTTTGTATACAACGGACTCATACTTCTTTTTCAGTTCCACAAAAACGGTCGTGTCTTTGTCTGCCGTTCCGTAACTTCTCAATCTCAGTTTTTCTTTATAAACCGGATGTTCCATTGATCTTTGGATCAGCAGATAGTTCGGTGTATCAAAGTAGAGACTGCATATTGTACTCACTCCATGCTCGTCTGCGGTCATGTACTGTTTCATTTGATTTTTTAACAGTTCCGCCTGCGTGATATCCAACATATATTTGATCTCGCACCTTTTAAATATCATCTGATCTGCCATAAGTGTCTCCTTTCCTTTGCGCATATCTTATCAGGCGAACCTTAAATGAACTTAAAAAAAAGAAACCATCCTTTAAAAAATGGTTTCTTTGTCATAATTCATTATGTTTTTCTGTTATCTGGATTCGGACTGCACACGGTTGGTTAATTTCGGAAATTTGGCATTATCTATCTCTTTTTTTATTATATAGACCCCCTCAAGATTCTTCAAGACTGTTTGCATGGATTTTATATCGTGGATGCAATGATCTGCATGTCACCCTGCAATTCCACTGTTCCGAAGCCATTTGGAAGAATGAAATGATCTCCTTTTTTCACCGGCTGACCGTTGACGATTCCATTGCCATCCGTAACTGTCATATTCATAAAAGGTGCATTCTGCTCAAAAGTCATTTTACCTGAAACATCTATTTTATCGATATGAAAGTATTTGCAGGCATACAGTTCATTTAACGTATTGACCGGAAGATCTGCCACCGATTTCACACTGTCTGCAGCCGATTTTGCAGGCACAGTGATCACGTCAATACTCTTGTCGATATGCAACTCTCTCGGCTTTCCATCGGAGAGACGGTCATAATCATAAACGCGGTAGGTAATATCACTGTTCTGCTGTGTTTCCAGAATGAGTGTTCCGCCTTTGATCGCATGAACCGTTCCCGGATCGATCTGAAGAAAATCGCCTTTTTTGATCGGGATCTCACGGATAAATTCACTCCACTTTCCCTCATGGATCATCCGGCTTAATTCCTCTTTTGTCCTTGCATTGTGTCCGATCACGATCGTCGCATTTTCCTTGCAGTCGAGAATGTACCAGCACTCTGTTTTTCCAAGTGAACCATTTTCATGGACTTTTGCATAATCATCGTTTGGATGTACCTGAATGCTCAGGTCATCTTTTGCGTCAATAATTTTGATCAGGAGTGGGAAACGGTCACTGTCCACATTTCCAAAAACTTCCGGATGTTTTTTCCACAATTCGGACAGCTTCATTCCACGGAATCCACAGTCTCTTAAAGTCCCGTCTCCATTTGGATGTGCAGAAATTCCCCAGCACTCCCCTAAATCATCACCTTCGACCGGATAATGAAAATCCTCTCTCAATCTCGTACCGCCCCAGATGTTGTGTGTACATACCGGATCTAAAAATAAAATTTCTTTCGTGGTCTGATTCATTGATAAATTACCTCCATTCGTCCGGATCACATCCTGATACCAAAATGCAGAATCTTTTGCAATTCTCCGCTGTGTCATAAAATCCACATAAATCATGCCAAAACGTTCTTTGTATCCCTCGGACCATTCAAAATTATCCAGAAATGTCCACAGGAAATACCCCCGGATATCGGCTCCCTCATCATATGCCCTCTGCATGGCTCCGATGTAGGAATCCAGAAATGTGATGCGGTCATTGTCATGCACTCTGCCGTCAAAGCTCACATTGTCATGGCAGGACATGCCATTTTCTGTAATATATAATGGAAGCGGATACCGCTCCGTCAAAAATTTAATTCCATAATAAAATGCTTTTGGTGTCACCGGCCAGTTGCACGCCGTCTTTGGGAATCCCGGTTCCCGATCCACAAATTCCGGTTCACCGTCTGCGCCCTGACGCACGTAATAACCATTATATATGTTCTGTCCCATAAAGTCCAGTGGCTGATGGATCAGCTGCATATCTGCCTCTGTGATTTCCGGCAGATACTCTTTGAACTTTTCCAGTCCCTCTTTTGGATAATGACCTAAAAAGACCGGATCTGAAAACCATGAGATATTCCAGGTCCAGTTATCCATCGGATTGTAAAATCCAAAATAAACTTTTCTGGCAGCTTCGATATCTTCTGCACTGTCCGTGTATGGATAAGCCACTCCTCCGGTCGGTGCAAAGCCGATCTGGATTTTTTGTTTTGCATATTTTCTTAAATTGATCACTGCCTGTCCATGCGCTTTCAACAGATTATGTGCAATCTGAAAGGTCTCTGGAACCGATAATTTCAATCCCGGTGCATGGACACCGCTTAAATGCCCAAGTCCTACCACACACTGTGGCTCATTAATCGTGATAAAATACTCGCAGATATCCGAAAAATTCTCTGCCACCACTTTTGCATATTCCCCGAACCAGTCTACCACTTCCTCATTCAGCCAGCCGCCCTTTTCCTGCAACGCCTGTGGAAACTCCCAGTGAAACAGGGTAATATATGGTATAATGCCATTTTCCTTCATTGTAAGAATCATGTCGCGGTACATCGCAATCGCTTTTTCATTGACACGCCCGGTGCCCTCCGGCAGAATCCGCGCCCAGTTTAAGGAAAAACGATATGCTTTGATTCCGAGATTTTTCATTAATGCATAGTCATCTTTATAATGGTGCATGTGATCACAGCTTGTGTACGCATTCTGATTTTGAAAAATGCGTCCCTGCTCCGTAAAAGCGTCCCAGACCGTCTTACCTCGTCCGTCCTCCGGATCTGTTCCCTCCACCTGATAGGAACTGCTTGCCACACCCCAGACAAATTTGTCATCAAACATGTGATTCTCCTTCTCTGTTTCTGATTCTTGTTTTTTATTTTGGTATAAATATTAAATCTAAATTATATATTTACTTTTTCCCAGAGGCAATCACAACTTCTGCAAATATTCATTTATCTATTCTTCCACAAGATCCTTTTTTAATGCTTCCAGTTTTTCCTCTGCATCCTGTAAAGAAGTGCCTTTGACACCATAGTAGAATTTGATCTTAGGCTCTGTTCCGGATGGGCGCACACAGCACCATGCATTGTCAGAGAGTTCATAGTATAAAACATTGGAAGTTGGAAGTCCTGTTTTGGTCACTTCCCCGGTCTTTAAATCTTTTCTTGTATCTTCTTTGTAATCGCGGACTGCAAGCACTTCAAATCCGCCGAGTGTCTTCTTTGGATTGCTCCGCATATCACTCATCATCTGCTGGATCTGGGCTGCTCCGTCGATTCCCTTTAAGGTCATGGTAGAAAGTCCTTCTCTGTAGTAACCATACTTCTCATACAGATCGATCATGGCATCCCACAGTGTTTTGCCATGCTTTTTGCACCAGGAAGCTACCTCACATAACATCATAACTGCCACGCACGCATCTTTGTCTCTCGCATAGGTTCCGGCAAGACAGCCGTAGCTTTCCTCTAAACCGAACACGTAATTGTGGGAATGATTCTCCTCAAACCATTTGATCTGCTCACCAATGTATTTAAATCCGGTCAGAACCTCGATCAGTGCCACACCATAGGAAGCCGCCATTGCTTTTGCCATATCAGTTGTAACGATTGTCTCAACTAATGCTGGATTTTCCGGCATTGTTTTTGTTGCGGTCTTCTCTCTTAAAATATATTCTGCGATGAGCATTCCGGACATATTTCCAGTAAAAGTCACATACTCTCCGCTCTTGGTGTCTTTGCAGTAAACACCGAGGCGGTCTGCATCCGGGTCTGTTGCAAGTACAATATCTGCATCCACTTCTTTTGCAAGCTTTAAGGCAAGTTCAAATGCCTTCGGAGATTCCGGGTTCGGATAAGCAACGGTCGGGAAATTTCCATCCGGGAGCTCCTGCTCTTTTACCACATAGACATTCTCAAAGCCAAGTTCTTTCAGTACACGGCGCACCGGGAGATTTCCGGTTCCATGTAACGGTGTGTATACAATCTTGATGTCTTTTGCCATCTCTTTGATGATTTCCGGATGAATGGACTGTTTTTTCAGTTCTTCCATATAGCGGTCGTCGATTTCTTTTCCGATTGTCACAAATAGTCCGGCTTTCACAGCATCCTCTTTTGCCATGGTCTTTACCTGTGTAAAGGATATTACTTTTGCAACTTCCGCAAGAATGTTCTTATCGTGAGGCGGTGTGATCTGTGCGCCGTCCTCCCAGTAAACTTTGTATCCATTATATTCTCTAGGGTTATGGCTTGCAGTGATCACGATTCCGGAAACGCAGCCAAGTTCACGGACTGCAAAAGAAAGCTCCGGCGTCGGGCGGAGGCTGTCAAACACATAAGCCCTGATTCCGTTTGCATTTAAGCAGAGTGCTGCCTCCTCGGCAAATTCCGGCGACATGATTCTGGAATCGTGTGCGATGGCAACTCCTTTTTCCTGCCCGTTCTGGGAAATGATATAGTTTGCAAATCCCTGAGTCGCCTGTCTTACTGTATAAATGTTCATGCGGTTCGTTCCTGCCCCGATCACACCGCGGAGTCCGCCGGTTCCAAACTCAAGCTGACGGTAGAAACGATCCTCGATCTCTGCCTCATTATCCTTGATTGCTTCTAATTCTGCTCTTGTTTCCTCTGAAAAATATGGGTTTGTACACCATTCTCTGTAGGTTTCCATGTAACTCATCGTAATTTTCTCCTATCTTCTTCCTGCTATTTTTTGAAAGATTTTACTTTCCTCTCAAAAGATTATTGAAATAATAACCTTATTTTAAGTAAATGTAAACTTATTTTAGCTTATTTGTCTTAAAATCATTTCACACCATTCGTCATCATAACGGCAGAGAACCCATTCAGATTTGAATAGACAAAACACAGCACGATCATTCCAATGATCGATACCGCCATGCCGATTCCAGATAAAATCATACCTGCCAGTGCCATTCCGTTTTTCTCCGGCTGCACCTTTCTCGAAAGTCTGCCACCGATCAGTCCGGCGATTCCAATGCCAAGACCATATCCCATAAAGCCAGTCAAAATGGATATCATTCCAAGTGCAAGCGACAGAGCAGCATTTCGGTCTGCCTCCTCAAATGTATCAAACACCACGATATGATTTGCCTCCTGCTCCATCTCCAGAAGTTTTTTCGGACGAAGCAGCACAATGCACGGAATCAGCA
>OGXD01001005.1_pt1 | contig 24254 bp, 20 predicted proteins | sample 1576211 | NCBI WGS metagenome assembly OGXD01 (sample SAMEA3541470, study PRJEB24748) | human gut metagenome | biome: human gut; feature: human-associated habitat; material: faeces | place: China | collected 2012
TCGAATTAAACCACATACTCCACTGCTTGTGCGGGCCCCCGTCAATTCCTTTGAGTTTCAACCTTGCGGCCGTACTCCCCAGGTGGATTACTTATTGTGTTAACTCCGGCACGGAAGGGGTCAGACCCCCCACACCTAGTAATCATCGTTTACAGCGTGGACTACCAGGGTATCTAATCCTGTTTGCTACCCACGCTTTCGTGCCTCAGCGTCAGTTAAAGCCCAGCAGGCCGCCTTCGCCACTGGTGTTCCTCCCCATCTCTACGCATTTCACCGCTACACGGGGAATTCCGCCTGCCTCTACTTCACTCAAGCTCTGCAGTTTCAAATGCAGGCTATGGGTTGAGCCCATAGATTTCACATCTGACTTGCAAAGCCGCCTACGCACCCTTTACACCCAGTAAATCCGGACAACGCTTGCTCCCTACGTATTACCGCGGCTGCTGGCACGTAGTTAGCCGGAGCTTATTCATTAAGTACCGTCACTTTATTCGTCCTTAATAAAAGAAGTTTACAATCCGAAGACCTTCATCCTTCACGCGGCGTTGCTGCGTCAGGGTTTCCCCCATTGCGCAATATCCCCCACTGCTGCCTCCCGTAGGAGTCTGGGCCGTGTCTCAGTCCCAATGTGGCCGTTCAACCTCTCAGTCCGGCTACCGATCGTGGTCTTGGTGAGCCGTTACCTCACCAACTAACTAATCGGACGCGAGTCCATCTCTGAGCGATAAATCTTTGATATATCTACCATGCGATAAATATATATTATGCGGTATTAGCATTCTTTTCAGAATGTTATTCCCCTCTCAGAGGCAGGTTACTCACGCGTTACTCACCCGTCCGCCACTAAACTTAATCAAAATCATTCCGAAGAAATCAATTAAAGAAGTTCCGTTCGACTTGCATGTGTTAGGCACGCCGCCAGCGTTCGTCCTGAGCCAGGATCAAACTCTCTAAAATTTGTATATTAAGCTTTCGCTTACTATCAATTTCAGAGCTTTAATCGCTCATTCCGAATACTAACGTATCCTTAATCTGTGATGCTTTATTGTGTGCATCTCACTGTAATTTCTTTGAGTATCCTCAAAGTATTACGGGTTCCTTTATCTTTTCGTTGTTTAATTTTCAAGGTCCTACGCACTTTTTGGAAAGTTTTTTGTCGGTTCTTACCGAACCTCTCTCAACAGTGCGTGAACTATTCTATCACACTTATTTTTGTTTGTCAACACTTTTTTCAAACTTTTTTAAAAAGTTTTTTGAAATCTCTTTCAAAACTTTTTAAAAGCTTTACTCTGTGCTTTCAAACTTTTCTGTTGTTTTTGTGCTTTCCTCAAGCGACGAGTGTTATTATATCACGCCTTTTTACAAATTGCAACCCCTTTTTTCAATTTTTTTCAAATTTTTTAAAAAATTTTTTACTTCATCTTTATAAATACAATATGTGGTGTTTACATAATGCGTATATACTATTATTAGTCTGTGAGAATACAGTATAAGTTATATATCTATATTAAAGTATCACGATTTTGCAAAAATAAGTGCTGTTTCTGGATTTAATTCTTAAATTGCTTTTATCTTAATATAGATATAATGATATTAATAATCCGTCTTAATCCTATAAGGTTGGCAGATCAATAGATCGGTTGTTTTAAAATCTACATTTATTTACTATATAATAGTATTAACAACCATCTTCGTACAAACTCAATATATTTCTTATACGCTATACAGTAATAGTGCACAAAGCAACTCAAATCAATTTAGATTGATTACACAAATTTTGTAAAAGTTGTATAATTCATTTGATTTTTTTAAAAAATATGATATTATATATATGTATAGAGTGAGTATTTGAACTTACTTTACTATACATTTCTTTGCACCGGAGGTTATGATATGAGCTGCAAAAACATTATTACAATTACAAGACAGTACGGTTCAGGTGGTCACGACATCGGAAAGGCACTTTCTGAGCGTCTTGGCATTCCATTCTATGATAAAGAGCTTATATCTTTAGCAGCCAAAGAAAGCGGAATCAGTCCTGAGGTATTTGAAAATGTTGATGAGAAGGCAACAAACAGCCTTTTGTACTCTCTTTCTTTAGGACTTTATAATTATGGTAACGGTTTTTCATCTATGGGTGATTTACCTGTTAATGATAAGCTCTACATTTTACAGCATAAGATTATTAAAAGTCTTGCCGATGAAGGTCCGTGTGTATTTGTTGGCAGATGCGCAGACTATGTTCTTAAGGAACACCCTAACCTTGCGAAGGTATACATTTATGCTGATATAGATGTAAGAACTAAGAGAGCAGTTGAAAGACAGAGTATTGATCCCGCTCGTGCAAAGCAGGCGGTATTGAAAGCAGACAAAAACAGAGCGAACTATTACAGCTTTTATTCAGGAAAAAAGTGGGGCTTGGCAGATAACTACGATTTATGCATTAACAGCACTCGTCTATCTATCGAGCAGGCAGTTGATATTATTTGCGGATACTTAGATGTTATCAATAAATAAGACTGCATAAAGACTACACTTCCTGAATATAATGGTATCGTTTACTATACTATAATTTAAGGAGGTGTTTTTATGAGAATTATCGTAATGGATATTGATGATTTTATCTTTGGTAATGAAGAATGGCATCAGAGCGAAAGATAACCGTACTAATGAATTGTAAATCGTGAATACGAATAAGATAAAAGTGATGGCTGAAATCAACCATCACTTTTTTGTTTGCCCCTGAAACGATACGAGGGCGTGATTAATATATATCTATGATAAAAACGAAGATTTTATTCTCCGTTGCTGATAAATGAAAGCGGATCTGCATACTGTCCGTCTATTTTTACTGCGATGTGAATGTGATTTTTATCGTGCACCTCGCAGGGCACAGCCCCCATAACGCCGATTTTACTGCCATTCTCCACAGAATCGCCCTCTTTTACGGTAATTCCGTTAAGACCGCTGTAAATTACTACCGCATTGTCTGTTGCAATTTCAACCGTTTTGCCATACATTTTGTCATCAGCTACTCTGATTACCGCTCCGCCTGTCATTGCGGTTACCTCATCACCAAGCTCGCCTGCAAAATCCACACCTAAGTGCGATTTCCATACATTCAGACTTTTGTAGTAAACAGTTTTTTCGCTGTATTCCCTTATAATATTTTTCTGATTTAGCGGATAACCAAGTGTTAAGTCGGTAGAAAGCATAGTCTGCAAAGCGCTTTTTGTGGTATCCTGTTCGTCTGGCTCGGTATACTGCGGAATTGTAGCCGATAAAGTCGGAATTGTCATTTCCTCTGTCAGTTTTGGCACTGTTGTCGGTGCGACAGTTTCGGTAACGCCTGTCATACGGTTATTTACCTCTGCCGCTGCGGTTGTTGACTGCTCGGTCGGCTCTTTTCCCGATATAGTATTGTATGTTGAATACACTGCCATTGTTACGGCTATAAGACAAATTGAAAGTGCAGTATAAAAACCTGCCTTTTCATATCTGCTCTTTTTCTTTCTGCTGTTATTTTCGCTCATAAATAGCACCTCCGTTGTTATTATTGGCTGCGCTGTAATAAATATACAATTATATTAAAATATTTTATTGTATTAATCTGCTAAAACATTGAATTTACTTGATTTTTTTGCTGAAGTTTGATACTATAAAAGAGTATTTGTGTTAATAACAAAAATAGAGGAGGAAAATATGAGTACAGCAAATATAATAGTTTTATGCTCCTTTGCTGCGTATATGGTGATTATGATAGTAATTGGCTTTGTATCATCAAAGGGCACAAAAAGCAACGAGGATTATTTCCTCGGCGGCAGAAATCTTGGCGGTTGGACCGCCGCACTCTCGGCACAGGCATCAGATATGAGCGGTTGGCTGCTTATGGGACTTCCGGGTTCGGTGTATCTTGCAGGAACCGGCGAGGTATGGATAGCAGTCGGACTTTTGATTGGTACTATACTAAACTGGTATATTGTTTCGGCAAGACTTAGAAAATACACAATTGTAGCAGGAAACTCGCTTACAATACCGAGCTTTTTCCAGAATCGTTATCGTGACGATAAGGGCGTAATAAAAATGGTATCTGCCATTATTATTGCAATCTTCTTTACAGTATATACAGCCTCGGCGTTCAGCTCGGGAGCTAAGCTCTTTGCAACACTTTTCGGCAACGGAGAAAATTATGACACTGTATATACCATCGGTCTTATAGTTGCTGTAATTGTAATTCTTGTTTATACATTCCTTGGCGGATTCAAGGCTGTTTGCTACACAGACTTTATACAGGGACTGTTAATGCTTGTTGCGATTATGTCTGTTCCTATTATCGCTTATGTATCGCTTACATACAGCAACAGCTTTTCACAATCACTTATAGACAGCGGTGTAACAACCCCCGATAACTACCTCAACTTCTTTAAAAATGATGACGGTTCTAATGTTTCAGCCGTTTCTATCATTTCTAACCTTGCATGGGGTCTTGGATACTTTGGTATGCCACATATTCTTATCAGATTTATGGCTGTAAAGAGTGACTCCGAAATTAAGAAATCAAGAAAAATCGCTATTGTATGGGTTATCATTTCACTTGCCGCATCTTGCCTTATCGGACTTGTTGCAAGAGGATACCTTACAACAAACCTTGATTCAACAGCAAGCGAAACAGTATTCATCAGACTTATTCAGCAGATTTTCTCAGGCAACGGTATTTTAATATTCATCGGCGGCATATTCCTTTGCGGTATTCTTGCGGCTATTATGTCAACAGCCGACAGCCAGCTCCTTGTTACCGCATCTGCCGTATCTGAAGATATTTACAAGGGCGTAAAGAAAAACGCTACCGAAAAAAGCGCCCTTAACATCGGTAAGATTGCCGTAATCGTTGTAGCAATCATCGGTTTTGTAATCGCAATCAACCCTAACTCAAGCATTATGGGACTTGTTTCCGATGCATGGGCAGGCTTTGGCTCAGCATTCGGCCCTGTTGTTCTTCTTGCATTATTCTGGAAACGCTCAACTCTCGCAGGCGCTATCAGCGGTATGGCAACAGGCGCACTTACAGTTATTGTTTGGGACTACTTACCGCTCGTAAACGGTGTAACTCTTTACAAAGCAACAAATCTTTATTCTCTTGTTTTAGGTTTTGCGCTTGCGCTTATCGTAAATGTAATTGTTTCACTTATTACAAAGAAACCTTCAAAAGAAATTCAGGACGAATTTGATTCAATCAAAAGCATTGAAATCTAAGATACAAAAACAGGTTGTCGCAATTAAGCGGCAACCTGTTTTTTGTTGATATTCAGTTGTTAAAAAATTTTATTACAAATTCACTGCCTTTATTAAGTTCAGACGATACACTTATATATCCGCTCTGCTTTTCAATAATCGACTTTGCAAGGGCAAGTCCTATGCCCACACTGTCATCACTTGAATTTTTGCCCTTATAGAATCTCTCAAATATGTGTGGCAAATCTTCTTTGTCTATACCGCTGCCGTTATCCTTTATACTGATTTTCGTATAAAGTTTATTTTGCTCAGCGGTTATTTTTATGTTTCCGTTGTGCGAGTGTTCAATACAGTTTTTAATTATGTTCGTAATAGCCTCACAAAGCCATTTTCTGTCGCAATTAAGAATTATGTCATTGCAGTCGGTTTCAAGTCTTACACCCAAAATTTCAGCCATTACAGCGGTATTTTTAATACACTCATCAACAATGCTTTTCACCTCAATCTGCTCATATCTGAATTTAACCGCCTCTGCGTCAAGTTTTGATAACTTAAGAAGACTTTGCACCAAAAAAGAAATAGTATTCGTGTTGTGCTTAATATCATTTAAAAATTCACGCCTGATTTCAAGCGGCATATCGTCATCATCTAAAATATTCTCCACCATAACAATTATTGAAGTGAGCGGAGTTTTGAGCTGATGTGAAATATCCGACAATGATCTTTGCAGGTTTTCCTTGTCTTTCCTTGAATTTTCCGCCTGCTCTCTGAATTTTACGGTTGTACGGTAAATCTGATTATCAAGCAGAGAAAGCTCGTCCTCGCTGTTCTCGTCAATCTGCAATGAATAATCGCCAAGGTTAATGCGTTCAATCCGCTTTGCTATTTCCATAGTCTGTTGCTTTTGCATTTTTAAATATAATAAAAATACCACTATAAAAGCAATGCCAAAGGCTAAGCAAATAATTGCCGAAATAACTACATATTTATACGAGCCTTGATTGCCGTAAGAAATCCAGTCGCTTTTTAAGTCAATTCCGTATTTTTCTAAAATCTCAATATCATCTTCGACAGCTGTTTTGTCATTGAGTATTTCAGCAATTTCCTTTTCGCTTATATCGGGATATTTTTCAAGCATTACGGCTACAAGCCGATTTACAGTACTGTTGGTTGTATTCCTTACATTTTCAAGGCAGACTGCCGTACAAACAGCCGAGATAATACAGAAAAAAGCTGTTAGCGCAAGGCACAGCGCAACAAATCTATATGACTTCTTCATTTGCTGACCTCCGCAACCTGATACCCCATTCCCTTTACCGTTTTTATTATATCCGCATCAAGCTTTTTGCGTATTCTCTTGATATATACAGTAAGCGTATTGTCATTTACAAAGTTGCCCGATACATCCCATATTTTTTCAAATATAAGTTCTCTCGTTACAACCTTGCCGACATTCTGCATCAGCAACGACAGTAATTTGTATTCAAGTGCGGTAAGCTCAAGCTGTTTTCCGTTTTCAAACACCGCCGATTTGTCAAGGTCAAGCGTTACTCCCGAAACAGTTATTATATTCTTTTTGCTGTTCTTATTTGCCGCACGCTTGATTCGTGCAATAAGCTCCCTTGTGGAGAACGGCTTTGTTATGTAGTCGTCAGCGCCAAGCTCAAGTCCGTTTACCACACTGTCCTCGTCATCAACGGCAGTAAGAAAAATGACAGGCAAGTCGCTGTATTTGCGTATTTTTCCGAATAAATCAAAGCCGTTGCCATCGGGAAGTGTTATATCAAGTACCGCTATATCATAATTAAACGGAGCTTTTTGCATTGCCTCATTAAAACTTACGCAATACTCGCAATCGTAGCCGTTTTGTGCAAAGGCATATTCAAGCCCTTTAATTATACTTTTGTTGTCCTCAACAAGCAGTATCTTCATACAAACACTCCCCCTCTTTTGTGATTATATCACCGCATTAAGCACTATGTCAAATATTATCGTTTCTTATTGTTTCAATTATATTCTGCTTATTCACCTTGCTTATTGACAGTTTCATAATAAGCCATACAACCGAGAAAACAAACACAATGCTGATAAGCACCGCCATGGTTGGGAATGAATAATCAAGCATAATGGTATTTCCCGTAGCCTTAAATATAGCATAACCTCCGAGCAATCCGAGCGGAACACCGATAAGCAAGGATTTTAAGCCGTAGAACAGACTTTCAAGTCTTATCATTCTGTTAAATTCTTTCTTTGTCATACCGATAGACTTCAGCATAGCAAATTCCTTACTGCGCAAACGCATATTGGTATTGATTGTGTTAAACACATTTGTTATACCGATAAGTGAAATTACAATAATAAAACCGTAAGCAAAGATTGCAATTATAAGCACAACGGCATTCATCTGTTCTTTTTGCTCGTTAATATTAAAAACATCAAGATTTTCTATATCAAGATTATTTATATATTCTACCGTATTTACAGGGTCAGCCGAATCAATAACAATGACTCTTGTTGTATAGTCATTATCCTCGGCAAACAGCTTTTTAAAATAATCCTCACTTACAAGCACACTTCCCTCATTTAAGGTACTCATAATACTTGAAACTATAGACCCCGGCACTTCCTTATTAATTGTATCATATATAACAAGGTCAACAGACTTATAATCATCCGGATTATATACAAAATCAGGATCTGTTTTCTGAATTTCTTTAATATCATCCTCAGTATATGACGGATTTCCGTTAGGATACAACTTTACAACAGTGTTCATAGGCAAGTCAAACTCCTTACCCTTGATAAGAATATTATCCGAATTATAGTATTTAAAATCATTCGTAATAAGTGCTTTATCCTTGACATCATCATAATTATATCCAAGTGCGGTTACATACTCCTTAAAGCTTTTATTATCCACACCAAACACATACGCTAAATCGCCGCCCTGTAACTCTGCCGCTTTGGCATCCTCCGTATAATAATCGGTAAGCCCCACTATATTGCCATAATAATTTTCACAGGCTTTTATACTTGAATTTATATCCGAATCAGCAATGATTCTTTTGTAAATATTTTCGTATTCATCATATGACAGCTTATTGTATGCATGTACAGTAATATTGTAAGGCATATTCTTAAAGTGATCGCCTGTAATTTTCATTCCGTATTCAATAAAGGTTGAAATTGAAATAAACATTGCAACTGTTACAATAATAGAAATCACAGTAGTGCGGTACTTCTTTTTACTGCGTTTAAGGTTTTTATAGGCAATTTCTCCGCCCACACCAAACAGTTTTTTAATAAATTTCGGTGATTTATAGCTTTTCTTTTTATTAATCTTAATGTCATTATTACTTCTGATTGCGGTAATCGGAGCAATTCTTGAGGCTCTGAAAGCCGATGAAAGCGTAGAAAACAGAATAATAACCGCTGACATTACAGCAGAAACAACCGCTACCCACCAGGGAAGAGCAAAGGCAAAAGAAATTCCGTTGAGCATACTGCCGAGCAATGCGTTCAAAATTACCACAAGCAGCGCAATTACACCTACGCCAAGCAAAATGCCTGCCGGAATACCGATTATGCCAAGCATAAAGCCCTCAAAAAGCACATTATGCCTTATCTGCTTTGATGTAGCACCGATTGAAGCAAGCATACCGTACAACTTTGTTTTTTCGGTAATTGAAATTGCAAAGCTGTTGCGGATAACAAAAATACTTGAAATTGCAATAATTACAATAATTATTACAGCTAATGATAAAAGCATTCTCATATACTCGTCACTTAGCGCAAAGCCTTTGTATCTCAGCAAATCTTTGTTTATACTCGCCTCATCAAAATCGCCGTTTTCAAGATAAACTTCAAAATCATTTTTTAAACTCTCAAAATCGTCACCCGTTAAATTTAAAATCTCACCGCTCGTTGTAATATAATCTTTTTCACCGTCAGATGTAAAGCTTATAAACAAATCATTTATATCGGCATTTTCTTCAGCTAAAGTGAAAGCGGAACTGCTTGCGGAAAAGTTGTCTGCCGCAAAATATGATGAAGAAACCTTATTAAACACACCTACAACAGTGTAAGTCTTTTTATGAGTATCGACCAGCTTTTCTGTACCATTGGTGTCATTAAAATAATCCGTATCATCTAAAGGTATTTCAGCACCCGAATCATAGACTCTCTTCCCCAAATCAAGAGCAACTGTATCTCCGATTTTATAGTCTGCCTTGCTGTTTTCAATTACACTCTGCGAAAGCACAAGTTCGTTTCCGTTTTGCGGAAGTCTGCCCTCTTTAAGTGTAACATTAAAGCAGTCTGTAAATGATTTTTCGTTAAATGCGACCACATTTATGTACGGTTTTGTGTCAAATTTCGCCTGCGGCAGATATGCGCAACCGAGATTTTGTTTTATATAAATGTCCTTTACATTTCTGTTTGCCTGCGCATTGTCAATAATTTTTTTGTTTGCTCCTTTTACAAATAAATCATAATTACCCGTAACATTAATTTGTAAGTTTACCATTGTCTGTTGTGCGCTTGCCGCCATACCGGCAACAACCATAATCAAAGCGCACGAAAGCATAATGCCTATAATCGTAACAATCGTACGGCTTTTGTTGAGTTTAAGATTTTTAATCGTAAATTTGTTGAGAACTTTCAAATCTTACGCCTCCTTTACAATTTTACCGTCCTGAATTGTAATAATTCTGTCGGCTTCCTTTGCAATTTCAAGATTGTGCGTAATCATAATTATTGTCTGATTAAAGTCACGGTTAGACATTTTCAAAATACTCATAATTTCTTCGGTCGACTTTGAATCGAGGTTGCCTGTCGGCTCGTCTGCAAGCAAAATTGCAGGATTGTTAATAAGTGCCCTTGCAATCGAGGTTCTCTGTTGCTGACCGCCAGAAAGCTCGTTAGGAAGATGATTTCTTCTGTCAAAAAGTCCGAAAGATTTTAAAATCAAATTCATTCTCTCTTTATCGGGTCTGTTACCGTCAAGGTCGCAAGGCAAAGAAATATTTTCTTCCACAGTAAGAATAGGAATAAGATTATAGAACTGATACACAATTCCAATCTGCCTGCGTCTGAAAATAGCGAGACTATCGTTATTCATAGAATTAATTTCGTTGCCGTCTATATAAATTTCACCGCTTGTCGGTCTGTCCACTCCACCAAGCAGGTGCAGTAAAGTTGACTTTCCACTGCCGCTTGCGCCTACTATTGCCACAAATTCGCCCTTGTTTACCGACAAAGAAATATTATCAACAGCATTCACAACATTGTCGCCCTGTCCGTAAGTTTTCACAAGATTTTCAACTCTGAGTATTTCCATAATAATTCCTCCAAATTTATTTTACAGGTTTATTATAAATACTCATAATGACGCTAAAGTGACTTTTAAACTATTTTTTTATTTTTGCAGAGCAATTTGCATATACCGCTTATCGGAATACACAAAAGAATCCAGAGCATACTGTAAAACGGGCAGATCTGTCCTTTAAAATTCAAGGTGCAGTTACTGTAATCCCAAACATTGAGCTTGCACTTTACATTTACAATAAAACCGCATATGCCCTCCATAAATGTAATAATCGCTCCGCCGATAAGGCACTTACTGCGCAGGCAAAGTTTCGGGAACTTTTTATATACTCTGAAAATAGCAAGGAAACAGCTCCCACCCGTAACCGCCATAGTCCAGTGCGTTTTTCTCCGCCACAATATTTCAAGCAAAGCATAGGCTACACCGCCTATTGAAAAAATCATACAATCACATTTTAATCTCTTTAACAAAAAAATCACCGTTTTTATTATGTCCAAAAACGATGATTTCAATTACGATTATTAAATTTCCAAATTTTCTACTATGTTTTTTAATTCTTCTAACGAATATAAGCAATTAATTGCCGAGAGCATAGCGTTTGTAGTGAGATATGACGGCATTCCTAAATTTTTTAAAAGTGCTTTCCTCAGCTTTTCCGAATTTTCTCTGCCCGTAAGTCCGAGCCGATATAAATCGGATTTTGTAATCTCTCCGCTTTGCGCCTGACTTTCTTCTCCTATGATTGTTGCACCGCTTTTGCGGATAGCGTCAATAATAACATCATCGCTCACTCCCTCAACACCAAGAAAGCCCTCTTTTGAGCTATGCGCCTTTCGCTTTTCCTTACCGTTTATCTGCGGTATGTAGCAATGCTTTATCTTGCTTTTATCAACCGCACCACGCAAAAAATTCCTTATAACAAAGCCTGCGGAGTCGCTGTCTGTAAATACAAGTATTCCCTTGGTTTCTGCAATTTTGCGAATAAGCGACTGCTTTTCTTTGTCTGAAAACACTCTAAAGCCGTTGGTTTCAATAATTGTGGCATCAACAATATTTTTTAATTTTATTTTATCGTATCTGCCCTCTACTATTATTGCCTCTTTTATTTTAAGCAATTAAACTCTACCCCTCTCAGCTGTCAGCAAAAGGTTTGCGATTAATTTTTCAAAAAACATTCTGTCATTTATCGCTACGCTCTTAAACTCTGTATCAGCCTGTAAAAGTATATCAAGCGACTTTCTCAGTGCCTGCGTTGATACTCGCTTTGTCGCTTTTTTTGCATTATCAAGCACAAACGCTCTGTTTTTATAATTAAACTTATTTGCAACTTCGGCTTTCGTTATTCCGCTTTCGTCTGCCACTCGTATTCTGTATGCGTCAATATACGCCTTTGTTAAAATATACAGCATATCGGCTGTTTTTTCCTGCTGATAAAACAATACATCAAGCGTATTAAACGCTTTTTGTGCATTATCGTTAAGCACTGCGTCCGAGAGTGCAAAAACCTTTGCCTCAAGCGTAACTGTCGCCAACTTATCAATATCATCACAAGATATTTCTTCTCCCTTTGCGTATGCCGAAATTTTATCAATCTCATTTTTCAGCATATTAAGGTCACGACCACAAAGCGATATAAGGTGAGTTGCGTTTACCTGAGAAATAATCTTGCCGTTTGCGTTCGCCCATTTGGCAATAAATTTAACAAGCTCGTTCTGAGTAAGTGTGTTAAATTCGCAAACTATACCGTTTTTGTCCGCATATTTTTTAAGCGCAGGCAAAACCGTTGTATTTTTTTTAGGCTTAACAGACGGCAAAGATACAATAAAAACAGTACCGTCAGGCACTGCCTTGTAAATATCGGCAAACCTTGCGTTGTCATTTGCATTAAACTCATCAAAGGCGGCATCACTCACCAAAACGCAGTTATATTCGCTCATAAACGGCACAATCTGAACAGAGGCGGCAAGCTCGTCAAAATTAATACTGTCACCGAACGAATGAAAATTAAAATCTGACGGAGTTTTGCCTGCCACCGCAGTAACAAGTTTACCGGTATATTTTCTAACATACATTTGTTCATCGCCGTAAATCAAATATATTTTAGCAAAATTTTTTTCTTTTATATGCTTGTCCATTTGTTTGTCTGTAAGTACAGCCATATTTCCTCCGTTAATTAAGTGCAAATGCCATATTATCGTCTTGTATCCAAATTATATCTGAATTTTCCTCAATACCTTCGCCGTTGCCTGTAATGATTACTTTTCCGCTAAAAAGGCTTTTAATATCTTTACTGAATTTATCCGTAATAACATAATCGGCTTTTCGGTATTTTTCGGGAATTTTATTAAAATCAAGTTCACCGTCAAAGAGCAAAACAGCTGTATTGTCAGTGCTTATATACTGATAAACACCGCCCTCTACACACACTATTTCGTCTTTGGTGTTTTCATTAAGATATACTGTAAAGCTCCTGTTAAAATACTTTACATTTTCTCTGTCGCTAAACTCACCTTTACTATCATATATCAAAACATCCGATTCGTCAAATTTTCTTTGAATAATATCGGCATAAGCGGCACTGCTCTCCCTGTCGGTTGGCACAATAAGAAAGTCGAGCTTGTCGGTATCTTCCTTCACATCCGATACAGTGCTGTAAATTTTTGCAAAATCTCCGTCGCAGCTTATGACCGAGCAGTTTTTGCCACGCCTTATCATAACCGTATTGCCGCCTGTTGCGTAAATGTTTAACTCGGTATTTCTCACATCAATTACTGAATATATACCAAAACCCAAAGTAAGCACACACAGCGATACAACAGCACTTTTAACGGCATAGCCTGCCCTGTTCTTTACAAAACAGCCTGCAATAACCATAACCGCAGCCAAACCGAGCCATATGTAAAAATACGGCTTACGGGCATTTACATATGAAAACGGAATACCGGAAATCGCACCCACCACAACTAAAACAAAACGGCTCAGCCACTCGCATACAAATGCAAACGGATAAGCAATAAAGCCGATAGCTCCTATGCCATTAAAAATCACAGTCAGCAAAGCGCAGGCTACGAGTACGCTTACAACGGGCGAAAGCACAACTGAAAGTAAAATTGAGAAAAGCGACACCTTGCCAAACAGCAATACCGAAAACGGCATTGTCCATACAGCCGCCGATACCGATACGGAAAACAGATTTACAATAAATTCGACAGGTCTTTTAAGCCTATTTAATTTTGTAAATTTGCTCATTATAAATGCGGTCATACCTTGTGCCCACAAAATTATGCCGAGAGTTGCCGTAAATGATAACAGCATACCCACATCGGCTACCGCAACGGGATTTGGCACTGTAAGAATTAAAGCCGCTATTCCCAGCGAATTAAGCGAATCGCCGTTGCGCATAAACATTTTTCCCGAATACACCACAGCAAGCATAATTCCTGCCCTTACCACAGAGGGTGAAAATCCGCTTACCGCCATAAATGCAAATGCACATAAAATCATTATCAACGAGCGTAATGCCCTGCTCCTGATAATTCCTTTTATACAGAAAAATACAAAACTGCATATAATTGCAAGGTGCATACCCGACACTACTATTAGAAAGCTGGCGCCACAGCGTGTAAAATCGTTTTGCACATCCTGCGAGAGCGCCGACTTTTCGCCTAACAAAACAGCTCTGCACAGTGATGCGCTGTCATTTGACATAAGATTATTCAAGCTGTTTGCAAAGCTTTTCCGCAGTTTAATTGCATTGTAATACAGCGGCTTATTATCCGAGGCTTTTACAATATAAGCAAAATTCTTATCGGCAGACGCCTGCAAAAACGCACCGTCTGCTATCATTGAATTTTGCTCACACTCTTTTACAGATAAAACACAGCTTATTCTGTCAAATTCTTCAACATTTATTTCACTGATTGTTGAAAGATTTATCCTCAGCCTTTCACTTTTTTTATTTATCTGCTCGGTTTCAATCAGATATTTGTAATAATTATATTTCCTTGTCGGCTGTTCAATTACAGTTGCCGTAACATATATATCTTTGTCAGAATATTTCTCTGTAATCGGCTGTCTTACAAGCGCACTGTATCCGCCGAATATCACACTTGCAAACGCAGCGGTAATGCAAAATCCGAGTGCGGTATGCCGAATACTTTTATTCTTCAAGGTAAAAAGCGAAACAACAGCGCCGACAAAACACACAACGGCAACTACTGCCGCAATGTAAATTTGCTGAAAATAAAAAAGCGCCGCTTGCACAGAAAGATATGTAATACCAATCAATGCAAACGGTCGTTTCATAAAATTCAATCCTTAATATATTATTTAAAGAACAAAGGCAACTCCTCAAGATAAATAATATCTTTTCTGCCTCTTGCGTCACCCTCGGCAAGCACAGCCGCCTTGCCTACTATGTTTCCGCCTGCTTTTGTAACAAGCTCCTCAATAGCCTCGAGGCTCTGACCTGTTGAAACAACATCATCAACAATCAATACTCTTTTGCCCTTAATAAAGTCAGCGTCACCCTCGCCAAGATAGAGCTCCTGCTCGTTCTCGGTAGTAATTGACTTAACGTTTACTTCAATAGGGTTTCTCATATAAACCTTAACACCCTTACGGGCAACAACATAATTTCTGCAGCCCTGTCTTGCCATTTCATAGCAAAGAGGAATACCTTTTGCCTCGGCTGTAACAACAACATCGTGCTCAGGGCAAATTTTTAAAAGCTCTTTAGCAGATGCCTCGGTAATTTCAACATCACCAAACATAATAAATGCCGCAATGTCAAGCTTATCACTTACAGGAAAAAGCTCAAGCTCACGCTCAAGTCCTGCAATGGTAATTTTATATGTACCCATCGTACTCACCTCTTAAGCCATATTTTCAGCAAGCTTTTTGCCGCCAAGCAAATGGAAATGCAAGTGCTTTACCGACTGACAGCCGTCTTCACCGCAGTTATTAACAATACGGTAGCCGTTCTCAAGACCGAGTGACTTTGCAATCTCAGGAATTTTTGAGAATATGTAACCGACTATTTCGCAGTTATCGGCAGTAATTTGATCTGCACAACAAATATGCTGTTTAGGAACAATAAGAGTATGAACAGGTGCCTGAGGGTTCAAATCCTTGAATGCAAGTATTTTATCGTCCTCGTAAACCTTTGTTGATGGAATAGAGCCGTCAACTATTTTACAAAAAATACAGTCAGACATAATATTCGACCTTTCAATAATATTTCTGTCACTATTTTACAACTTTTATAAAAATTCGTCAAGCATTTGTCTTTTTCTTTGCAGTAATTTTCTTTTCCTCGCCACGCATAAGTCTTTTAATGTTATCCTTATGCTTAACAATTACAAAAATACCGATAATCAGCGCCGCAACCGTTGACAAAATTACATAGCCTAAAGAATATCCGTTCGGATAATCAAAAAGGAATGTTGCAAGAAAAGTAAACGGGCCGTAAAGAACAGCCGCTGTAATACTTGAAAGCGAAATAATTTTTGAGCAGATAAAAACTATAAGGAAAGTGGCAATAATCGCAATAAATACTCTCCAATCCTCGCTTGCTATAAGGGCGGCAGCTGTTACAACACCCTTACCGCCTTTAAAGTGGAAATAAACGGGATACGAATGTCCGAGTATAGCAAAAATACCTGCAATGTACTTGCCACAGTTGCCAAACTCATTTGAAAGAATTTGGCTGTCTGCCTGAATAGTCGAGAAAATCAGCCAGCCGATTATTACCGCAACAACGCATTTAAGCGCATCGCACACGATTGTAAATATAGCGGGAACTTTTCCGACCGAACGCAAAACATTGGTAAAGCCTGCGTTGCCACTGCCCATTTCACGAATGTCTTTTTTGCCGCCTGTAACAATTTTTGTAACTATAACAGCCGTATTCACACTGCCCAAAAGGTAAGCGACAACGGCGGTAATTAAAACTCTCCACCAGTTATCCGCTAAAAATGTCAAATAAAAATCCATTACTTTTCGCCACGCTCTCTAATAATAATTCTGATTGGTGTTCCCTCAAGACCGAATGCCTCTCTGATTCTGTTTTCAAGATAGCGCTGATAAGAAAAGTGGAACAGCTGGGCATTGTTGCAGAAGAAAATAAATGTAGGCGGCTTTACAGATGCCTGAGTAACATAAAAAATCTTTAATCTCTTGCCCTTATCAGACGGTGGCTGAACTCTTGTTGTTGCCTGAGCAAGCAATTCGTTGAGCATACCTGTTGTAATTCTTCGTGCCGACTGCTCCGCACAACTAACAATAAACTCAAACAGTCTGTCAATTCTCTGACCTGTTTTTGCTGAAATAAATACCTGCGGAGCATATGACATAAACGCAAAATCAGTGTCAAGCTTTTTCCTGAACTCCTGCATTGTTTTGTCGTTTTTCTCGATTGCGTCCCATTTGTTTACTGCAAGAATACAAGCCTTGCCTGCCTCGTGCGCAAGTCCGGCTACCTTTGTGTCTTGCTCTGTAACGCCTGCCTCGGCGTCAATCATAATCACACATACATCACTGCGCTCAATCGCCATCTTAGCTCTGATGATGCTGTACTTTTCAATATCGTCATAAATCTTTTTCTGACGGCGAAGTCCTGCTGTATCGGTAAAATTAAATTTACCGTACTTATTTTCTATCATTGTATCAATGGTATCTCTTGTAGTACCTGCAATGTCAGAAACTATACAGCGCTCCTCGTTTGTAATCTTATTGATAAGCGATGACTTGCCTGCATTTGGCTTACCGATAACCGCAACATTAATTATAGTGCCGTCATCCTCGCTGTCCTCTGTAAAATCAAGGTGTTCAAAAACACTGTCGAGCAAATCTCCTGTACCATGACCGTGAACAGATGAAACCTGAATAGGATCTCCGAGTCCGAGGTTGTAAAACTCATAAAATTCGGGAGTAGGTTCGCCAATACCGTCACATTTATTTACACAAAGCACAATCGGCTTGTTTGATTTCATAAGCATCTGCGCAATATCCATATCGGTTGCAACCATACCTGTTTTACCGTCTGTAACAAGGATAATTACATTTGCGGTATCAATGGCAAGCTGAGCCTGTCTGCGCATCTGCGACAAAATAATATCATCTGTTTTCGGCTCAATACCGCCTGTATCAATTATAAAAGCCTTTTTGCCGAGCCACTCAACCTCGCCGTAAATACGGTCACGAGTAACGCCCGGTGTGTCATCAACTATTGAAAGTCGCTGTCCGATAAGTTTATTAAATAGTGTGGATTTACCAACATTTGGTCTGCCCACAATAGCAATTACGGGTTTATTCATTCTAACATCTCCTTTACGGTAGTGACCGCCCTTACAAGCTCGTCACCATTGTTATTTACAATTCCCAAAGAAATATTTAGCTCTCGCTCAACATCGTCAACTGAAACATCATCAAGGAAAACATCGTTTTCAAATCTTAGCATTGATGACGGAATAAAGAGCTTTTCACCAAGCTCCTTGCCCTTGAGCTGAGCAATAAGATCGCCGCCTGTAACCAAGCCCGACACATTAACTCCGCCACCGAAAAAGTTATTTTTAATTGCAACCACATTTATTTTTACATTTGGAAATTTAGTTGCAATAATCTTCATCATATCTCGTAAATACGGCGCAACAGCCTCGCCGCAAGCCATTGTCACCATATAATTAAGCGACTCATTATATTCGCTGTCCTCAACAGCAAACTCAATTTCTTCCTTTAAGCAGGCTATCATACCAATGCCGTCCTCAACAGCAGGAAATCCCTCGTAAAAATCAGGCTCCGGTATCGGTCTGCCCGCCTTAATATAAAATTCATCACCTGCATAAAAAATTCTTCTGCCATATTTTTTTACACATTCGTCGCCGAATTTTTCTATCAAATCTACCGTTTGTTCGGCGGTTTCCTGCGTGTACTCGGTAAGCGGATACAGACCCTCTCTGTACCTTGTAAGTCCTACGGGTACAACAGCGGTCATATTAACATCGAGCTTTTCAAGGTCTTTAAATGTTCGCAAAAGCTCCTCACCGTCATTTATTCCGGGGCAGGCTACAATCTGACAATTCAGGCTGATACCTGCCTTTGCAAAGCTCTCAAGATGCCTTAAAGCATCGCCTGCAAAACGGTTATGCATCATTTTACAACGCAACTGAGGATTTGTTGTGTGCACCGATACATTAATAGGACTAATGTGCATCTTGATTATACGGTCGATTTCGTGCTGGCTAAGGTTGGTAAGCGTGATATAGTTGCCAAACAAAAAAGAAAGTCGGCTGTCATCATCTTTAAAATAAAGCGATTCACGCATACCCTTAGGCAACTGGTCAATAAAGCAGAAAATACATTTGTTACGGCAGCTTTTCTGCTCATCCATAAGGTATGTTTCAAATTCAAGACCGATTTCTTCGTATTCACTCTTGTAAATCTTAACTGTTCTTACATCGCCGTTCCCATCTTGGATTTCAAGAGTAAGATCTCTGTTTACCTGATGAAAGCGATAATCAAGCACATCTTCAATTATATTTCCGTTAATAGTAAGCAGAGATTCTCCGCTTTTAATTTTTGCTCTGTCTGCGTGACTGTTAGCAGTCACACCAAATATTTTTACAGCCACGAGCTCACCTCACACTTATTTTACACAAATTTCATTAAAAAATCAATGTATCAGAGCAAAACAAAAGGGCGAACAGAATTCTGCCGCCCATAATGTTTGTACCGTAATTAGTTCTCGTTAGCTTTTACGATTACCTGTCTGCCGTTATACATACCGCAGTTGCCGCAAGCTCTGTGAGCTGCCTTGTACTCACCGCAGTTAGGGCAAATTACAAGTGTTGGAGCGTTAAGCTTCCAAACTGTTGAACGTCTTGAACTCTTTCTTGCGTGTGAAGTTTTTCTCTTTGGTACTGCCATTACAAAGACCTCCTTACAATAACATATATCAATCCATAAGTTGTTTAAGAATCTCGAGCCTTGGGTCAACCTGCTTTTTATCGCAATCACATTCACCCTCGTTAAGATTATGACCGCACTGACTGCATAGTCCCTTGCAATCCTCTTTACAAAGGTTTTTCTGTGGCAGCGACAACAGCACATCAGAAATAACCGTTTCATCAAGGTCGAGTACAAAATCAGGTGTTTCAATATAGTCGTCGTTGCCGTCAGTTTCAAGAGAACGGGCAAGCTTATGAGTAAACTTGTACTTCATCTTCCTTGTAAATTCTTCTCCACATCTGTCGCAGCTGCGCACATAGTCAAAGCTGACAACCAAAGTAAGGTCAACAAGTGATGCCCTGTTTCCTGCTGTTGCGGTAATATCAAGCGGTGTTTTGAATGGAAAAACGCCGTCAATGTCAATATTGCTTATATCCAGCTGATAGCTGATTGTTTTTTCTTCGCCTTCATTTTGAAAGACACTTTTAAGTTCAAAAAGCATAATTGCACCTCTTGACCGCATAAACGCATATTAAAACGCTATTGATTATTATACAAAAGTATTTGCGCTTTGTCAACCGATATTTACGATAAATTTCTTCATAATTACGCTATTTTTTCAATTTTTTTGATAATTATTATTTATAGGAATTATAACCCGAAATCACCGACAAAACACAATATACAAGCTATATTTTCAAACCATACGGAGTATATTGAAAACAATTTAAAATGAGTTTATAGGGTTATTATTTATAGTATTATTTGCATTATCAGTAAAATAAATATACTGCAATTAAGTAATGTATTTTCTTAATCAAAATGGGCTGACCAAAAGGCCAGCCCAAAGAAATCTAATTATTGCTAATTAAGATTAAAGGATCTCTCTCTTGCGAATAACGAACATAACGCCGGTAGCAGAAACAAGGAGAGTAAGGATTACAACTGCGAGTGTAGCGTCACCAGTCTTAACTGTGCCGTTATTGTTGTTAGTTGTGTTACCCTTATTAGCTGTATCAGCTGTGCCAGGCTTAACTGTTGAACCTGTTGCTGATGTAGCGCCTGTTGCAGGAGCAACTGTTGTACCAGGTGTTGTTACAGGAGCAGCTGTTGTTCCAGGTGTTGTTACAGGAGCAGCTGTTGTTCCAGGAACTGTTGTTACAGGAGCAGCTGTTGTTCCAGGAACTGTTGTTTCTGGAGCTGTTGTTACAGGAGCAGCTGTTGTTTCCGGAGCTGTTGGCTCAACATATGTTGACTCTGTAAGAGTTGTGTTTGTGAATGTAAGTGGAGCTGGATCCTTAATTGTGAAGTCAACTACAAATGAGTTCATAGAATTAGGATCAAGGCTCATTTTGTCAGGATCAAGTGCGCCTGTTGTAAGAACTCTTACATTGAGGTTGATTGTTGTTTCAACATTCTCAGGCTCGCCGATTACATCGAATGTAACCTGTACGAAAGGCTTTGTTGAATCAATCGGATAAAGTGAAAGGCTAGAAGCGTTAGAATTTATCTTACCTGGGAGATCTGTATTGAATACATCGCCGCCTGCCGGTGTGATCTGAGGCATAATGTTGAGCTTTCTGCCTGATGAATCAAGGTTGTTAGCGTTCTTGTACTCAAGAACAGTGTTATCAAATGTTAAGTACCACTCAAGGTTTACAAGATCTCTGTCTGTACCGAGGTAGTAAGTAACTGTAACCTGCTTTGTTGAGTTATCATACACAGCCTTAGCCTCTGGGAATACGTTTGATGTAGCGTAAACTGTAAGAGCAGGCTTTGAAACTGGAGCAGGAGCTGTTGTAGCCTCTGTTGTTGTTTCAGGAGCAACTGTTGTCTCAGGAGCAACTGTTGTTTCAGGAACTGTTGGCTTAGGATTATTCTTATCTTCAAGTGCCTTTTCAAATGACATATACTCTGTGTTGTAAACAGCGCCGTCACCCTTTACAGGTGTGTAACCATATTCGCCGTTACCATAGTAGTAGTACCACTGACCGCGGCATGTAAGCTTCTGGTTGAGTGGGTTCTCTTCGATTCTGTTTTCATCAATAACATAAATCATGTTATCAAAATTTCTGATACCTTCCGGATAAAGCGCGTTACTAGGATCGTCATCTTCAGTTTTAGGCCAGTAACCCCAAGCATCTTCACCATCATCGTCTACACATGTAACATCTGTTGTCTGAGCAGCCTTTGTGTACTGAGGAGCCTCTGGATCTGCACCGCCGTCAACATAGTTGTTGAAGATTAGCTTAGGAACATCCTTTGGAACATCAATACAGAAAATGTTTTCGTTCTCAGTTTCTTTAACCTTATACATATCCTGCCATGTTTCGCAATAATCTGTACCTTCCCACCAGTATGCACCTGCTGTTGTTGTGAACTCGTTTTCCCATCTCTGTGGCATATAGAAATAATATCTATATGTTTCAGTTCCCTCTGAAGGAACATAGTTACCATCGCTGTCTGTGTCAGCTGAAACGCTAACTGCTGCAACTGCTACCATTGAAGCAGAAAGAGCCATAGCCAACATAAGACTAATGATCTTCTTGGACATTAGAAATTTCCTCCTATAAAAATATGTTTCCGATATACTCGGTATGACAATTATATAATAATTTGCTCAAAAAATCAAGGCTTTTTAGAAAAAAGAGGTCGATTAAGGGGTGTAATAATTAACAAAATTTGGTTACATTTTTTAAATATTTTTTAAACCAAGGATAATTATATAAACCAAGCCGTCACATTACGGCATATCATTGTCAATATTATCACTATCAGTATTTACCTCATTTTTCTTGTTTTCTTTATTTCTGAAATACATTACTCCTGCAATAGCCGCCGCAAGCAGAACGCAGCCGCAAACGATTACAATTGTTGTAACCGATGAGCCCGAACCGTTTTGAGTAACTTCTGTGTACTGATTGTCATTTTGATTATTTTGCGGAACCATAGTAGTTTTTTCTCCTATTACCGCCTTGTGGTCGTTCTTCTCATTTGTATTATCATCGCCCTTGCCGTCAAGGTAATTTGTGAAATTGCCTTGGTAGTGATTGATATATTTCTCTGAATCCTCAACAACAGGAATTTGGTCGGACACAATAGTTTTTTCATTATAAACTATATCATAGGTTATAGTATAGGCAGAAAGAGTTACCATATTGCTGTCATACATTTCCTTGATAAAATATCTTACATTAGTATTGCCGGCTTTTTTAACTTTAAAATTCATTGATACAAGTTGAGATCTTGATGAAAAGTCAGCATAATTATTTATATCAGAAAAATTAAAAGTCATATATCCGTCAAGGTTTCCGTTGTAAATTACGCCGTTGAGAGTTTCAAAGCTAATTGATGATGTATCAATTTCAAGGTAATCTGTATCATAAAAAACATATGCCTGCATACCCATTATTCCGCTCTGTGCATCTGAAATGAACATAGAGTATGTAAAAGTATCGCCGACCGCAACATTAGCCGAATCATTAATTGTGACTTCATTGGCAGCATTTGCGCTCATAGTTGCGGCAACAATCATGAGCATTGCAGAGCAGTAAGCAATAGCAGTTTTAATTTTTTTCAACATAAAATCAAATCCTTAATCATAGTATTTCTATTATATAATATTATTAACAAAATTTCAATGAACTAATACATTTTTTAATCTGAATTTTATGTGATTTTTTCTTATTAATTTGCAAAAATTTTAATTTTAGACTTTATTTTTAAATAGTACATTCTCAATTTCAATTTTTAATCATTTTCAGGAATTATGTTTTATTAGATTATTTTTTGTCGGGCAACAAAGTACGGCAAAAGCCAAACTTTTCGTCCCAAAGTTAAAAGTTTACTCAACCTTTTCAAAGGTTGTAGGCAATGTCCACAAATGCTTTATGCTATTTCAAATTCTGATAGCCAAACGACTTGCCGTTCGGGGCTGAACATAATGGTGATAGCCTAAAATGCGACTGCAACATAGGAAAAAGCTACGCTACTAATCTAAAGTTTAGTTATTCTATAATATAAATTCAACCGTTTATTTTTTATTGAAAATAAGTTCATTTTTACTGTTTAATGGGCTCTGCCCAAACCCGCAACCCTTTAAAAAGGGTTGACCTAAATTTTATATTTATTTAACTAAACTTTGTTCGCCAAACACTATTTAACGCAACTTTTGATAAAGAACCTTAATTTTCAAAATTTTAATTTAAACGCAAAAACGCCCTCCGAATTAACGGAGGGCGAAAAACTATGTTTTATTTATTGCTTATAAAAGATTATTTAATCTTCTTGCGGGTAAAGTAAATTACACCAGTAGCAGATACAAGTACAAGGAGGATAACTACTGCCATAGATACATTACCTGTCTTAACTGTACCGTTGTTATTAGTTGTATTATTACCCTTGTTAGCTGTATCAGCTGTACCAGGCTTAACTGTTGAACCTGTTGCTGATGTTGCGCCTGTTGCAGGAGCTACTGTTGTGCCAGGAGCTGTTGTATCCTGCTCAACTGTTGTGCCTGGAACTGTTGTGCCTGGAACTGTTGTTTCAGGTACAGTTGTCTCTGGAGCTGTTGTGCCTGGAACTGTTGTCTCAGGTACTGTTGTCTCAGGTACTGTTGTTTCAGGAACAGTTGTTGGTACTTGAGAAGCTTCTGTTACAGTTACTGTAGCAACTGCGCCGAGCTTTGTAGCATAGTTGAAGTTTGAAAGGTCAATTCTGAGTGTTACATCAGCAAGCTCATATGGTACAT
>OGXD01001006.1_pt1 | contig 24243 bp, 20 predicted proteins | sample 1576211 | NCBI WGS metagenome assembly OGXD01 (sample SAMEA3541470, study PRJEB24748) | human gut metagenome | biome: human gut; feature: human-associated habitat; material: faeces | place: China | collected 2012
CCTATCCGGACTCAGTTCAGGAAATCGCGCAGCTTCTTGCTGCGGCTGGGGTGGCGGAGCTTGCGCAGGGCCTTCGCCTCGATCTGGCGGATGCGCTCGCGCGTGACGTTGAACTCCTTGCCGACCTCCTCGAGCGTGCGGGTGCGGCCGTCGACGATGCCGAAGCGCAGCTCGAGCACCTTCTTCTCGCGCGGGGTGAGCGTGTCGAGCACCTCCATGAGCTGCTCCTTGAGCAGCGAGAAGCTCGCCGCCTCGCTCGGCTCGGAGGCGTCCTCGTCGGGGATAAAGTCGCCGAGGTGGGAGTCCTCCTCCTCGCCGATCGGCGTCTCGAGCGAGACCGGCTCCTGCGCGATCTTGAGAATGTCGCGCACCTTGTCGACCGGCATGTTCATCTCCGCCGCGATCTCCTCAGCGCTCGGGTCGTGGCCGAGCTCCTGCAGGAGCTGACGGGAGACGCGGATGACCTTGTTGATCGTCTCGACCATGTGCACGGGGATGCGGATGGTGCGCGCCTGGTCGGCGATGGCGCGGGTGATGGCCTGCCGGATCCACCACGTGGCGTAGGTGGAGAACTTGTAGCCCTTTGTGTAGTCGAACTTTTCGACGGCCTTGATCAGGCCGAGGTTGCCTTCCTGGATGAGGTCGAGAAACAGCATGCCGCGGCCGACATAGCGCTTGGCGATCGACACGACCAGACGCAGGTTCGCCTCCTCCATGCGGTGCTTGGCCTCCGCGTCGCCCTCGGCCATGCGCTTGGCCAGCTCCTGCTCCTCCTCCGGGGTGAGCAGCGGCACTTTGCCGATCTCCTTGAGGTACATGCGCACCGGGTCGTCGGTCGAGAACGTGTCGGCCATGGCCTCGGTCTCGTTCATCTCTTCCTCGGTGACTTCCTCGATCTCCTGGAGCTCCTCGAGCTCGGGCAGCGCGTCCTCGTCCACCGGGGGCAGCGCATCGTCGCTGAGCACGTCGATGTTCAGGCTCTCGAGCCGGTCATAGAACTTTTCCGTCTCCTCGCTCGAGAGGTTCATGTCCTCGAGCACCATGAGATCCTTGCTCGAGAGTTTGCCCGCCTTTTTGCCCTTTTCCACGAGCTCGTTGAGCTTTTCTTCCGTGGTCTTTTCCGATTCCGGCTTTTCGGCTACAGGCTTGTCCTCCGCGGGCTCGTCCGCGGCGGGAGCGGCTTTGGTTTCCGCCTGCTTGGCGTCGTCGGCTGCGAGCAGCGCGTCGGCCATGGCGTCGAGTTCTTCAGCCGAGAGGTTGTTAAGTTCTTTCTGTTCCATCTTTACCACCATACCCTTTATGTTCTTTGAGTTGCTTTGCAAAGGCCAGCAGGTCCGCCTCCGACGACGCTGCGCCGGCGGTGGCCTGGGTCTGTAGGATGCTTATGTAATCGTCGAGCGCGCGCGCGCCGTTGGCAAGCTCCGCCGGCTGCTGGATGATGCCGGTCAGCAGGGCCAGCTCGTCCGGGCTCAGCTCGCCCGAGAGCGCCGCGATCTGCACCGTGCCCGTGCCGCCGTGGGCGAGCAGGACGGTGTAAATGTGCCGCAGCTCCGGCGAGGAAAACTGCGCCGCGTCCGGCACATTCGTCCGATCCCGGAACAGGCCGGGGTCGAGATACAATAATTTAATGATGCCCTGTTCGGCGGCCGCCGAGCGGGGATCGTCGAAGCGGATGCTCCGCCCGGGCGGCTGCATCGCCGTCGCGGGGCGCAGCAGGTCGCGCTCGCGCTCCTTGCGCGCGCGGCTGAGCCGCCGCTTGCGCTGGCACTGCACCTCGTCGGTCACGACTGCGGCGGGCATGCCCGCCGTCTCCGCGACGCGCATGGCGTACACCTCGCGCTCGACGCTGCCGGGCAGCTCGGCCACCACGCCCGCCGCCTCCTTGACGAAGGCCACGCGCTGCTCGTCGACATGGAGGTCGTATTTTCGCTGCACCGCGCCGAGCCGGTAGTCGATGTGGTTTTCCGACTGTTCGAGCAGGTTTCGGAATGCGTCCGCGCCGAAGGTCTTGATATATTCGTCGGGGTCTTTCGCCCCCTGCATCTGCAGGACGCGCACGCGCACCTCGAGCTTTTCGAGGATGCCGATCGCGCGCTGCGACGCCTTTTGCCCCGCGCCGTCGTTGTCGTAGGCGATGACGATCTCGCTCGTGTAGCGCGAGAGAAGCCGCGCCTGCTCCGGCGTGAGCGACGTGCCGAGCGAGGCGACCGCGCTGTCAAACCCCGCCTGATGCAGGCTCGCCACGTCGATGTTGCCCTCTGCCAGTATGATATACCCGCATTTCGACTTTTTAGCCAAATTGAGCGCGAACAAATTGTGGCTCTTGCTGAAAACGATGGTTTCCGGGCTGTTCATGTACTTGGGTTCTCCGTCGCCAAGGATGCGCCCGGAGAAGCCGATGACGTTGCCGCGCACGTCGATGACCGGGAACATGAGCCGGTTGCGGAACGTGTCGTACACGCCGCCGGAGCGGCCGTGGCGCACGAGCCCGCCGTCAAACAGCTCCTGCTCGGAGTAGCCGAGCGCCTTCATCGCGCGCACGAGGCTGTCCCACGTGTCGGGCGCGAAGCCCAGGCCGAAGCGCGTCACGGTCTGCGCCGTGAGCTGCCGGCGGGCGAGATAGTCCCGCGCCGGCTGGCCGGCCGGGGTCTTGAGCTGCGCGTGGAAAAAGCGCGCCGCGTCCCGGTTGAGCGCGAGCAGGCGCTGGCGCTTTTTCGCGCCGGGGTCGTTCGACTGCTCGGGCAGCTGCATGCCCGCGCGGTTGGCCAGAAACGCCACCGCCTCCGGGAACGAGAGGTTCTCGATCTCCATGATGAAGCTGATGACGCTGCCGCCCTTTCCGCAGCCGAAGCAGTGGTAGATCTGCTTATCCGGCGAGACGGAAAACGACGGCGTTTTTTCGCTGTGAAACGGGCAGAGCCCGAAGAGGTTCGACCCGCTCTTTTTCGTCAGGCGCACGTAGCCGCTCACAACATCGACAATGTCGTTGCGCTCGGCGAGCTCCTGCAGAAAGGATTCCGGAAAGGCCACGTGCGTCACCTTCTTTCTGTGGTTTCCGTTGTATGTACTTCCTTATTTAATGGTCCAGGCGGCGGGGATGAACAGTTCCGAATACACCTCCAGCGCATAGCTGTCGGTCATGCCGGACACATAGTCGCACACCGCGCGCTGCGGCCCTTCGTCGTCCGCGATGGACTGATAGACCACCGGGAGCTCGTCAATATGGTTGACATAATATTCCCAGATGCTCCCGAGGATATTCTGCACCTTGCGCTCCTCGCCCTTGGCGATGGGGTTGTAGTACACGCCCTCATACATGAAGGTCGTGAACACGTCCACGGCCTCGCGCATATCGGGCGACATGCGCAGCTCGCCGTCGCCGCTGTGGGCGATGATGTCCGTGAGGATGGAGTTGATGCGCACGCTGTTGCGCTCGCCCACGCGCTCGCGCACGATGGCGGGCACGTCCTCCGGCTGCACGATGCCGCCGCGCATGGCGTCGTCGAGGTCGTGATTGATGTAGGCCACGCGGTCGGCCAGGCGCACGACGTCGGCCTCGAGCGTGCCGCGCGGCTGCCCGGTCGTGTGGTTGAGGATGCCGATGCGCGTCTCGTTGCAGAGGTTCAGGCCGCGGCCGTCGCGCTCGATGCGGTCGACGACGCGCAGGCTCTGCTCATAGTGCCGGAAGCCGACGCCGGTATAGATCGCGTTGAGCGCACGCTCTCCCGCGTGGCCGAACGGCGTGTGGCCGAGGTCGTGCCCGAGACTGATGGCCTCGGTGAGATCTTCGTTGAGTTCGAGCGCGCGGGCGATCGTGCGCGCGAGCCGCGCGACCTCGAGCGTGTGCGTCAGGCGCGTGCGGTAATGGTCGCCCTCCGGGCGCAGGAACACCTGCGTCTTGTGTTTCAGGCGGCGGAACGATTTCGAGTGCGTGATGCGGTCGACGTCGCGCTGGAAGCACGTGCGCATCTCACACGGCGGCTCGGGCGTCGGGCGGCCGGTGGACTGCGTGCTCAGCAGGCCGTGCGGGCCGATGAGCAGCGCCTCGGCGGCCTCGCGTTTTTCTCTCGGGCAGGGCACAGGGATCCCTCCGTTTCCACATAAAATCCATGGTTGCGGCCGGAGCGCCTTGCGCCATTTCCGGCTGCAATACTCTGATACGACATTGCCGTGTATTTCCCTCTTTTTTTTGAAAAAATACAGAAAAAAAGTTTCCAAATCGAGTGCCAATTTTTTCACGATCGTTTTTGGCCTGCAAGCGCGGTAAAGATCCGCAGAAAATGGATGCGGATAGATATTCGTCAAGCAGAATGTTTATGCAATATTTTGGCTGGGATTCCGTGTGCGTTCGACGCGCACCTCATCCGTCGCGGCGTGGCTGCCGCGATGCCTTCCCCTCAAGGGGGAGGCATCGCCAGAGGGCGATGCATGATTTCATCCGAGGCGGGCCTTGCCCCCTCGGGCTTCCCCGCGGCTCAAATATTTCAAAACCGTCGATCATTCGCGCCGCAAGTGGGAAGGCAAAAGGTGCGCAGCGGCACGAAAGCCCTCCCGATTTGGGAGGGCTTTGCGATACTTATATACTCCTATACTCCGGCGTGCGGCGCGCACAGGTACTGTGCACACGCGTTCACAAGCCCGCGCCGGCGAGGGGGACGGCGCGCTCCGTCTCGCCGACGGGGCGCACGGCGCAGCGGCCGGCGGTCAGGTCGCGCACCTGCGCGGCAAAGGCCTCGCCGGCTTCCTCCGGCAGCAGGGCGCAGACCGTCACGGCGGCGGCATACTGCGTCTCCTGCACGACGCCGCCGAGCGCGGCGACGGCCGCGCGCACCGGCTCATAGAGCGCGTAGGGCGTGCTGACCTCGCAGGCGAGCCAGCGGCGCACCTCCGAGATGCCGGCGTCGGCGAGGGCATCGGCCGCGGCGGCGGTATACGCCCGCAGCAGGCCGCCCGTGCCGAGCAGCACGCCGCCGAAGTAGCGCGTGACGACGCAGACAACGTTCGTCACACCCGCGCGGCGGAACACCTCCAGCATTGGGATGCCGGCCGTGCCCTGCGGCTCGCCGTCGTCGGAGTAGCGTTCGGTGCCGTCGCGCAGCAGGTAGCACCAGCAGTTGTGCCGCGCGTCGTGATACTGCTTTTTGCACGCGGCGATGATTGTACGCGCCTCGTCCTCGGAGCCGACCGGCCGCACGAGGCCCAGAAAGCGCGAGCGTTTGTCCACGTACTCCGACGCGCCGGATTTCGTGGGAATGCGGTAGCTGTCCATATTACCCCTCCTCGCCCGCGATGACGAACGGCTCGAACCGCGTCCACTGCTCCGGGTGGATGATGACCTCGAGCGCGATGCCGTCGTCGCGGTAGTCGGTGTGCAGCACGGCACAGTCGCGGTGCAGCGTTTCGAGCAGCGCGCCCTGCGCATACGGCAGCAGCAGCGTCACATGGTGGTCGGCCCGGCCGAGGATGGCGCGCACGCGCTCGGTCAGCTCTGCCGCGCCCTCACCGCTGCGGGCCGAGATGCACACGATATTCTCCCCGTGCGGCAGGATGCCGAGATAGGCATCGCACTTATTGAACACGCGGATGCACGGCGTGTGCGCCGCGCCGAGCTGGTCGATGAGCCGGTCGACGACCTCCGCCTGCGCCTCCCACTCGGGGTTCGAGAGGTCGATCACGTGCAGGAGCACGTCGGCATACGTCAGCTCCTCGAGCGTGGCCTTGAACGCCTCGACCAGGTGCGTCGGCAGCTTGCGGATGAAGCCGACCGTGTCCGAGAGCAGCACCTCCTGCGCGGCGTCGATGCGCCAGCGGCGGGTCGTGGTGTCGAGCGTGTCGAACAGGCGGTCGTTGGCCGGGATGTCCGACCCCGTCAGGCAGTTGAGCAGTGTGGATTTTCCGGCGTTCGTATAGCCGACGAGGGCCACGACCGGCAGGGCGTTTTTCTCGCGGCGGCGGCGCTGCGTGCGGCGAATCTTGCGCACGTCCTCGAGTTCGGCCTGCAGCTTCTGGATCTTGCGGCGGATGTGGCGGCGGTCGGTCTCAAGCTGCGTTTCGCCGGGGCCCTTCGAGCCGATGGGGCCCTTGCCCGACGTGCCCGCCTGACGCTCCAGATGCGTCCACATACCGATCAGGCGCGGCAGCAGGTATTGATACTGCGCAAGCTCGACCTGAAGCCGGCCCTCTTTTGTCTTCGCCCGCTGGGCAAAGATATCGAGAATGAGGCCGCTGCGGTCGAGCACCTGCACGCCGAATTCCTCGCACAGAACGCGCATCTGCGAGGGCGAGAGGTCATTGTCGAAGATGACCATTGTCGCCTCCTGCGACTTGACCAGCTCGCGGATCTCGTCCACCTTGCCCTCGCCGATGAATGTGTGCGGGTTCGGCGACGGCAGCGTTTGTAAAACCACGCCGACGCTGACGCCGCCCGCCGTTTCGACGAGCGCGCCCAGCTCTTCAAGGCTCTCCTCGTCGGCATTCTCTTTTCGATCGAGCCGCGGCGACGAAAGGCCGACTAAAATTGCCCTGTCGCGCGGCGCGTTGTTCTCTTTCAATTCTTCCATAGATTCTCCTTATCGCGCCGAAATCGGCGCTGTACAAATCATTTTTATTATAGTGTATTTTCCGCTAAAAGAAAAGGCAAAAACGCTTTTCATTGACATTTCCGCCCCTTTCATGTGAAAATAGGGTGGACGCAACCTCAGGTTGACAAAAAGAAACGCCCGGTTGGTGGTGTTTTCTCCCGTTTTCCTGCTATGCTTTTCCTGCAAAGGCGCAGTGCACGGCGTCGAACGCAGCAACATTTCCCCAAGGAGGAACCTTTCATGGAACTATATGAAAAGCTCTACGAACTGCGCCGCGCGAGCGGCATGTCGCAGGAGGAGCTGGCCGAAAAGCTCGGTGTCTCGCGCCAAGCCGTCTCCAAATGGGAGAGCGGCGCCACGCAGCCGGAGCTTAGCAAGCTCATCGAACTCTCTAAGCTCTACTCCGTTTCCGTCGACGAGCTGCTCAGTCTGGAGCATGCCAAACTCGAGCAGGATGCCGCCGAATCGCCGGTTCAAAGCAACGCCGAAAAAGCTCCCGCGGAAAAGCTGAGCTTCCGCGATTTCTGCATACAGCACAAGAAGATCATCGGCGGTGCGGCCGTGGCGCTCGCCGCGCTCATCGCCGTCGGCGTGCATTACAACAACCGCATCAACACGCTCAGCATGCAAGTAAATGACCTTCGCAGCCAGCTCTACAACGTGCAGAGCAATCTCTCCAGCCAGATCGACGGCATCAGCAATAACGTCTCGGACATTTTGACGCGCGAGTCGAGCCTGATTTCGCAGTATAATTACGAGATCACAAACGTCGATTTTAAAAAGCAGGAATGCACCATCGCGTTTTCCCTGCTGCCAAAGACAATCAGCGAGGGAACGACTGTCATCATCGGCGTGACCGACCATGGCAATTCCTCGCCGCTCGACAGCTATCGGCCGGGCTACTCTGCCGACCTTACACAGGATGGCTTCGGGTATCTGCACGGCAGTGTAACCGTCCCTCTGAGCGACGAGCTCGGCGTTGGTGTCAACTTCAAGCACGACGGTGAGACACAGTCAGAGGAGCTCGACACGATCTATGATCTCAAATCCCAGTATCAGCCGCAGCTCAAAAGCTTTCTATCCCCCATCTCCTACGAGCGTCAGGCCGGCAGCAAATGGCAGTACCAGTTCACGCCGGGCAATGCCGGCATCCCGCTCGGCACCATCTCGCTCGGCGCGCTGTCCGATGTGTCCATCCGCAGCGCGTGTCTTGAATACACGTGCGCCAATCAGCTGCTCAGGCGCGTGCCGCTCGAAGCATCGTACAGCGATGGCAGCGCCGTCACCTATGTCGGCGATGACAGCGCCGAAGCCGTGGGCGCATCCGTCATAGAGGGCGTGTCGTACTATGACCTCGCCTATCCCTCCAGCAGCGAATCGGAGGCTTTCACGCTCCCGCTCGGGGCAACGCCGCTCGTCTGCGAGCTTGTCGTCAACCTTGCGGACGACACCGTACTGCGCGTCCGCCTCTTCCAGGTGCGCGCCATTGCAGGCGGCGACAGCTACGAGGAGATAAACTACCTCGACCAAAGTCTCAGTGAGCCGCTCCCCTTCATCGTCGAATTCCCTGACGGGCAAAACTGAGCGTTCCAAAAAAGCAGAAAAAAGCAGCTCTGCCGTAGCAGAGCTGCTTTTGTGATTGAATTAGTTCAGGCCGAACTTCTTGTTGAACTTGGCAACGCGGCCGCCGGTATCGACCAGCTTCTGCTTACCAGTGAAGAAGGGGTGACACTTAGAGCACACTTCTACCTTGATGTTCTGCTTGGTAGAACCTGTCTCAATCACATTACCGCAGGCGCAAGTAATAGTAGTCTGCTGATAATTGGGATGGATTCCTTCCTTCATTGCTCGTGTTCACCTCTTTCTGATCCAAATGTACTTTTCTAAAAAAGCCATATAGGATATTACCACGCTTTGTGTCAAATTGCAAGAGAAATTTTTGATCCTCTCCGTGCTTTTCTCTTCCTTAGCACTTTTCTCTAATTTCATCGTCAATTTTTTAACGCTCGTTATGCAATTTCTCTTTACTTCTGCCGTTTTCAGTCGTATAATGGCACTTACGCGCCTTGCGCACGGATGATTGGAAGTAAAGGAACATCAGAATTATGTCGAAAAAACATTTCCTGCGGGGACTGCGCGACGGCATCCCCATTGGGCTTGGTTATTTTGCTGTCAGCTTCGGCATCGGCATCAGCGCGCACAACGCGCACCTGAGCATTTTTCAGGGTTTTTTGCTGAGCTTTTTGAACAACGCCTCGTCGGGTGAATACGGCGGCATCACCATCATCGCCGCCGACTCCGGCCTCTGGGCCATGGCGCTGATGATGCTGGTCGTCAACGCGCGCTATCTTCTGATGAGCTGTGCGCTCAGCCAGCGTCTCTCGCCCGATACGCCGCTTCCCTGGCGGCTCCTCATCGCCTATGACCTGACGGATGAGATCTTCGGCCTCGCCATCGCGCAGCCTGGGTATCTTGAGGTGTGGTATTACTTCGGCACCATGTGCGCGGCCATGCCGGGCTGGAGCATCGGCACCGTGCTCGGCGTGCTGATGGGGAATCTCATGCCCGTCTGGGCCGTCAGCGGTTGCTCCGTGATGCTGTTCGGCATGTTTCTCGCCATCATCATCCCCGTCGGCAAGCAGAACCGCATCGTGCTCGGCTGCATCGGCGTGAGCTTTCTCTGCTCGCTTCTTGCAAGCGTTTTGCCGTTCACGCGCGAGCTGTCCGAGGGCATGCGCATCCTGGTCTTGACCATCGTGATCTCTGCTGCCGCCGCCATTCTGTTCCCGCACAAGGAGGATGATCTCGTCGCATGAAAACGTATTTATATCTTTTCGTCATGGCGGCCACGACCTATCTCATCCGCGTCCTGCCGCTCACGCTGATCCGCAAGCCGATCCAGAATCCCTTCCTGCGCTCGTTTCTCTTCTACGTGCCCTACGTCACGCTCGCGGTGATGACGTTCCCCGCCATCATGAACGCCACGCAGTCGCCCATTGCGGGCGCGGCGGCCATGGTCATCGGCATCGTCGCCGCCTGGTGCGGACTGGGACTTCTCCCCGTCTCGCTCGTCTGCTGCGCGACAGTGCTGATCTTAGAGCATTTTATCGTGTGAGCAAATCTTGTAAAACACCCTCCGCGGATTTCCCGCGGAGGGTGTTTTTATGTATTCACAGCACCTTTTCTTCGCCGACCGAGAAAAAATACAGCACCTTTTCCCTGACCTTTTTGCCCATCACGCGCATAAGGGCCATGGAGTATGCCTCGAGCTGAGGGCGGTAGTGCTCAGCTCGTTCTTCGATCTGTGTTCTTCCGATGCGGTCAGTCTTGAAGTCCACGACCACAAGCTCGCCGTCCTCTTCAAAAAAGCAGTCTACCACGCCCTGCAGCAGCACCGCGTCGTCGGCGTCCAGCGTGGCAAAGTCCCGCACCGGCCGCAGCAGCGAGAAGCGGTACTCGCGCCGCACCGTCTGCGCATTCTCGCGAATGCGCGCGGCAAGATCACTTCGCAAAAATCGGACGATCGCGCGCACATCGACGGCGCTTGCCTGCTTGTCGGTCAGCTTGCGCTGCGCTCTGAGCTTTTCGACCTGCTCACGCACGCTCTGCTCGCTTGCTTCGCAGAAAAAGTCAAGGTCCTGCATCACAAGGTGCAGCGCCGTGCCCCGCTCCGCACCCGTGAGCGTCGTTTCGCCCGCAAGGAATTTTGGTTTATATAGGCTGCGCAGCCGCGGTGGGAGCGTTGTATTTTCGGATATCTCCTCGTCCAGCGCGCGGCCCTTGAGCTGCGTGGCCGTCAGCTTGGCGGGAAAGGCCGTCTGCCCCGCGTAGGGGTAGCGGTACGACAGCGCAGCAAAATCCACCGGCAGCTCATCCTTCGGCGGCGCGGCATCCACTGGCGCGTCATCGGGCCGCTGCTGCGGCGTCACAAAGCTCAAACCGTCGTGCACACGCACCGTCCACGGCGTTTCGTCAGCATAGAAGCTCCCCTCGCCATTCTGCCCCGCAAGCTCGCGCAGGGACGCCGCTTCGCTGCGCTGCAAAAGCGGCAGCATGATCCAGTCGCCCATGCACTTGCCGCTGTCCACAGCCTCGGGCAGCACAGGACAATCGCTCAGCGCCAGAAGGTCGGCGACGCGGCTTTTCGCGTTTGCCTGCGTGTGCACCATGACAAGCTTTTCCTTCGCGCGCGTCATCGCAACGTACAGCACACGCAGCTCCTCGGCCTTCGCCTCGCGCCGCAGCGTGCGCTCGAGCGCCTGCCGTGCGACCGTCGGGTACTGGATGTGCCTTTGCGTGTCCACGCACACCGGCCCCAGCCCGAGCTGCGGGTGCACGAGCACCGAACTCAAAAAGTCCATATTGCTGAAGCGACGCGCGAGGTCCGAGAGGATCACGACCGGAAATTCGAGGCCCTTCGACTTGTGGATCGACATGATGCGAACGCCTGATGATGCGTGCGCGGTCTGCATTGAACCCGCCTCGCCTTCGGCAAGCTGCTCGCGCAGCGTGCGCACAAAGTCGAAAAGGCCTTGCCGCCCCGAGCGCGCGTAGTCCTCGCTGAGCTCCAAAAACGCGAGCAGATTTTCCTTGCGCTCCGCCCCGCGGCGCATCGCGCCGAAGATGCCGAGCACATTGCACCGGCGGTAAATTTCACTCAGCAGCTCGCGCACGCTCAGGTGCGCCGCGCTGTTGCGCAAAGCGTCCAGCGTATCGAGAAATTCTCTGCTGTGGATGTCCTCACTCAAAAGCAGCGCATCGTAGAAGTCACCCGTGCGCTGCCGCGCGCGGATCGCCGCGAGCTCATCGGGTGTAAAGCCGAAGAGCGGAGAGCGCAGCACGGCAATGAGCGGCACGTCCTGCCGCGGATTGTCGATGACCTGCAAGAGTGCGAACAGCACTGCGATCTCCATCGAGGCAAAAAAGTCCTCGCCCGCGTCAGCGGCGCAGTGGAGGCCGCGCGCTTCCAGCGCGCGGCGATAGTCCAAAAGGCGCGTGCTCGGCGAGCGCATCAATATGACGATGTCCTCCTCGCACACGGGCCGCAGCTCTTTTGTTTTGTCATCCTGTATAGGAAATTCACTTGTCAGCATATTGCTGATATAGTCCGCGACGAACGCGGCCTCAGCCTCGCTCGCGCGCACGCGCTGCTCGCCCGTCTGCGTCGGCAGATCGAGCAGATGGAACTCCGCGCCGCACGCGCTCGATTCGACATAATTCGCGCCGAGGCGCAGCATTTCATCCGCGCCGTAGTCGAGCTCACCCATTTCCTCGGAAAGAATATTGCAGAAGATAAAATTCGTCGCGTCCAGCACTTCTTTGCGCGAACGGAAGTTGCGCGAGAGCAGCAGCTTCGCGCTGTCGTGCTCCTCTGCGTCCTCAAGCGGCGGCCAGGTGTTATAATGCTGCAAAAAAATACGCGGGTCGGCTAGGCGGAAGCGATAGATGCTCTGCTTGACATCGCCAACAGTGAAAAGGTTTTCTCCTTTACAAGAAATTGCGTCAAAAATGCGGTTCTGCACCTCGTTGGTGTCCTGATACTCGTCCACCATGATCTCGCGGTAGCGCGCGCTGACGATGCGCGCAAGCTCTGTCGGCGCGCCGTCCTCTCCGATGAGAAGGCGGATGGCCTCGTGCTCCTGATCGGAGAAGTCAGCAGAATTCCGCCGCCGTTTTTCCTCGTTGTACCGGCGGGAAAAGTCCGCCGTCAGGTCGATGAGCGCGAGCATTGCGCTCGCCATCGTGCGCAGGTCCTCCACCGCCTCGTCGGACGAGGCGGAAAAAATCTCGGCAAAGCCCTTGCCGGTCTCCTTGCAGTTGTCCCACAGGCTTTTCATGCGCGCTTTCATCTCGCCGCCGTCGCTGTCCTTCACCGCGGCGAGGCGCGGAAACGCGATGGTCACGCCGCGCGCGGCGTCCCAGCCCTCTGCGGTCTTCCCCTCCAGCGCTTCAAGCTGGTAGGACGCGTCGAGGAACGCGGGCGCATACTTCTGGTTCAGCGCGTCATTCGCGCACATCTCCTGCGCCGCGCGCTGCAAAAGGTTTTTGCAGTGGCGCGCCTTGCGCCGCACCTCATTGAGCAGAATTTTTCCATAGGGCGTGTCCTCGATCTTATCCGGCACGGCGCGCCAAAACGCGCGCTGCGCCTCGAGCCATTTGTCCTCATACGGCTGCGCCTGCAATTTTGCGTGCAGCTCGAGCACTAAGTCCTCAAGCGCACTGTCGTCGCGCCCCGCGCCGAGCGTGTCGGCCAGCAGTGTGCCTCCGGGCGTCAGACAGTCGTAAAAATCGTCCAGCGTGCGCGCGAGCACGCGCTCGCGCAGCACCTGCGCCTCGTTCTCGTCCAGCACGTGGAAATCGGGCCGCAGCGCGTGGCCGCGCGCGTCCTCGCCGAGCAGATGGCAGTTTTCGCGCAGAAGCGCGGTGCAGAAGGCGTCCACCGTCTTGATGTCCGCGCGGTAGACGCGCAGCATCTGCTGCCGCAGGTGGTAGTTGCCGGGGTCGCGCTCCATGCGCTCGGTGAGCGCCTTGGCGATCTTGCCGCGCAGCTCGCTCGCCGCGGCGCGCGTGTAGGTAATGATGAGGAAATCGTCGAGATTCGCCCCTTCGCGCTCCACGTAGGAAAAGAGCCTCTCGACGAGCACCTTCGTCTTGCCAGATCCAGCCGCCGCGGAGACGAGCAGACTGCGCTCGCGGCTGTCCACCGCCGCTTGCTGTTCGTTTGTCAGCTTTTCAGCCATTTTCGTGCGCCCCCTCTCCGTTCACCTCGTCGATGTACTGCCAGAATTCGTCGTTTTTCGTCGCCTTGATGTATTCCATACGGTCACTGCCGCAGCCGTTTTCAAAGTGGCACGCGCTCGCGAACTCACAGTAGGTGCAGGCCGACTGCTGCGGCGTGCGCGCGTAGGGGTCGGCGTCGATGTTGCCCGCGAAGACCTCCTGCGTGATTTCATGTAAAATATGGTCGACGTATTTCGAGAGCTTTCCGAGCTGCTCGGCAGAAGCAAGGCTTCCCGTCACCGCGCCGTCCCTTTTCACCGCGATGGGCAGGTAGCACGGCGATTCGAGCGCGCTGTGCTCCATCGCCTGCAGGACCGCCGGGTCCTCGAGCACCATGCCGCTGCGGCGCAGCTCCTTTTTGAGTGCTTTTTCGATCTTTTCGGGCTCCGTGTCGCGCGCACAGCGCAGCATCGGCTCGCGCGCGGGCGTATAGAGAACTCCCGCGGGAACGATCTCGTGTCCGCCGAAAAGCATCTGTCCCTCTTCTTTAAGCGTAAAGAGGTAGAGCAGCATTTGGAGCCCCAGCCCGTAGCGCAGCTCGGCGAGGTCGAAGCTCTTCTTGCCCGTCTTGTAGTCCACGACGCGCAAATATAGCTTGCCGTCGTGCAGCCAGCCGTCCACACGGTCGACCTTGCCGACAACGCGCGCCGTGCCGTTTTCCTCGCGGATCGTGATGGCGGGCAGCTGCCCGTCCGCACCAAATTCCAGCTCAAATGCCAGCGGCTCAAAGTCGGAGCTTTGCAGCTCCTCGCTCACCTCGTCCATGATGCGCTCGACCGTCGCACACAGGCGGTTGAACAGATAACGGAAACGCGCGCTTTTTTCGCACAAGTCCGGCAGCACGCGGTCGATGTATTCCTCGATTGACGCGCGCACGAGCGCGTGCAGCTTGTCCTTCGATAGCGTATGCAGTCCGCCGCACTCCTTCGCCTGCCGCAGCGTGTGCTCCATCACATCGTGCACGAACGTACCGATCTGCGGCGCGTCAAAGCCCGCGCCCGTGCGCTCCCTGGCTTTCAGCCCGTAGCGCATGAAGTAGGCAAAATGACACGAGCGCGCCATGTCCATGCGCGAGGCGGACAGTGTCACCGCGCCGCCGTAGAGCGCGTGCACCGCGTCGCGCGACAGATGCCCGCGGGTATAGCGCGAAGCGTCCTTCATCGCGGCAAGCGCACGCTCCGCGTCGCCCTGTCCTTCAAAATACTGCCACAGCGCGCCGCCGATATGCTCGCCCGCATACTCGAGCGCCGTCGACTTTGCTGACAGGCGATATTCCTTGTCAGCGCTCTCTGTTTCGACGCTGATCGACGGCAGCAGACGCGCGATGCGCCCGATGACGAACGATGGCCGCTTCTCCGCGCCCTTTCCGTCCGAAACGGGATAGGACACCGTCAGCTTTTCCGTCGGCTGGGCTAGCGCGGCGTAAAGATTCTGAATTTCCAGATGAAACTGCTCCATCCCGTGCGGCGCGAGGAAGATTTGCTGCCTCTCGAGCGCCTCGCGGTCCTCGTCGCGCAGCACGCCGCCGCGGTTCTCCGCCGCAGGCAGCACGCCGTCGTTCGCGCCGAGCAGGAACAGCGCGCGCACCGTGTGGCGGTCGTTTCGCGTCATTTCGCACAGGTTCACCGCGTCGAGCGTCACGGGGATCGTGCCCACGCTGTACTGCGTCAGCACAAGGCGCATCAGACTCGCAAACTCCTCGGCGTCGAGGATCGCGTCGCCCAGGATTTCCACAAACTGGTCGAGCACGCTGCAAAGAATGCCCCACAGCTGCGCCGTTTCCTCGGCGCGCTGGGCCTCGCCCGCGGCAAAAAGCTGCTCGGTCTGCGCCTGCAAGACCTCCGGCAGTTTGATCTCCTCCAAATAGCCGTACAGCGCGCGCACCTTCTGCTCGGCCTCGCCGCTGCCGCCCACGCCTTTTTTTAGGCGCGCAAACGGCCCCTGCACACGTTCGCGCAGTGCGTTGACCGTCTTGAGCCGCGCCCTTGCCTCGTCCGTCCATTCTTCGCCGTAGCCGTCGGGATGCGCCGACCAGGGCGTCTCGCGCGTCCACATCGCGCCGCGGATCTCCCACTTGAGCGCATAATTTTCCAGAATGTCGCATTCCGCCATGCTGAGGCCGGCGAGGCCGGTCTTGAGGCAGCGAAACACATCCTCATACTCAAAGCCTCCGCTCGCGGCGTCGAGCGCGCCGAGCAGCAGCGTCAGCACGGGACTTTTCAAAATATCGCTGCGGTGGGCATAATAAAGCGGAATGCCGTAGCGGGCAAACACGTTTTCGATTGCGCCCGCGTAGGAGTCGAGATCGCGCGCCGTGACGGTGATCTCGCGGTAACGATAGCCCTGCTTGCGCACGAGCTGTAAAACCTGCGACGCGACCCACTCGCACTCGCTGTACGCGCTGCCCGCCTCATAGAGCGCGACGGTGTCGGTCGGCTGGGTAAATTCGTCCGCCGCGCCGAAAAAGCAGCGCTCGATATGGTCGAGCGCGCCGCGCACCTCGCCCTGCGGAAGAATTTTCTCCTCGCATGCAACGCCGGCATCGCGCGCGAGCGCGTACAGCCGCTCGCGCACGCGCAGGCTCTCGGAAAAGAGCTCGCGGTCCTGCGTGTCGCCAAGGAGCGTGACGGTCACGCTCTTCGCGCGCCGCAGCAGGATACGCAGAATGCGCAGCTCACGCCCCGTAAAATACGAAAAACCGTCGAGGAAAATGTCTTTATTGTCAATATATCCCGACGCTTCGAGGTTTTCCTCCAGCTTTTCAAGCACATCGCGCGCGTCGTGCCCCGGTGCGTGGAGCTTGCTGAGGTAAATGCCGTAGATAAGAGAAAGGTCGCGCAGCTTGTCGCCGCTCTCGCCTTCGATCTGCGCTACGCTCTCGGATAGCTGCTCGGGCGATACGGCGTAGGCCTGCAATTCCTCCATCACGGCGAGCAGGCTCTCCAAAAATGCCGCGCGCTGCGACGGGCGCTTGTAGACCTTGAGCACCGGCGCAAGCTCCGTGAGCGTACGCTGGAGCGTCAGGAGCTTTCCGCCCGAATCGAGCGTCACGTCCGCGCTGCCGCCGCAGATGCTCAGCACGCGCGAGGCGAGCAGCTTGAACGTCAATGCCTCGGCATGGCGCGACGCGGTGTCGCCGCAAACACGGCACAGGTCCATCTCCGCCACATGCGAGGCGTGCTCCGGCACGAGCAGGATTTGCTGCGACGAGTCCCCCAGTGCAGCGATCCTTTGCAGCACGCGCTCGGATTTGCCCGTGCGCGCGCGTCCCATCAGTATGTGCAGCAAGCGTCCTTCCCCCTTTTTCTCTCTTAAAGTTATCAATATTTTATCCTAATTTTATCATAGTTTTCTTTTTCGGGCAACGCAGAAAACGCCGTATGCATATTTTCGCCCATCACGGGAAGACTACCGAAGACCAAACCATCTTTTTAAGGAGGGAACTTCATGGTCATCGACAAGATCGCGCTGACACTTGCTATCATCGGCGCGCTCAACTGGGGCAGCGTGGGCCTTTTCGGCTTTGACTGCGTTGCCTTTCTCTTCGGCGGACAGATCGGCATGCTCAGCCGCGTGATCTACACGCTCGTCGGCCTTGCCGGCATCTGGTGCATCACGATGCTGTTCCGCGAGAAAGAGCCGATGGAAAGCGGCGGCCAGGCGTAAAAAATAAAAGGAGAGGGGCTTGCCCTCTCCTTTTATTTTTGCGTTAAAAATTTTCTTTACCGCTCCCCAGTCGCTTCCGCACCTTCCAGCTCGCGCATTGAGCGGCGGAACTGGCGATAGAATGTGAAGCTCGTCAGCGCCACCGCGCCGAAGTCCGCCACGGGCTCGGCCAGGAACACCGCGAACGCCTTGTCCACGAAAAAGTGCGGCAGAATATAGATGAGCGGGATGAGCAGGATGATCTTGCGCCACACGGCGAGGAAGAGCGACGTCTTCGCGTTGCCGAGCGCCACAAACGTCTGCTGGCAGGCGATCTGGATGCCGAAAATACCGCTGCACCCCATGTAGATGCGCACGGCCCACGCCGCGTATTCGACCAGCGCGGGGTCATTATTGAAAATCAGGATGAACGCGCGCGGGAAGAGCTCGACCAGAAGCCAGATGGCCATTGAATAAGTAAAGCACGCGCGCAGCAGGCAGAAATAGGCGTCGCGCACGCGCTGGGCGTCCTTTGCGCCGAAGTTGTAGCTCACGATGGGCTGTGCGCCCTGTGTCAAGCCCTGAAGCGGCATGTTCGAAAACTGCATGATGCTCGTCAGCACTGTCATCGTGCCGACGGCCATGTCGCCGCCGTAGCGCAGGAGAGATGAGTTGAAGCAGATGGCGATGAGGCTCTCCGTCGACTGCATCACAAACGGGGAAAGTCCCAGCGCGATACACGGCAACACGATCTTCGCGTCCACGTGCAGGTTCTCGCGCTTTAAGTACCAGCGCGTCTTCTTTCCCGTGAGGAACGTCATCACCCACACGGCCGACACTGCCTGCGAGATCACCGTCGCCAGCGCCGCGCCGCGCACGCCGAGACCGAGCACGAAGATGAACAGCGGGTCGAGAGCCGTATTTAAGAGCGCGCCGATGAGCACCGTCTTCATGCTCACGGTGGCGAAGCCCTGTGCCGTGATGTAGGCGTTCATGCCAAGTGTCAGCTGCACGAAGATCGTGCCGAGGGCGTAGATTCGCATATAGTCGAGCGCGTAACCGATGGTGTTCTCGCTCGCGCCGAACATCAGTAAAAGCGGCTCGGCAAAGGACTCGAACAGCACCGTCAGCACCAGCGCCGTGATCACAAGCATCGTCAGACAGTTTCCCATGATGCGCTCGGATTTTTCGCTCTCGCCTGCGCCCTCGGCGATCGAGGCGCGCGGCGCGCCGCCGATGGCCATGAGCGACGCGAACGCCGAAATAACCATGATGATCGGCAGGCATACGCCAACGCCCGTCAGCGCGAGTTTTCCGACGGTCTCGGCGGGCTGCATGTGGCCGATGAACACGCGGTCGACCAGATTGTAGAGCATGTTGACGATCTGCGAGGTGATCGTCGGCACGGAGAGCGAAAAGAGCAGCTTTTTGACGTCCCCGTGTCTCAGATCTGCGCGCTTATCCAAAATCATCACCTGAATCTTTCGTATTTTTCCGCATAGTTTGTTAGAATATCATGCCGCGGGGCGTTCGTCAAGCAAGCGGGCCGCGAAGCGCTCTACCATGGCATTTCCATAAAGCGCTTTTGGACATTTTTTCACTTTCTCCATTGCTTTTTCCGCGTGGGCTATTGTATAATTTGTTTTACAATCGCACCAGCGGAGCACCCCGCGTTCCGCTTATCAAACAAATAACGGAGGAATCACCATGAACGAAAAGTTTTCCAAACTTGGCTTTTATCCTTCCGACATTCTGCTGCCCAAGAAGGATGTCGATATGAGCAAGTGGGCGGTCGTCGCATGCGACCAGTTCACCTCTGAGCCCGAGTACTGGGAGCGCGTGGAGAAGGCCGTCGGCGACGCGCCTTCCACCCTGCGCCTCATCCTGCCCGAGGCCAACCTGAAGGCCCCCAACGTCGACGAGTTCATCGCCGACATCAACGCCTCGATGAGCAAGTACCTCGAAGAGGGCATCTTCGAGACGCTCAAGGATTCCCTCATCTACATCGAGCGCGGCCAGAGCGACGGTAAGATCCGTCACGGCCTCATTGGTATGGTCGACCTCGACCAGTACGACTTCACCCCCGGCTCCGGCGCGCTGATCCGCGCGACTGAGGGCACCGTGCTCGACCGTATCCCCCCGCGCGCCCGCGTGCGCCGCAACGCCCCCATCGAGCTGCCCCACGTCATGCTGCTCATTGACGACCCCGAGAAGACCGTCATCGAGCCCCTGACCGCCGCGGCCGACAAGATGGAGAGCGTCTATGACTTCGACCTGATGGAAAACGGCGGCCATATCAAGGGCTACAAGCTCTCCGCTGCGCAGATCGACGCAGTCGCCGACGCGCTGACCGGCCTCACGACCGACGAGGCAATGAAGAGCAAGTACGGCGTCTCCGGCGTCGCGCCCCTGCTGTTCGCCGTCGGCGACGGCAACCACTCCCTCGCCACCGCCAAGGCCTGCTATGAAGAGCAGAAGAAGGGCAAGACTCCCGAGGAATACCTCGCGCTGCCCTCCCGCTACGCACTTGTCGAGGTCGTGAACAACCACGACGATGCGCTCCAGTTCGAGCCCATCCACCGCGTGCTCTTCGGCGTCGACCATGAGAAGTTCATGGAAGAGTTCAAGAAGTTCTACCCCAACGCCCACGAGGGCAAGGGCGAGGGCCACGTCATCGAGGTCTGCTGGAACGGCCACGACGATTTCCTCACCGTCCCCGACCCGAAGGTCCAGCTGGCTGTCGGCACGCTGCAGGCCTTCATTGACGAGTACCTCAAGCAGTTCGGCGGTGAGGTCGACTACATCCACGGCGATGAGGTCACCCGCGAGCTCGGCTCCAAGGAGGGCAACATGGGCTTCCTGCTTCCCGCGATGGGCAAGGAGCAGCTCTTCAAGACCGTCATGGCCGACGGCGTTCTGCCGCGCAAGACCTTCTCCATGGGTCACGCGCAGGACAAGCGCTACTACGTCGAGGCACGCAAGATCCGCTAACCTAATGTAACCATTGCAGAAAAGCGCCGCCTTGCGGCGCTTTTCTCATCAGGAGGATTCTCTATGGATTTGAAAACAGCCAGGATCTGGCAGGACGTATTGCTCTGGGGCGGCGCAGTGGTCTCCCTCGTCGGCGCATGGGGCTTTCAAAACACCGTCACCGCGCTCGTCGGTCTCATGATGATGGGCGCTTCGCTCATCGTCTGGTGGCGCTTTTACCGCTGCCCCAAGTGCGGCGAGCACCTCGGCCGCGGCAATCCCAAGCGCTGCCCGAAATGCGGCGCGTGGATCGCCGACGAGCCGGAGCCCGAGGAGAAGAAAAAGATCCAACACAAGAAAAAGAAGCACTGAGAAAAAAGGAGGCCGCGATGAACGACAAAAAGCCCCTGATGGACTATCGCAGGGCCCAAAAGCTCCAAACACCGCTGCTTCTTACCGGCGCGCTGCTCAGCGGCGTCGGCACAAGCGTCAGCGTACCGCTTGTTATTCTCGGTATCGCGATCATGCTCTTTGCCATCGTGATCGGGGTTCTTTACTACCGCTGTCCGCACTGCGGCAGACCGCTCGGACGCATAGGTGAAGGCGGTGCCTACTGCCCCCACTGCGGCAAGGCGCTGAATGCGCCGGTCGAGGAGCCCGTGCGCAGCATAACTGTCCCCGCCTATGCTAAGCTCAACCTGACGCTTGACATTCTTGGCAAGCGCGATGACGGCTACCACGAGATGCAGATGGTCATGCAGACCGTTTCGCTCCACGACGATGTGACCGTCACGCTCACAGACGGCAAAGGCATCACCTGCCGCGTCGACGGCGCGGCGCTTCCCTGCGATGAGCGCAACCTCGCTGTCAAGGCGGCGAGAGCCTTCTGCGAGGCGATGGACTACGGCGGCAGCATCGACATCGCGCTTATAAAGCGCATTCCGTCCGAGGCCGGCATGGCCGGCGGCAGCACAGATGCCGCGGCGGTGCTGCGCGCGCTGCGCGAGCTCGTCTCCCCCACCCTCACGGACGAGCGGCTCGAGCAGATCAGCGCAAGCGTCGGCAGTGATGTTCCCTTCTGCATCCGCGGCGGCACGCAGCTGGCCGAGGGCCGCGGCGAAAAGCTGACCGTCCTCAAGCCCGCACCGCGCTTCTTCGTCGCCGCCTGCAAGCCGGACTTCCCGATCTCCACACCCGCGCTCTTCGCGCGCGTAGACGGCGTGACGATCACCGACCGTCCTGATACGGACGCGATGCTCGCCGCCATTGAGCACGGCGACGCGGACACGCTGTGTGCAAACGTGCGCAACGTCTTTGAGCAGGCGCTCGACGGCGAGCAGCGTGAGCGCATTGAGACCATCAAGTGCGATCTTCTCGCCTACGGCGCGAAGACGTCGGCGATGACCGGCTCGGGCAGCGTGGTGTTCGGCCTCTTCTCTGACAAAGCGGCTTGCCGCAGAGCGTGCGAGGCACTGCAAGGCGAGTGCGTCAAAACTTTCTGCGCCGAATTTGTTTGAAAACTCAGAAAACCGTCCATACTCGAAGCAAATTCTTTGAGATGGGCGGTTTTTCGATGAAATGGACGAAATGGGAGCTTTCCCTTGCCGTTGGCCTCGCGGTCATGCTGCTTTTCTGCGCCGCGCGCGGCACTAATACCCTCCAGTGGTGGAGCGCAGTGTTCTCCCCGCTGTGCGACGGCATCCTGACGCAGAGCGCCGCAAGCGGCGATGTCGTAGTGAAGTCGAAGCTTGCAGAGCTGCTGGCTCTGCTGATGGGTGGAAAATGACATGCTCTGCCTGCCATTTGAGCGAGAAAAAGGGAGTCGGCACTTTTTACGCCGGCTCCCCTTTTCATTATCCCTCGCACAGGATGTCGATCAGCTCATCCTTCTGCAAGCCCGCGAAGTAGCGCGAAACGTCCACATCGCCGAGTGCCTTTTCATAGCCCGCGCGGTACGGCGTGCAGCCAACAAAGTGCGCCGCCAGCTCGTCCGGTTCCGAGGCGCTGAAGAAGTCGCCCTTGAATGTCAGGGCCGCGATCTTTCCGTGCTCCACGGTGATGTAGGCCTCGATCAGGCCGCAGCCGTCCACACGGCGGCGGCGCAGCATCGTGCACGCCGGAGAGAAACCGTAGTTCCAATCCCATGTGGCGTAACGCTCCGCGCGCAGCTTTTCCACCGCCGCAAGGTCGTCCTGCGTCAGCGGGTAGGCCTCGCCCGGATTCTCCTTCAGAATGTTTTCCAGCAGGATGCGGCGGAATTCCGGCAGCGTGACCTTTTCCGGCAGATGCTCGGCAACGTTCGTCACGCGGCTGCGCACCGAGCGGATGCCCTTGGTCTGGATCTTTGTCGGGTCGACGCGCAGCGCCTCGCTGACGACAGAGAGGTCCGAATCGAACATGATCGTGCCGTGGTGCATCACGCGTCCCTGGCGGATGTACTGCGAGTTGCCGGAAAACTTCTTCCCGTCGATCGTGATGTCGTTGCGGCCGTTGACCTCCGCCTTCACGCCGAGCGTCGCCAGCGTGCGCACGACCGGTTCGCAGAAGAGCTTGAGGTCCAGCGCATTGCTCTCGCCGACATCTGTAATGAACGTGAAGTTCAGGTTGCCCATGTCGTGATAGACCGCGCCGCCGCCGGAAAGTCTGCGCACCACGCAAATGCCGCGCTCGCGCACGGCCTCTTCATTGATCTCAGCGATCGTGTTCTGATACTTTCCGACAATGATCGCGTTATCATTCTGCCAGAGCATGAAATACATGCGGTCGCGCGGGAGGCAGTCGAACACGTACTGCTCCATCGCCAGATTGTAGCTTGGATCGGTCGTCATCAGGTCCAGATATGATAGCTTCATGGTCGTGGTCTCCTTCTATCAGGGTCGTTGATTTTCAAGCCTTTTTCAGGGCTGTTATCCTTGTCTTTTCAGCTGCGCGCTCAGCCGCCGCGCCATCAAGCGGTGTCCCTCCGGCGTCGGGTGCAGACCGTCAAGCAGCAGCTCCGAGCGGGTCGATCCGTCTGGCGACAGAAAATCCGCGCAGAAGTCGATATACGGCACGCCAAACGCCGTGCAGTACCGCTTGAGCCATGCGCAGTACCCTTTCATCGTCCGCTCCGCCGCTTCAAAATCGCCCGCGGCGCATGCGGTGCATCCGCCGGAAGCGGGATACCAACCACCGGCAGCACGCCCACGGAAAAGAGCTGGTGGATCATCGCGCCCATATTTTCCCGCGCCGCAGCGTCGGAGCCGGAGTAGAACACATCGTTGCTCCCGCCCATCAGCAGCGCATAGGGCCGGTCGGCGCCAAGGCCGCCCTCGCGCAGCTCCGCGAGCACCCCGCCCTGCATGCGCGCCAGCATGCCGCCGGTCGTGTCGCCGTTGATGCCCTCATTGAAGCCCGCGGTAATCTGGCTGTTGTTCTTGCGCACCTGACGATACGCCGCGAGAATCGCCTTCTGGAACTTCCAGCTGATGACGGCCAGCGGCGCCAGCACCAGCATGACGATCAGCCCCAGCCGCCAGTTGATGGTCAGCATCCGCACGGCGCAGGCAACCAGATACACCGCGCCCCAGCACAAGTCCACCAGCGACCAGCCGATGGTGTCCGCAAGGCGCTGCGTGTCGTTGGTCAGGCGGGACATGAGGTATCCTACGGGCATCCGGTCGTAATAGGAGAAGGGCAGTTCCTGCAGTTTCTGGAAGCCGAGCTTGCGAATCAGGTAGCACGTTCCGGTTTCGACAATGCCGCACTGCCGCAGAAAGCCGAAAATCGTCGCCACTTGCACTGCCGTCAGCAGCGCATACGCCACGACAAACCCAACCAGCCCAGCCGTGCTGTGGTTAGCAATGAACCCGTCAATCGCGTAGGCATTCATGTTCGGCATAATCACGTCGATGATTGCAGAAACCGCCATGAAAAGCACAACCGCAATCAGGTTCTTGTGGTACGGCTTTGCAACCTTGATGAGCTTGCGCCACAGGGAGAGATCAAATCGTTTGGTATAATCCTGTTCCTGAAAGGACTGCATATCAGTTCACCCCTTCCGCCGCCTTGGCCTGCGTCAGTTCTTCCTCCAAGGCGTTCTGGATGCTGTTGATGCGCTGGTACAGGCCCGGCTGGCTGCACAACTCAGCGTGCGTGCCCTGCTGCGTAATCTGCCCGTTTTCCAGCACGAGGATGAGGTCAGCCTGCGAGAGCGTCGTCACGCGGTGGCTGATGATGAGGGTGGTCACGTCCTTCTGCTCGTGGCGGAGGGCAGCGCGAATCTGCG
>OGXD01001042.1_pt1 | contig 23615 bp, 19 predicted proteins | sample 1576211 | NCBI WGS metagenome assembly OGXD01 (sample SAMEA3541470, study PRJEB24748) | human gut metagenome | biome: human gut; feature: human-associated habitat; material: faeces | place: China | collected 2012
ATTCAGATAGCTGGCAAATTCGATGTGTGACGATACGTACGCCAGTATTCCCAGCGTGGCACCGATAATGGCGGAGTTTCCGGCTGCCATACCGTCCATGCCGTCATTCAGGTTAGCCCCGTTCGAAACGGCGGTTACAACGAAGATCGTAATGATCACGAACAGGAACCATCCGGCTGTCTGTGCATGTTCGCCCATAAAGCCCACCAGGTCGGCATAATCTAAGTTGTTACTTTTAAAGAAAGGAATAGTGGTTTGGGTAGATTTTAAATCATTGGTTCCGTGAATCACTTCCATTTCCTGTCCCGGTGTATGAACCTCGATGTTCTCGCGGATAACTACATCCGGACTCAGATACAGGGTTAAGCCTACAATCAGCCCCAGACCCACCTGACCGATGATTTTGAACTTACCGTGCAAGCCTTCCTTGTCTTTCTTGAATATTTTGATATAGTCGTCGGCAAAACCGAGTGATCCCAGCCATACAGTGGTGATCAGCATCAATATCATGTATATATTATCCAGCTTACCCAATAGCAGGCAAGGTATAAGGATGGCTACAATGATGATGACACCTCCCATGCTTGGTACGCCTACTTTGTTGACACCGAACGGGTCGGTCTTGGCGTCACGCTGTGTTTCCGTGATTTGCTTCTTTTTAAGCAGATTGATGAATTTGTCTCCCCATATACTCGATATAAGCAATGCGAGGATAACAGCCATCAAAGCACGGAATGAGGTGTAACCGAACATTCCCGCTCCGGGAAAATTAAGCTTGTGCAGCCATTCAAACAGATAGTATAACATCTCTTTTCTATTTACAATTTATAGCCTGCAATTTACAGTTTCTCATTGTTGCCCCACGCTTGATAAGATGCTGTCTATTGCAAATAATAATATGTTGTCAATTAAATATTTCCTTCAAAACTTCCTTGTCGTCAAAGTGGTGTTTCACTCCTTTGATTTCCTGATAGTTTTCGTGCCCTTTTCCGGCAACGAGTATCACGTCCCCTTTTTCTGCAAGCATGCAGGCCGTGCGGATCGCTTCTTTCCGGTCGGCGATGCTGAGCGTTTTTCTCATATCTTCCGCATCCAGTCCGGCAAGCATATCGTTGATAATCTCCTGTGGCTCTTCAAAACGCGGATTGTCCGATGTGATAATCACCCGGTCACTGGCTTTCGCTGCTTCCTTTGCCATGATGGGGCGTTTCCCCTTATCGCGGTTGCCGCCGGCACCTACTACGGTGATCACTTTTCCTTTGCCTTCGAGTACTCCATGAATGGCGTTCAATACATTCACCAGCGCGTCCGGAGTATGTGCATAGTCAACGATGGCCGTTACCCCTTTCGGAGAACGGATGGCATCGAAACGTCCGGCTACCGGATGGAGCGTACTGAGCGCAAGAAGTACATCTTCCTCTTTTTTGCCCAATAATACGGCTGCTCCAAATACCGCCAACAGATTGGATGCATTGAACTTGCCGATAAACTGAACGGCCAGTTCATGATTATTGAAGTCGAGCAGCATTCCTTCAAAATGGGATTCTATAACCCGGCCTTTGAAGTCGCTGAGGCTTCTTAATGAATAGGTGTAGACCTTGGAACGTGTATTTTGTGTCATCACCAGCCCGTTCTTATCGTCAAGGTTGGTGAGGCTGAAAGCGTTTTTAGGCATATCGTCAAAGAACTTTTTCTTTGCCTTCAGATAGTTCTCTACCGTTTTGTGATAATCCAGATGATCGCGCGTCAGATTCGTGAAGATACCTCCCGCAAACTTTAATCCGCTGATACGTTTTTGAGCGATGGAATGTGAACTGACTTCCATAAAGACGTACTTGCATCCTTCGTCCGCCATTTGCCCCAACAAACGGTTGAGCGTGATAGGGTCGGGGGTGGTATGTTCTGTCGGAATCGGCTGATCGTCGATATAGTTGCAGACAGTAGAGATTAATCCCACTTTATATCCGAAGTAGCGGAATGTATTATATAATAAGGTGGCGATGGTTGTCTTGCCATTTGTTCCCGTCACACCGACCAGTTCGAATTGTGAAGTCGGATTACCGTAGAATGTCGTTGCAATCTTTCCTACTGCATCTTCGCTGTCTTTCACTTGGATATAAGTGATTCCTGCTACGGGTTCCTCCGGTATATCTTCGCAGAGGATGGCAGTCGCTCCCTTCTGAATGGCAGCGGGGATATAGGCGTGACCATCGGTCTGCGTGCCGCGCATCGCCATAAACAGCTGTCCGGCTTCTACCAGACGGGAGTCAATGTTGACTCCGGTGATCTCTATCCTTGAATCTCCGGTCACTTGCACCGGCTGGATTGCTTTCAGTAACTCGTTTAATAACATATCTGTCCTACTTAATTTAATTCTTAATGCAACGTAAGCGTAATCGTCTGCCCTTTTCTTGCAACACTGCCGTTGGCTATCGACTGGCTTTTTACTTTCCCGACTCCCACCAGATTGACTTTCAATCCTTTGCTTTCCAATAGATAAACAGCATCTTTCGCTCCCATGCCTACGACGCTTGGCACGAAGTTCTGCATGATACCCCGGCTTTCAAGAACTACCGCCTGAGGGGCGGGATGGGTGCTTCCCCATACTTCTTTTCCCGAATCGGTGATTTTTCCCTGTATCTTTATATTCAGTTCTTCCAGTACCCGTTGCGTTTCCCTCATTTCTCCTGCCTTAACGTTCGGGATGACTACCGTATTCGTATCAATGGCACTTGTGAGTGGCAAGCGCAGGTCTTTGGCATACACTCTTTCTGCGATCTTGCTGAATACGCTACCTGCCATCAAACCTCCCGAAGCGGGCAAACCGGGTTTCTGGATCGAAACAATCATACTGTACTTCGGCTCTTCCGATGGGAAGTATCCGCAGAAGCTGACGAGATAATTGGTTCTTCCTGTCTTGTAGCCGGCTGCTCCCTGCGAAACCTGTGCTGTTCCGGTCTTACCGGACACATGGAACTGCTTGCTTCCTGCCGGTTTGGCAAGTCCTTCACCTACCACTTTCCGCAGGATTTCCCGTATTTGTGCCAGCGTCTTGTCCGAACAGATCTTGGGATTGATGATTTCCGTCGGATATTCCTTTATCACTTCTCCGTCTCTGACGGCGGCTTTTACAAACTTCGGACGTATGGATACTCCATTATTGGCTATTGCATTATAGAATGTCAGAATATTGATCGGTGGAACCTGCGTTTCATAGCCGATGCTCATCCATGGCAAAGTCGTTTTTGAAAAATAGCGTTCTTTCGGACCACGAATATTCGGCTTTCCTTCTCCGGATATTTGCAGGTGGAGTGGCTGGTCGATGCTCATCCGTTTCAGTCCGTCCACAAACTTCTGCGGGTTGCTTCCGTAAAAGTTCTCGATGATGCTGGAAGTTCCGACATTGGACGATACTCCCAAAATCTCGGTAACAGTCAGTTTGCCGTATCCGCCTCGATGCCAGTTGTGGTCTTTCATGACACGGCCATGCATCGGCTTTTGTCCGTTGCCGGTGTCTACGATATAGTCCGGAGTGATTTTTCCGTCTTCCAGAGCTACCATGATAGAGGCTGTCTTGAAGGTAGAACCTGGTTCGAGCATATCGCTGATTGCATTGTTGCGTACTTCATAATATTCACCGTCTCTGCCTTGCGTCATATTGACGATGGCTTTTACTTCTCCGGTTGCAACTTCCATCAATACGACTACACCCACGGTGGCGTTCAGCTCTTTCAGCTTGTCTACCAATGCTTTTTCGCAAATATCCTGCATACCTACATCGATGGTGGTGATCAGGTCGCAACCGTCGATCGGGGCGACATCGACAATGTTCAGGTATTTGTTCATCACCTTTTGGCGGTGAGTCAGCCCGTCACGTCCTTTCAGAATCGTATCGAACGCGAGTTCTATACCGTTCTTTGCTCCTTGGGCTGTATCGGCATATACATCTCCCAGGGTACGGGCTGCCAATGAGCCGAAAGGTTTCTTGCGCTGATTATATGCCAACTCCTTGAATCCTCCCTTATAGCGGTTCAGACAGAAGACAGGCAGACGTTTCACCTCTTTATATTGTATATAAGAGATACGCTTCGGGTAGATCAGGTAGTTACGGCTTTTGGCCTGACGTCCTTTTTGAAGGTGTGCCTTGAATTGTGCCGCACTTCTGTCGGGGAATATCTTATGCAGTCCGATGCAAATCGAATCCATATTGGCTTTGAGGATGGAATCCCGACGTGCCTGATCCTTCTTTCTTCTTTTTTCGTCCTTTTCACCGGACATAAAGTCCATGTAGATTCTGTATTCAGGCAGTGAACTTGCCATCAGTTTACCGTCAGAAGAAATAATGTTTCCGCGGTTAGGTTTCACCGTCACGTTTTCTTTTACGAAACGATCGGCTACGTCCTGCCAGTACTGTCGTTCGGCAAACATGGTCACGCCTGCCTTGACGACAATTGCTACTCCTATCAGTGCCATGATCAGAATGACAAAGAAGTAACGGGTCATTATATTTTTCTTATTTACTGCCACAGTGCTTATTCTCTTTTAAGACTCTCCACTTACACCTTATTTAATAAGGTAAGGCGGGTTGGTAGAGGTCTGCAAATCACTTTCCTTGTTTGATATATACTCTTCGATGCGTGACTGACGGCTTTTCTCCATCAGCTCCGAACTACGGGTCAACGCATCGTATTTAATGTCGATTAATTCTTTTTTCAACCGGTCGATCTCGATCTGTTGTTGCTGGCTCGCATAGCGGTTATGGATGTAGAAGATGATGAATACCATAATCAGCACCAACAGCTTCGTCTGCCGGCGGAAAAAGTCTGTGGCGAGGATATCTCCTCCCAGAATACTTTTCAATGAGGTACGTTTTTTCTTTTTGCCCTCTTCTGCTTTTTTGTTTACTGCTTCTTCTTCCATATCTGAGATTATTTCTTCTCTGCGATTCGTAATTTGGCACTTCTCGACCGTGGATTTCTTTCTATCTCCGCTTCATCGGGGACAATCACTTTATTGTTGACCAACCGGAACGGAGTTTGCAGGTTTCCAAAGAAGTCGGTTTCCGCTTTCCCTTCTACGTTTCCTGTTTTCATTATATTCTTCACCATGCGGTCTTCCAGTGAGTGATACGTGATCACTACAAGGCGCCCCCCCGGTTTGAGCGCTTCGGTGGCTGCTGCCAGCATTTCTTTCAGTGCTTCCATTTCCTGATTCACTTCAATGCGGAGTGCCTGAAATACTTTCGCCAGTTCTTTCTTCTCCCGTTCGCGTCCGAAAAGCGGCTTGATGATTTCCAGAAACTCGCCGATAGTCCGGATAGGCTGTCCGTTTCTGGCCTTCACGATGACGGATGCCAGTTTGCGGCTGTTCTTCAGTTCACCGTACAGATAGAAGATGTTTGCGAGCCGTTCTTCTTCGTATGTGTTGACGATGTCGGCGGCGGTTAGTCCTGCACGTTTGTTCATGCGCATATCCAGCGCTCCGTCAAAACGGAATGAGAAGCCACGCTCGCTGTCGTCGAAATGGTGGGAGGACACGCCGAGGTCGGCGAGGATTGCGTCCACCTGTTCGATGTCATGATACCGCAGGAAATTCTGCAAATAGCGGAAGTTGCTGCGTACAAAGGTGAAGTGGGGATCATTGACGATATTCCGTTCGGCATCCTCGTCCTGATCGAATCCCAGCAGGCGCCCGCCTTCTCCAAGGCGTGAAAGAATCTCGCGCGAATGCCCTGCTCCTCCGAAGGTAACGTCTACATACGTTCCGTCCGGATGAATATTCATTCCGTCAACGCTTTCCTTTAGCAGTACGGGTACGTGGTATGTCAACTCATCTTTCTCCATCTTGTCTATTTTCATCGTTCATAATCTCTTCTAATGCTGCACCGAACTCTTCGGGGGACATGAACGGTTGTTCTGCCCGTTCTTTGGCCCATATCTCTATCTTGTTGTCGATACCGATAAAGCGTATATCTCCACGGATATTACAAATCTGTAAGTAACGCTTCGGGATCAGTATGCGTCCGTTGCTGTCGGGCGTAACTACTTCGACGTCACTCACAAACTGTCTGAAAATGAGCTGGTGTTTGCTATTCCATTTGTTCAGCCTGCTTCGGAGCTCATTCAGCTCCTCGTTCCACACGCTCTCGGGGTACAGTGTCAGGCAGTCCTGAAATACGTCTTTACGCATAATAAGTCTCTCTTCGGAAGCAGCTTGCAGTTGCTTCCTGAAAGTAGCGGGGATGAACACTCTTCCTTTGGCGTCCGCCCTGACTTCAATATTGCCTAAAAAACGTATCATTTACCTTATTATAATAAGAGAGCGTAAAAGTAGGAAATTCCCCACAATTCCCCACAATTTTCCATAAAAATCTTTTAGATAAGTTTTCAACCGATTGTTAAATGCTTATTTACTTGAAAGAGATGCAGTTTGGGAAATGCTTTATTAGTGGGCGAAAGCGAAAAGATGCGTTGCTTTTTTGTTTGTATTGAAGAAGAATCTTTTTTTATCGAAAGAGAGGCTTTCTCTCTTTGCGAGGCAGGTTTGCACGACACCCGGGTCTCGGTATGTATGACACCCGGGTGTCAGGACGTACAACACCCGGGTGTCAGTATGCTCGACATCCGGGTGTCATATAGGAGGGATTAGTAAAAAAGGCAGAAGGTATGGTAACTCTTCTGCCTTAAACTAACACAATTAAAAATCTGCACTAAAAATATCTAACTTGGAATTGATAAATAATATAGTTAAAGGTTTAGCGAAAGTCTTTCAGTTCTTCCTGCAATTTCTGGCGGGTGAAGAAGATACGGCTCTTCACGGTGCCCAGCGGGAGGTTCAGCTTTTCAGCGATTTCGCGGTACTTGAAGCCGGAAACGTGCATAGCGAACGGAACTCTATATTCTTTCGGGAGCGCGTTGACTACCCGATGCATTTCTTTCAGGTCGTACGTTCTTTCCGTACTTTCAAAGCCGGTGTCTTGCGGCAGGTTCAGATGATAAAGATTATCGGTCTGATCGATGAATGTCTGGTCGCGAACTACTTTACGGTAGTTGTTGATAAAGATATTGCGCATGATGGTATACATCCATCCTTTGAAATTTGTGTCGGGCATATATTTATCCTCATTGTCTAATGCTTTGAGTGATGTCTCCTGCAACAAATCGTTTGCTTCTTCGCGGTCGGTTGTCAGTTTGTATGCGAAGCGGAGTAACTCATCCTGTACTCCTACTAAATCTTTTCTGAAGCTTAAACTTTTCATATACGTTGCTTTTAAAAAGTGAATATTCGTTTGTATTTTTCGATGGTGCAAGTTTACAGCATTTCTGATAATGAGATAGGGTATGAACCGACAAAATTTAGGGGAAAAACTATCCGCGGATAGTTTTTAGGTGGTATTTGATAGTTTTTGGGTGTTCTTTTTTCAAGTTGCAAACTTAAATCCTGCATTTTCTGGCAAATTATTGCGATTAATAAAAAAGAACCGTTAATTTTGTGGCATCATTTTTATTTGAAAAGAATGACTGATGACTCTTTATTTTTAATCGATGTCGATAAGATACTTCGGACGAAAGCTCCGAAGCAATATAAGTACATCCCTAAGTTTGTGGTTTCTTATCTGAAGAAAATAGTTCATCAGGACGAGATTAATGTGTTCCTGAATGAATCGAAAGATAAACTGGGAGTGGATTTCCTTGAAGCATGCATGGAGTTCCTTGATGCGAAAGTGGAGGTGAAAGGTATAGAGAACCTGCCGAAAGAAGGATTGTATACCTTTGTGTCCAATCACCCGCTGGGAGGACAGGATGGAGTGGCTCTAGGCTATGTGCTGGGGCGCCATTATGACGGGAAAGTAAAGTATCTGGTGAATGACCTGCTGATGAACCTTCGCGGTTTGGCCCCACTTTGTGTTCCTATCAATAAGACAGGAAAGCAGGCAAAGGACTTTCCCAAGATGGTGGAAGCCGGGTTCCAGTCCGACGACCAGATGATCATGTTTCCTGCGGGACTTTGCTCGCGGCGTCAGAACGGAGTGATCCGTGATCTGGAATGGAAGAAGACATTCATTATAAAAAGCATACAGGCGAAGCGGGACGTAGTTCCCGTTCATTTTGGTGGCAGAAACTCTGATTTCTTCTACAATCTGGCGAATGTTTGTAAGGCACTGGGTATTAAATTCAATATTGCTATGCTGTATCTGGCGGACGAGATGTTTAAGAACCGCCACAAAACCTTTACTGTCACTTTTGGAAAACCGATTCCCTGGCAGACTTTCGATAAATCGAAGACTCCTGCGCAGTGGGCGGAGTATGTGAAGGACATTGTATATAAACTGTAACTGATAGAACACTATAACAAGAATATGGAAGAGATTATTAAACCGGTGAGCAAAGAACTGCTGAAAGCAGAGTTGACGGAAGATAGACGCTTGCGAATGACCAATAAAAGTAATAATCAGATTTATATTATTACCCATCAGAATGCACCTAATGTGATGCGTGAAATTGGTCGTTTAAGAGAAATTGCCTTTCGTGCTGCGGGTGGAGGAACGGGCCTGTCGATGGATATCGACGAATACGACACGATGGAACACCCATATAAGCAGTTGATCGTATGGAATCCGGAGGCGGAAGAAATATTAGGTGGTTACCGGTATTTGCTTGGAACGGATGTGCGCTTTGACGAAGCTGGGGCTCCGATTCTGGCTACTTCTCACATGTTTCATTTCTCGGATGCGTTTATAAAGGAATATCTGCCTCAGACCATTGAGTTGGGACGCTCTTTTGTGACGCTGGAATATCAGTCTACACGTGCCGGCAGTAAAGGTCTGTTTGCGTTGGATAATCTGTGGGACGGATTGGGAGCGCTGACAGTGGTGATGCCGAATGTGAAGTACTTCTTTGGCAAGGTGACTATGTATCCCAGCTATCATCGTCGTGGACGCGACATGATTCTGTACTTCCTTAAGAAGCATTTTAATGATCGGGAAGAGCTGGTTACACCGATGGAACCGCTGATTCTGGAAACTTCCGACGAGGAACTGAGAACGTTGTTCTGCAAGGATACCTTTAAAGAGGATTATAAGATATTGAATACGGAGATTCGCAAGCTGGGTTATAATATCCCGCCGCTGGTCAATGCCTATATGAGTTTAAGCCCTACCATGCGTATGTTCGGGACGGCTATCAACTATGAGTTTGGTGACGTGGAAGAGACCGGTATCCTGATTGCTGTAGATGAAATCCTTGAAGACAAGCGAATCCGGCACATCCAGACGTTTATAGAAAGTCATCCGGATGCGCTGAAAATGCCTTGTGAGAGCGAAGGGGTGTTTACTCCTAAGGTAGTTACACCGCAGGAAGGCTGTTGCCATTAATTTTCCGGTAAAGATCGAGTGCGAAGACATCGGTCATTCCAGATATATAATCAAGTACCGCCTGTATTCTTTCGTAGAGTACGGGCGATTTTATATTGTATTGGTCGGAAACGCGGTTGGTTAAAAGTTCGGAGTAAGCTTTTTCTTTTCCCGGTAAGGTGACGGCATCTACCATCAATTCCAGCAAAGTGCTGATGATACGGAAGCCTGCCAGCTCGATGTCCAGTACATCTTGCGAACGATAAATTCTTTTCAGTGATATTTCCGCACAATGATTGTAAGCGGCTGCCGGACCTTCGGCGATGTGCTTGATGAGCGCTCCTTCGAAAGTTCCTGCCAGTATTTCCTGCTCGTGTTCCAGAAAGACACGGGTGCACTCGCGGACTAACAGACCGATAACAGAAGAACGCAGATAGGCTATCTGTTCATTGATATCATTGACTATTTGGAAAGTACTTCGGAGACGGGATTGCCGGTCTTCGGAGAAAAACGCCATCAACAGTTCCTTGGTCTCGTCTGTAGTGATAATCTTTAGTTTATGGGCGTCTTCGATATCCATCATCTGATAACAGATGTCATCTGCTGCTTCTACCAGATACACTAGCGGGTGTCGCGCATACTTTAACGGTTGTTCGCTAAGCTGGATGAGTCCCAGCTCGGTTGCGATTTTGCGGTAGCTTTCTTCCTCACTGACAAAGAAGCCGAATTTAGATTTTTTGCCTGCAAGGCTCGATGAAAAGGGGTATTTTACGATGGAGGCAAGCGTTGAATATGTTAAGACGAATCCTCCTCTGCGGCGTCCTTCGAACTGGTGAGTGAGGATGCGGAAAGCGTTCGCATTTCCTTCGAAATGTGTCAAATCTTCCCATTCCATCGGAGAAAGTTGCTCTCCGTCCGGCTGCTTTTCCTGTAGCCTTTGTCCTTTTCCTTCTGAAAAGAACGTAGAGATAGCCCGTTCGCCGGAATGCCCGAAAGGCGGATTGCCTAAGTCATGTGCCAGGCAGGCGGCCGATACGATTGAGCCGATTTCCGGCAGGAAGGAACTTTCCAGTTCCGGTTGGCGTTCCAGGATTGCTTTGGCTACATCGTTGCCCAAAGACCGTCCTACGCAAGATACTTCAAGGCTGGGCGTCAGTCGGTTGTGTACGAAGATACTACCGGGCAGCGGGAATACCTGTGTTTTGTTCTGCAGGCGGCGGAACGGTGCGGAAAATATGAGGCGGTCATAGTCCCGTTGGAACTCGGAACGGTTCTCTTGCCGTTCTTCGTGAAACTCTTCCATTCCGAAGCGTTTGGCTGATATTAGTTGCTTCCAATTCATCATTTTATTTACTATTTCACTGATTACAATTTGCAAATTGGTTGTTACCACATTATTTAACTGCAAACTTAACTATTTTTCAGTTCAAAATGTGTATTTTCGCCCGTTAAATAGTAAATGTGCATTTATGAACGTTCAAGTTATCAATAAATCGAAGCATCCGCTTCCGGCTTACGCCACTGAGTTATCTGCAGGAATGGATATCCGTGCTAATCTTTCTGAACCTATCACATTGGCGCCATTGCAGCGTTGTCTGGTGCCGACAGGAATCTATATTGCTCTTCCACAAGGATTTGAAGCTCAGGTTCGTCCCCGTAGCGGACTGGCCATTAAAAAGGGTATTACCGTGCTCAACTCTCCGGGAACGATTGATGCGGACTATCGTGGAGAAGTCTGCATTATTCTGGTCAACCTTTCCTCCGAACCTTTTGTGATCGAGGACGGGGAACGTATCGCCCAGATGGTGATCGCAAGACATGAGCAGGCAGTATGGCAGGAAGTGGAAGTGCTGGATGAAACAGAACGCGGAGCAGGGGGCTTCGGACATACAGGACGAGGATAAGTACCATAAAAAGAGAAAATGAACAAGAAAAATAGTATATGGCTTTTGGTTGCTGTATGGACATTGGTTTCGTGCGGAACGGTGAAAAGTACAAGGGAAAAGCCAGCTGTCGCTTTGGCGCAGTCTTCGCTAACGTCCGAACAGCAGCGGAAATATGATTATTTCTTTCTGGAAGCTATGCGCCTGAAAGAAAAGAAGGATTATGCGTCTGCTTTCGGATTATTGCAGCATTGTCTGGATATTCATCCGAATGCGGCTTCTGCGCTTTATGAGGTTTCGCAGTATTATATGTTTCTCCGTCAGGTGCCGCAAGGGCAAGAGGCGCTGGAAAAGGCTGTGGCGAATGCGCCGGATAACTACTGGTATAGTCAGGGGCTGGCATCTTTGTATCAGCAGCAGAACGAACTGGATAAGGCTATCACCCTGTTGGAACAGATGGTGGTACGTTTCCCTGCCAAGCAGGACCCGCTTTTCAACCTTTTGGACCTGTATGGCCGACAAGAAAAGTATGATGAAGTCATCTCTACTTTAAACCGTCTGGAAAAGCGTATGGGCAAGAATGAACAGTTGTCCATGGAGAAGTTTCGTATTTACCTCCAGATGAAGGATGACAAGAAAGCTTTTCAGGAAATAGAAAGTCTGGTACAGGAATATCCGATGGATATGCGTTATCAGGTCATTTTGGGGGACGTATATCTTCAGAATGGCAAGAAGCAGGAGGCTTATGACGTTTATCAGAAGGTGCTGGCAGCGGAGCCCGATAATCCGATGGCTATCTTCTCGATGGCTTCTTACTATAAACAGACAGGGCAGGAAGAACTCTACCAACAGCAGTTGGATACACTGTTGCTGAATAAGAAGGTGACTCCTGATACCAAAGTGGGCGTCATGCGTCAGATGATTGTGGAAAATGAACAGGCCGATAAGGACAGTACGCAGATCATCGCTTTGTTTGACCGGATCATGAAGCAGGAACAGGATGATCCTCAGATTCCGATGCTTTATGCGCAATATCTGTTGTCCAAGAATATGGAGGCGGAGTCAGTCCCCGTCTTGGAACAGGTGGTTGACCTGGACCCTACCAATAATGCTGCCCGTATGATGCTGATCGGTGCTGCGGTAAAAAAAGAAGATTATAAGCAGATTATCAAAGTCTGCGAGCCGGGTATTGAAGCGACTCCGGATGCGCTGGAATTTTATTATTATCTGGCTGTTGCCTATAATCAGGCGGAGAAACCGGATAGTGTGATAAGCATCTGCAAGAGAGCGCTGGAACATAAGACGGCTGACGGTAAAAAAGAAATCGTTTCGGAGTTCTACTCTATTCTGGGGGATATGTATCATACGCAGAAGCAGATGAAGGAGGCTTATGCCGCCTATGACTCGGCGTTGGTGTACAACCCTTCCAATATTGGCGCACTGAACAACTATGCCTATTATCTGTCAGTAGAGCGTCGTGATCTGGATAAAGCGGAAGAAATGAGCTATAAGACCGTAAAGGCTGAGCCCAATAATGCCACTTATCTGGATACGTATGCCTGGATTCTCTTTGAAAAGGGGAACTATGCAGAAGCTCGCATTTACATCGATAACGCCATGAAAAGTGAGGGCGGCGATAAGAGTGACGTGATTGTAGAACATTGCGGAGATATCTATTATATGACCGGAGATGTGGACGGCGCGCTTACCTACTGGAAGAAAGCACTGGAAATGGGCAGTGAGTCGAAAACATTGAAACAGAAAATAGAAAAGAAAAAATACATTGCAGAATGAAAAGAATCGCTTATTTTTTGTTGATTGCAGTCGTATTGGTAGGTTGTATGAGTTCAAAGCGTCTGACGGCGACAAAGGTGCCGGAAGTAGCTGCTTCCGAAGCAGCTATTCCCAGCTATCTGGCTTCCAGACTTCAGCTGACGATTCCGAGTAAAGGCGGAAGTATGTCGGTGGGCGGTACCATGAAGATGAAGAGCCGTGAACGGGTACAGATTTCCTTGCTGATGCCTATTCTCCGTACGGAATTGGCACGCATCGAGGTGACTCCTACTGAAGTATTATTCGTCGACCGGATGAACAAGCGGTTTGTACGCGCAACCAAAAAAGAGCTGAAAGAAATATTATCGAAGAACGTAGAGTTCTCCCAATTGGAGAAATTGCTGACTGACGCTTCTAAACCCGGAGGAAAAACTGAACTATCCGGGAAAGACCTGGGAATCCCCAAACTGGAGAAAGCGAAAGTACAACTTTATGATTTTTCGACCAAAGAACTTTCAATCACTCCGACAGAAGTTACTTCCAGATACCGTCAGGTCTCTTTGGAAGAATTAATGAAAATGCTGGTAGCTTTATTATGATAAAACGTCTCTTTGTAATTCTGGTAAGCAGCCTTTGGCTGGCAATTCCGCTTTCTGCTCAATCGAACAAGCTGATTCGTGAGCTGGAAGGTAAACGCGGTGCTCTGCAGAAGCAGATCGCCGAGACGGAGTCGATTTTACAGAATACAAAGAAGGACGTAGGCAGTCAGTTGAACGGACTGGCGGCACTGACGGGACAGATTGAAGAACGAAAACGGTATATCCTTGCGATCAATAACGATGTGGAGACTATCGAACGCGAATTAGTGTCATTGAACCGCCAGCTGAATAGTCTTGAAAAAGACCTGAAAGAGAAAAAGAAGAAGTACGAAGCATCTGTCCAGTACCTCTATAAGAATAAATCGATTGAAGAGAAACTGATGTTTATCTTCTCCGCCAAGAACCTGGGACAAACTTATCGTCGTATGCGTTATGTGCGTGAATATGCCACCTACCAGCGTCTGCAGGGAGAGGAAATATTAAAGAAGCAGGAGCAGATACGGAAGAAAAAAGCAGAACGTCAGCAAGTGAAAGCCGCCAAAGAGGGACTGCTGAAAGAACGTGAGAACGAAAAGGCGAAACTGGAAGCTCAGGAGAAAGAGAAGCGTACACTGGTGGCTAATCTGCAAAAGAAACAGAAAGGTCTGCAAAGCGAAGTGAACAAGAAGAGACGGGAGGCCAATCAACTGAATGCCCGTATCGACCGGTTGATCGCAGAAGAAATAGAACGCGCCCGCAAACGTGCTGCGGAAGAAGCCCGCCGCGAAGCGGCAGCCCGCAAGAAGGCGGACACAAAAGACAAAGGTGCCTCCAAAACCGGAACGGCTGCCAAACCGAAGTCGGAGCCATTGGACGCTTTTACGATGAGCAAGGCAGATCGCGAACTGTCCGGTAGCTTTGTTGCCAACCGTGGAAAACTTCCGATGCCTATATCCGGACCTTATATCATAACCAGCCGCTATGGGCAGTATTCCGTTGAAGGACTCCGTAATGTGAAGCTGGACAATAAAGGAATTGATATACAAGGAAAGCCGGGAGCACAAGCCCGTGCCATCTTTGATGGTAAGGTAGCAGCCGTGTTCCAGTTGAACGGACTATTTAACGTCCTCATCCGGCATGGTAATTATATTTCCGTTTACTGTAATCTGTCTTCCGCTTCGGTGAAATCCGGCGATACGGTGAGTACGAAGCAGTCTATCGGACAGATATTCTCTGATGGCGCGGATAACGGACGAACGGTACTGCATTTCCAGTTACGCAGAGAGAAAGAAAAGTTGAATCCGGAACCCTGGTTGAATCGTTAATCTAAACATAAGACACACTTAGTATGAAGTTAACAAAGATACTGATACTTTTACTGGCCTTCTGGCTCGAACCATTGTCTGCATCTCCCTATTTCTCCTTCAAGAAATATCAGGTGGAAGATGGCTTGTCACATAATACGGTATGGTGTGCTATACAGGATAGCTATGGATTTATCTGGCTGGGCACCAGTGACGGACTGAACCGTTACGACGGTCGGGGCAATAAAGTTTATCGGAATGTATTGAACGATAAATTCTCATTGGAGAATAATTTCGTTGAGGCACTGATTGAAGAAGATCAGAATATATGGGTTGGAACGAACTCCGGACTGTATATCTATGACCGGGCAACGGACCGTTTCTCCTATTTTGACAAGACTACTCAGTATGGCGTATACGTCAGCAGTGAAATCAAGAAGATTGTAAAGACGGAGAACGGACTTCTCTGGATTGCCACCTTGGGGCAGGGACTTTTTATTTATGATCCCAAGACCGAAGTGTTGACTCAGAATAGTATTCAGACCTCTTTTGTCTGGGATGTCTGTCAGAGTTACGATAAGAAGAAGGTGTATGTTTCTTCGCTACAGGAAGGACTGCTTTGTTTCGATGAAAACGGCAAATTTCTGCAATCATACCGAGTCTCATCGGACGTGAACTCTTCCGATAGTTACAAAATAAACTGTGTACTCGATGTAGAGGGAGAAGTATGGCTGGGAGCAGGCAACAATTTGTTGGGGAGACTGAACCGGCAAACCGGAACGATTGAAAATTACGTGGCTCCTTCATTGAACTTCGGCGCGGTTCGCAGCCTGCTGAAATATACGGAAAATGAACTGCTGGTAGGAACCGATAATGGACTCTATCTATTCAATCGCGAGTCGAAAACCTTCCTCCGTGCAGATAATCCGGCTGATCCGCGAAGTCTGAGTGATCAGACTATAAACGGCATGATGTGGGATGCGGAAGGTGCTCTGTGGGTATTGACGAACTTGGGAGGTATCAACTATATGTCCAAGCAGACCAAGCGTTTCGATTACTATTCACCCGCCTATCTGTCGGGGATAGCGGGAGCAGGAGAGGTGGTAGGCCCATTCTGTGAAAATAAAGACGGAAATATCTGGATTGGTACTCAGAGTGGCTTATATTTCTTCAATACCGTTACACGGGAGCTTTCGGAATATCATATCGGTGGTGTAAAGAGTCAGAAATATGATATTCGCTCTTTGATGTTAGACGGCGATTGTCTTTGGATCGGTACTTATGCGGAAGGAATACGTGTGCTTAATCTGCGTACCGGTTCGATAAAGGAATATACCCACTCGCGCGGAATCCCCAATACCATTTGCAGCAATGACGTACTGTGCATATATAAAGACCGGAAAGGGGAAATCTTCGTTGGAACAAGCTGGGGCTTATGCCGGTATAATCCTGATGCCGATAATTTCATGACGATCACCAGTATCGGTTCCATGATTTCCGTGGGCGATATATATGAGGATATGTATAACAACCTGTGGATTGCAACGACCAACAGCGGCGTGTTCTCCTACAATACCCTGAGCGGACACTGGAAACATTTCCAGCACGAACGGGAAGATTCGACCACCATTACCAGTAATTCGGTGATCACGGTATTTGAAGATAACAAAGGCGTGATGTGGTTTGGCACAAATGGGGGAGGATTATGCTCCTTCGATCCCAAAACAGAGGCATTTATTGAGTTTGATTCTGCGCTTCCCAATAAGGTGATCTATTCTATTGAACAAGATCAGACAGGAGATTTCTGGATATCCAGCAATGCAGGGATATTTAAGATTAATCCGATTTCTAAAGCTCATTTCCGACAGTTTACGATTAATGATGGTCTGCAGGGAAATCAGTTTATGGCACGTTCTTCTTTAAAGTCTTCTGAAGGTAAACTATATTTTGGCGGAATCAACGGCTTTAATGTTTTCCAGCCGGAACGTTTTGTGGATAATTCCTACATTCCTCCGGTATATGTGACTGATATCCGTTTATCCTATCTGAATGACGAACAGGAAGTGAAGAAGCTGCTTCAACTGGGGAAACCGATTTATATGGCTGACAAGATAACCTTGTCTTATGAAAATAATAGTTTCACGATTCGTTTTGTGGCGTTAAGCTATGAAGACCCGGCACGAAACAGATATTCCTATATGTTAAAAGGAGTAGATAAAGAGTGGATTACCAACTCCGAGAACAACTCTGCTTCTTATACCAATCTGCCTCCCGGAGAATACGAGTTCGAAGTGCGTGGCTCCAATAATGACCATCAGTGGAACGAGAAAACGACTACTCTGCGGGTAGTGATTACTCCCCCTTGGTGGCGTAGTTCTTTCGCCTATTTTATTTATATTCTCCTGTTGATGGGCTGGATTGTCTGGATTGCATGGCGCTGGAATCTTCGCGTGAAGCATAAGTACAAACACCGGATGGAGAAATATCAGATTGCTAAAGAACAGGAAGTTTATAAATCAAAGATCGGCTTCTTCATTAATCTGGTACATGAGATACGTACCCCTCTCAGTCTGATCCGATTGCCTCTTGAAAAGTTGCAAGAGATAGAACATGAAGGAAAAGAAGCTAAGTATCTGTCTGTAATAGATAAGAATGTAAACTATCTTTTAGGGATTACCAATCAGCTGCTCGACTTCCAGAAGATGGAAAACGGAGCTTTGCAACTGAATCTGGTAAGTTGCGATATTAAGGAAATAGTGAATGATGTATATAGTCAGTTCACCAGTCCTGCCGAGTTAAAGGGAATTGAACTGGTATTGACTCTGCCCGAGCAGGAACTGGTATCAATGGTCGATCGGGAAAAGTTGAGTAAGATACTGGTGAATCTGATGGGCAATGCGATAAAATATGCCCGTACGCGTATCGATTTGAAACTCGTGACAACTGATGCGGGATATGAGATATATGTGAGTGATGACGGTCGTGGAGTACCGGATGCCCAAAAGGGAAAGATATTTGAAGCCTTCTACCAAATGCCGGATGATAAAGTCGCTACCGCCACAGGTACCGGTATCGGACTGGCTTTTGCGAAATCTCTGGCAGAAGCCCATCAAGGCAGCCTGCGCCTTGAAGATAACGAACCGCAAGGCTCCTCGTTTATATTATCTCTTCCTTTAAGCGAAAAGAAGGCAGAAGAAGCTGCTGATATCGTTGAGGTTCATTCCGAAAACGAAGGTTCGGCAGAGAATATTCCTTCAGAGTTCTCCGGAAAGAAATTCACCGTATTGCTGGTAGAAGATAATGTCGAACTGTTGAATCTGACGCGTGACTCGTTGGTTGCCTGGTTCCGTGTGCTGAAAGCTCCGAATGGTCGTGCGGCACTTGAGATACTCGAACAGGAGAGTGTAGACGTCATCGTCAGTGATGTGATGATGCCGGAAATGAACGGGCTGGAACTCTGTAGCAAAGTGAAATCGGAAATCGACTATTCACATATTCCGGTCATCTTACTGACGGCAAAAACGACGCTGGAATCTAAGGTGGAAGGACTGGAATGCGGAGCCGATGTGTATATTGAGAAGCCATTCTCTATCAAACAACTGCATAAGCAGATCGAGAACCTGCTCCGGTTGAGGCAGTCTTTCCATAAGCTGATGGCCAGTTTGTCCGGGAATGCCAATCAGGCCTCGGCAGAACTTGCGATGACTCAGAGAGATTGTGAGTTTGTTGCCAAGATACAGGAAGTGATTGCCGACCAGTTGGCAGACGAGAATTTCTCCATCGATACTCTTGCAGAGCAGATGAACATGAGCCGTTCCAACTTCTATCGGAAGATAAAAGCATTGTCGGGAATGTCGCCCAATGATTATCTGAAGGCCCTCCGTATGAATAAGGCAGCTGAGTTAATTCAGGGCGGTACACGTATTTCCGAGGTTGCGGCACAGGTTGGATTCACTTCCTCCTCTTATTTTGCCAAGTGTTTCAAGGCACAATATGGAGTTCTCCCGAAGGAATATGTCAATCAGTTGTCTGTTTCCGATACAGCGGTAGAAAGCACTCCGGATGCCGATTCTACCATTTGATTTATCATCAGATGTATGAAAGAAGCATGCAGGGCTTGACAAACCGTTTTTTATGTTGTATATTTGTAAGTGAGAACCGGAAGTAAATTCGATAACATTGATAATATAGACGAAAAATGAGTAATAATAAGTACAATATAATAACAGATTGCAAGCGTTTCCACTTCGGATAGTGCTTGCCGGATAGTCTGATACAAGCTAAAGGCTGCGATTCTTTATGGGAATTGCAGCCCTTTTTGTTGCTTAAAATTGATATTTGTTGCTGAAATAACGATGCTCGGGTTTATAATAAACTTGGGGGACGTTTATAATAAACGATGAACGAATTTATTAATAAATGATTCGGAGGAAGTATATAAAGGGTTAATATATTTCGTGTGAAAGTGTGTAATGATACCAAGAAACTTTCTGTTTTTATTATTAATGGGTAGTTTGTCTTTACATTCTCTTTTTTCTGTTTTCCTGTCATCAGCAGGATGTGTCACGATGTAATGACGAGAATGATATTCCAAACTTAATTTTTATTTTCGCTTTATTAACTATTAATGAAAAAAAAGTCTTTTCTTTGTATCATCTTAAAAATGAAACTATGAGAATCAATTTATGTTTGTTATTATTCCTTGTTTTGCTGAACATCTCTTGTAATTCCAAACGGGCGGGAAAGAAAGAAGATGTTGAAAAAGATACTTATGCCAATCCATTATTTATGGAAGGGGCTAATTCAAGCGCGATTTACCATAATGGTAAATATTATTATACCCATGAAACTAATGAGCAAATATATCTGTGGGTAACCACCGATATTACCGATATGGCTCATTCCACTTGTAAAGAGGTCTGGGTGCCTAAAGATCCTTCGAATAGCCATAACCTCTGGAATCCGGAAATACGCAATATCAATGGCAAATGGTATATCTATTTCGCTGCCGATGACGGAAACACAGATAATCATCAGATTTACGTGATTGAGAATGATTCTCCTGACCCTATGCAGGGAGAGTTTCGCATGAAAGGAGCGATCATGACCAATCCCGATTGGAACTGGGGAATACATCCCTCAACTTTTGAACATAAAGGGGAGCTTTATCTTCTATGGTCCGGGTGGCCTAATCGGAGGATAGGCAGTGAAACACAATGCATCTATATTGCCCGCATGGAAAATCCCTGGACATTGGCTACGGAAAGGGTTCTGATTTCGAAGCCGGAGTATGAATGGGAACGGCAGTGGGTAAATCCGGATGGCGGGCGGACTGCTTATCCGATTTATGTAAATGAAAGCCCTCAGTATTTTCATTCCAAAGATAACCGGACTGTCATTGTCTATTATGCGGCAAGCGGTTGCTGGTCTCCTTATTATTGTACCGGAATGTTGACTGCCGACGCGGACAGCGACTTGCTGAATCCGGCTTCCTGGAAGAAGAGCCCCGTTCCTGTATTTCAACAGAGACCGGAAGATGGAGTGTATGGCCCGGCTAACCTTTCCTTTCTTCCTTCGCCTGATGGAACGGAATGGTATATATTGTATCAGGCGAGAAGTGTTCCTAGCGGTAATACGGGAGAGTCGGAAAGTCGTAATCCACGATTGCAGAAGATAGGATGGGATGCTGATGGAATGCCGGATTTGGGAGTCCCTTTACCGGTGAATACTCCGTTACCTAAACCATCTGGCACAGTTCCAAATCAATAACTCTTTTGGGGAGAAACTCGCTCATTATTAACTCGCGCTGTTTTTGATTTGCTACGAACAGGCTGGTTGAGAGAATCTCACCGGTGGTTCCATCATCCGTTACTACTGTCACTTGTCTTACTCCTTCCAGTGGTTTGCCACTTGAAGGAGAGATAATGTGTTTGCGATCATCCGAGTTGTTTCCGGAGGTGGTTAAACATTCGTTATTAAGGAGTATGGATTGAGTTTTATGGTTTTTTGTAGTACTTGCCTGATCGTCAAAGCTGACTTTCCATCCTGTGCCAACCGGATGATTGCCTAGAGCGAGTACAGAACTGTTTCCCATATTTATTAAGGCATTTGCTATGATGTGAACCTTTAATATTTCTCTTATTTTGTCGAGAGCATAACCTTTAAGAAATCCGGAAAGGTTTATTGTAGTACCTGCTTGTTGAAAGAAGACACTCTGTGCTTCGGGGTATAAATGAATGGAGTGTATGGTATCTTGATTATAATTATCTGAGTGGATAGTAACATCGAAACATCCTAAGGTTTTTTTATGATATTCTGTGCACAATGAAATCATCCTGTAAAGAGACTGACTGATCATAACAGGAGCTGTGGAAGCTCTTTGATTGACTTGCGATAATTCACTGGAAGGGTCATAATAATTTGCAATTCTTTCCAGTTGTCGGAGAGTGTCATATATACTATTAACTACAAGCATTAATTCATTTTCTGATTTCTGGCAGCAGAGTATTATATCTACGCGTGTATGCATGGATAAAAACCAAGCATAAAGCAAACCGTCATCACCATGTGTCTTGTATAAGTGTTGAATTGTATGCTGCATTTTGTTTTATTGAAATATTAAGAGGGCATGCCACTTTGTGCATGCCCTTCTACTCTTGATTTTATGTTAGAAATCGGCTTTTCAGTGCAAGTTATTTCAGCTCTTTGATTTTTACATTTTTAAACCAGACTTCGTCTCCATGATCTTGAAGAAGAATATTGCCTTCTGCGGAATTACCAAAATTAGGCCAGTTTTTATATTTACTGTAGGCAACCAAAGCATTCCACATGTCAGTATTGCGAGTATATTCGATCAGTTTTACCCCATTCAGCCAGTGTTCTACGTGGTTATCTTGCACAATAATGGTGGCGGTATTAAAATCTTTTTTGTTGAAAGGCTTCTTCTCTGGAGCCGGAATAAGATCATATAATGAACCCAACTTTCTGTTGCCTTTTACTCCAAGTTTAGCATCTGGATGTTTGTCATCATCAAGAATTTGAAACTCACAGCCAATAGCAGAGCCTTCTCCTTTGTTCAAATCTGGGTTGACAAAGTATTTAACCCCGCTATTTGCGCCTTCGGTAATCTTGAAATCTACCGTGAGAATGAAGTTTTTATATTTGCGGGTAGTTACGATATCTCCACCATTAGCTGATTCTGCTCCTCCGCTCTTCATCACTTTCAGAATTCCATCTTCCATCTTCCATCCTTTTTCCGGAAAAGCATTCAATTTTGCTCCTCTCCAACCATTGTTGGTTTTACCATCCCAAAGTAGGGCCCAACCCTCTTTGGCTTCACGTGGAGATATGGTGTTGGCAATCATATTTCGTTCGGGCGCTTCTTCCGTTTCAGGTGTCTGGTAACGTTCTACATCCGTTGTACAAATACGGATGTCTTTCCAGCTGTGTAGGTGACGACGCTGGGGTCGATGTCGCCGCAGCGGGTGCCCATCAGCACGCAATGCAATAAATCCGCTAGGTGTCATATCATCCCAGATATTGGCACAAGGTACTCCATTAATCCAGGTACGGATAGAATTTCCGATAGCTTCAATCCTGGCTTTATTCCATGCATTGTTTTTAAAAGCGGTTTTTGCAGCCGGATTCAAAGTCAGTGGATACAACCAGTTTCTGCGTGCTTCATCATAGATACCTCCTGACCAAGCTCGCTTAGACGGGTCAATTTCAAACTGATAACCGTGCACACGACCATTCTGATAATCTTTCTTGCTTTCACTACGAAGTTGTACTCCTGAATTTAATCCGTCATCAATTTTGAAATCAAATTCAAGTATGAAGTCTCCATAGTTCTTGGTTGTTGCCAGAAAAGTATTTGGAGTTCCCATTTTAGAAATACCCACAATGGCACCATCTACGATTTTATACTCGGCTTTGCCATTTAGTTTTTTCCATCCTTTCAGGTTTTTGCCGTTGAAAAGAGGTTCCCAGGTCTGCGCAGATAATGAAGCCGCACAGAATAAAAGTAAAGTAAATAAGAAGTTCTTTTTCATTTTTAATGTTATTCTTAGTAAATTGTTTATAGCTGGTTTAATGGGTGGTTATGTTCATTTATAATTTATAAAATTCGTCCCAACCTTTGCGTGGAGGTATCCCTGTCAGCATTGCATTGGCAAACTCGTTATTTGTAATTTGTTTGGTACGGCTGTCGAAGAACAGCTGAGTGTTGAGGCGTTGAGCCATTACACCAAGTGAGAATACCTGACTTAGCACTCCATTGATTTCGAATGGAGAACGTGTTTTTTCTATACCGTTACATGCCAATAAAAAATTCTCGAAATGATTGGACGGGCTCTTTGGTATTTGGGGTAGCTTGTCTGCCATCTCTTTGGCTTTTTCTTCGGGAATGATGGATAAGGTACTTCCATGACTTCCTCCTTTAAATGTCAGGTCTTTTGTATAAATGATCTTTCCAGGATTCAATTTGGCGGCCGGAACATCTCCTTGGTTAGTCGTGGGGATATTAGGGTCTAATCCTGATACTCCGTAACCGGCAGGAATAGGAGGGAGGTTGTCTAGTCCGTCATACCAGGTGATATCTACGGGTGGCATCCCTTTGCGTTGTGGGAAGCGGAAAAGAATAGTGGAAGAATAAGGAAAGAAATAATCATTATGCCCTACCTCATGCAAGGTACGGTATCATCATTCAAAGAATGGAGAAACGAAT
>OGXD01001047.1_pt1 | contig 23534 bp, 27 predicted proteins | sample 1576211 | NCBI WGS metagenome assembly OGXD01 (sample SAMEA3541470, study PRJEB24748) | human gut metagenome | biome: human gut; feature: human-associated habitat; material: faeces | place: China | collected 2012
AGGCTTTGCGTTTATGTATCTTGCGATACACGTTTTAATGTTATTTTTAATATGTCAGATATGCTGAAAAATAAATTTTATTATTCCGAGTAAAGTTTTTTGCAAATTCTCTTATATCGAAAAAACTCTTGTAAATAGCAGACATATTATATACAATAAAGCTATTAAAAACTAAGCCGTTGCGTCTTCTGAAGTCAAAGTTTTGGCTTTGGAGAATGTCAATATTAATAATACAAGGAAGTGATATTTTGAAATTATACGAAACTTATAATACTTCAAGAAACTTAACAGATGCGGATCTGAATGAGCTGTATAAAAGAAAGCAAATTCGTGAAAAAGGCGGGCTGGCATTAGCTTACAGTAGCATGCTTGAGCCATTACCAGAATCAGATGGGGACTGGAAACAGACGATTAAAAAATACTATGAAAGAAAAAAGCCTATCTTGACTGCATATGATTTAGCTGAAGCAGATGGCTCGAAAGAACAGACAAAGACATTTTTGTATCGGAAAAAATTGAAGAGAAAAATGATTTACAAGTTAATAGTCTATTCTCCTTTTTATTTACTTTCTATTATTTGGGAATGTATAAGCGCTGCATTACGTCCATTTATTGTCCATTATGGAATTGGTAAAAGATTGCTTCAGTGCTTATCCATGTTTGTGCTATTAGTTATTGGTTTTGGGCTTGCAATTTTATATGAAGCCCATGTGGGAACAATATCAGATGCAGCAGCAGAATTTAAAACAGTATTTCCAGATTTTGCATTGATTGCAATTCCTCTTTCCGGAGCAATCCCTGGAGGGCTTGCTATTTGGGGAAAAGGAGTTAGAGAAAAAACTCAAATTCCATGGATGATAAAATCTTTAAAGGATGATGCGATTTGTTATGAATATGGGCATGATTATAGAATACGTCCTTCTGATTCATCATCTCAAACACCTGTAACAAAAGGTGGCGTAAGAGAGGCTTCTGGGATTATTTATTTTGGAGAAACTGCTATTTACAGCGCCGGGATTCCTCAGGCTTTTCAGTACACTCCGCGAAAATACAATCTAAAATAAGGTTCAAAAAAACGCTCGGATATTACTCCGAGCGTTTAGTTTTTTGTTTTCTCTTATGCCTATTATTTTTATGCTTGTTAAAAATATCAAGCTCCTCTTCTACCCAAAACGCAACTACTGGCGCTAAGACAAGCAGGAACGCAATGGCATTTAGAAGAGGAACCGCGAGTAAGGAAATTTTTTCTGTCATAATATCATGCCGGTTCCGGGAAACACCCAAACATCTTTAGTTCCGCAATCTTCTCATCATCAAATCCCATCTCACTTTTTAACCATGGAACATACTGTTCCTTGGGGATCTCAGTCTGCGAGACAATCGCAAAAAGCAAATTATTGATAAGAATAAGATTCTTAGACGGAATTGCTGCCACAAGCTTATTGCCATTTTCTGCAAAAGTTCCCTGATCAAGAGGATAGTTCATATAAGCCATAATATTTGCCTCCATTATTCTAATTTTAATTTCATCTTTAATATGTCAGATGTTCACAAAAATCAGATAAGGGAGCAGATCTACAAATCCATTTCTATTTGGGGATCTTTTTCTTTTTGATCCGAAAAGTTTTCGTTGCAAAATTCGATTAAGCAATCTTTAGAGAAATCTTCCGGATACGCAGGATAATAAAATCCGGCAACATCTTCATAGTTATAAATTTCTGTTTTGCACACAATTTTGGATTTTTCTGGAGATGGATCATATTCAGCTCCAATAAATGGTTCTTTATTGATAACGGCAGCCAAGTAGCGATGGTGTCCATCTGTTACTCCAAAATAGCCGTCATAACAGCTAATACAAATATTTCCAGCCGGTAGTTCTTTTGCCAAATATTTATTTAAAGTTTCACCAGATAGATCTCGAATCGTCTGTGTAGGATAAAGTGATCTGGGGTTCATTTGGAATTTTGCCTGTTGATGTTCCAGACAGTCAATAATTTTTTTTGCTGTCTGTTCTGGTGTAGCATAAGTTGTGTCAATGAATAAATCATAATTTTTGCTATCCATATAATCTTGACCGTACAATTTCGTATAATTAGAAAGCTCAGAAAGCTGTCGAGAAAAAATATGTTTTTCACATTCTTTCACATTTACAAATTGTTCGGTGTCACGCTTGGCCGCAAAAACTCTTTCGGCAGCAGTATCAATATCTGTATAAATGAATACTTTGAAGCTGTCAGGGACAAAATGCCATGCCATTCGAGAATCAAATACAATTCCGTTTTCTTCTTTTCCAATACGCGCAATATTACTATCAATTTCTGCATCAATTTCCGGATGTCCAGAAATAGCCTCTTCAATACTCATATGATGATCTTTTGCATATTGCCTAAATAATTGTCCGGCAGTAATAATGCGGTATCCGTATTTTTCAAGTTCTGCAGCCACGGAACTTTGGCCTGCCCCGATACATCCCATGAGGGAGATATTCTGTTTTTTTTCACTCATTGCCAAAACTCCTTATATTTTTCTTTTAATATGTCAGATAATATATTTTTTTTGTTGTTCAAATATAAAAAAGAAGAGGATTTCTCCTCTTCTCTTTTTCCCTTTCGATTAGATTTCCACCTCTGGCACTTCATCGCTATTCGCCAAGCGCGTTGATGTTTCTGGTATCCTTTCTGAAAAATAATCCATTGCCAGATCGACAGCATCTCCTTCATCAGCAGCTTTAATAACATAGGTCGCTGTATTTGTAACAGTTACAACAAATACTTTTTTCTTCTGATTCTCCATAATAATTTCTCCTTTTAGCACGCAATCTCTCGTAATTCCTCTAACTGATCTTCTGTGAAAATTCTTTCAAGATCCTTGAATTCTTTAATACATCCGATATACGCTTTCTCTGCTCGATGACTATCTGTGTCAAATCCAAATTCATCGCAGAAATCTTCAAAGGTTCCAACATCATATTTCTGCAGACAAGAAAGAACATCATAAGAAGTAGGAACTGCATCTTCGCTAAGTTTAGCCAATCGATTTCTTACTTTTATTCTCTCACTAGTAGTTAAGTCCTCAAATCTGCAAGGATACATTTTTGCAGAAAGCTGCTCTAACGTCATGCTTGAATTCTCAGTATGATAAATGCTATCCCAAAATATGAACGTCATATTCCCATTGGGAGTAGTTATTGTTACATCGTACCAATTCCTTTTGTTTTTTTCTTTCCAATTCTCATTTCGTGCAATGCCGCCATACTTAATTTCACAGGTAGCATTTGCAGCAGTAAGAAAATTGTTAATAACTTTTAAATAGTCATTCATCAGTAAATTTTCTCCTTTTTGTTAATCCTTATCGCAAAGATTTAGCTTTTTTCCATTCATTGATTTTTTCTGTCACATCTTTGTCTGGAACCATATCACCGAACCCGGCATATTGAGCAACATAATTATTTCGCACCTCAATTGTTATCCAAGGTGTTTCTGGATTGTCTTTTTTTCGCATAAAGAAAATCATTGTATATCCATCAATTACTGAACGAATATAAGAGTCTGCACAATGGCGAAGCTTTTTAGCTTCCTGCACAATACTTTCAATGCTTTCCGGACGGCAGATAATAAAATCTTTGCCATTATACTCTAATGACTTATAATATTCTCCGTTAATGGAATCATTAAATCTTGCCTGATCTTCTTCATTAAAAGTAATTTTATAATTCCGCATTGCTACATCATGAGCCAACTTTAAAGATTTTGGATATTTCTCATATTCACATCCCATTTCTTCACTCATTTTAATGTAATCGCGCAGAATAATCAGCCCCGCTAACGGACTTTCAATACCCTGTCTCATCCACAAATCATTTCGTAAATAATCGGTTAATCTTTTTGCGTCATACTTATGATCCAAAACAAAAAATTTAAATTCACGAAAGCTTACATTCCTATAAGTGCTTTCAAAAAGCTGATATCGCATTTCGAGAAACTTGTTTGCAATATTTGCTCCGCCTACATTGTAGGCTTCACTCACATCTGGAAATTCTATTTGCAAGTGATTGTCTCTATCGCAAACCGTCATATACAATTCCCATGTTCCCTTTGCCAATCCGAGAATTTTATGCGGAAGTGTCTCTACATTATGCAGATAATGCGGGGAAATATGTGAAATGCATTTCAAACTGCCATATGTATCATATAAAATTTCCAGAGATGGATTGTTTTTCAACATCAAAACAACATTTGACGTTGCCATCTCATTCAACCACCCCGACGTAGAAATTGAATTAATATACTTAGCCGTTGAATGGAAAATATCTGTAACTACACGAGAGGCAATCCTTGCATATGATAAACATTTCTCAATATTCTTTACAGTTGCCTTTACTTCTTTTCCGTCAATCGTTGTCTTTATTGGCATATTTTTATTAGCAACATCCATAGAAAACGTATAGCTATGCATAGGAGTAACCGAAAGTTTATGCTCTATCAAATCCGTTATTGCGCTTATTTTTTTCTGCTGAAAAAGCTTCTTTCCGCTTATTACAGCATCCGGCAAAAAGACATATTCAATCGGGAGATTAGAATATTTTTCTTTCGCAGCGGCATAAAAATCATCAACTGATAAATCTTCTTTATCTGATTTAATGGAAATAGAAGTATAAGCATTGTAATAACCCCAAATAAAAGTTTTAGACCCACATTTTGGGCAGCGAGTAACGCTGCGGTAAGCACTCATATAATCGATCCGCTTAAATCTTTCGCATCCACATGTACATTTTATAAGAAGATATTTCCCAACGTTTGTATGGGGATCATCATTCCTATAATGATTTCCATTCAGGGCGATCATTACATTTTCATCTTTTCCGATATAGCACTTGCTTTTAATAGCATTCGCCGTATGAGCATATACTACTTCTTTATTTTTTTCATCATTCATTCTTTTTTCTCCTTTTCTTCTTGATAATTTTAAAATTCATTTTTAATATGTCAGACGGAGGAAAAAATAAGAAAGAAAGGGAAATATATTACAAAAATAAAAAGAGAGGCATCCCCTCTCTTTTTGAAATAGTGAACTACCCCCGACTTATAGAAGGCGGAATTTCCTGCTCGTAATTTGTTAAGCCCTCCTTAATGGCAACACAATATTGCCTTTGTCTTAATTTGTTTTTTGCGTTTTAGAACATAATGTCGGCTAAGAACTGTAAGTTTATCATTTTTACTGCCTTCTTTATTTACTTGCTATTTGGACTGCATTTATTTTTTTGCAAATTTTGCATATTTTTCTTCTGTTAAAATTGGAAAAAAGAATGAATCTAATGGAAATCTCCATCGATAAGTATGCAAAATAACGCTGATAAAATATTTTTCTCTTTCAGATAAGCGATTTTTTCTAACAGCTTCACAAAGTTTTTCTTCATTAAAGTCATCATAAAGTTGCGGATAATGAAAATATTTGCTGCCGAACTGCAAGGCTTTTCTTATGTTTATATCACGCTGCGCGAATGTATCTGTTCGTATACTATGAATTTTCTTACACAGAAACTCCTTCTCTTTGTCTGAAAACTCTGGATAAGTTTCCGTAACAAGAAAATGCTTATTATAAATATTTCGGAAAAATATCATAATATAATCTTCTCTCCTTTATTATTTCTTTCCTATTTATTTCTCCCAGAAATCGCATTCTTAGCAATTTCTAAATCTACATATCGCTTTCTAATGGCATCTTTTAATGGCAGTCCTCTATAGTACCATCGAAAAACTGCCAATACATCTTTTGGGTTTGAAAAATATTTCTTAATTGTCTCAAAAATTTCTTTGGGGAAATGCTCCTGAAAATAACCTAATTGTAATTTCGATACTAAATCTATTCCACCCGTTTTTAGTTTTGCATAATCTCGAAATGTAGGATGATAAATTGTTGTAAAAAATTCTATTTCGAACTTGCAGTTAATCTGGCTTGCATCTGCTGTAATCCAGGGAATATTAATGTCTTCCGGAATATTGATGGAGATTGCCATCACTCCGCCTCTGGAAGCAAAATTATGAGTTGTCGCAAAAGAATATCCAATATCTTCTCGCAGTTCTTCACTCATTGCCTCTGTTGCTAATTGATCGCATCGTTCGTTGTAATGATTTCCATGATGTCCTCGAACCCAAAAGAACTGCACATCCTTATTTGCCATGATGTTATCTAACTCTTCCCAAAGATCGCAATTTTTAGATTTTGCAAAAATTCCTTTTGCTGTGTTAACCACATATTGGGAATCCGAATACACTTCTACTCTTTTCTCTTCTGGAATTTTGGAAAGTGCTAAAATAACTGCACGAATCTCCATACGATTATTTGTTGAGCTGACATACCCTTCACTGTATTCAGATATTTTGCCCGTATCAACATCAATAATTACCGCCGCACACCCACCGCGTCCACCAGGATTACAGGCACAGCCACCATCCGTATAAACAATATAATCTTTTTCTTCCGCCATATTTTTCCTTCCCCACTACACCTTATTTCCTTTGCGCTAAGATTTCGCTAATTGCTTCCTCAGCAATTTTACAATATTCAACTTTTTGTCTATCCTCCGGCCGGACATTTCCGCGGAGCAATTCTACCTGTGCCTGTTTAAAGTACATACGGGCTTTTTCAATGTCTGATAAGCCTTCTTTAATACCTCCGATGCAGATTAATGTATTTGTCGATTCCCGGATATATCCTGAATAGCTTTCGTCAATGTCTGGAAGAGTTTTTTGATATTCAGCATTTAACCGCTGAATGAGTGATTCTTTATCCATTTATTTTTCCTTTCATATCCTTTTTTTTGATTTTTGCCTAAAAATTCATATATAATATGTCAGATTTATTTTGATTTTTTTCGATATAGCTAATCACAATATAGCAATAAAAAAGAACTCAGCTTTCACTGAGTCCTTTGAATTTTATTCCCTGATCTGCCATCCATGCAATGAGTGGCTGGAAATAACAATATGGTTTATCAATATGTGGTACGTTTGCTTTCGCCCATTCTAAATAAGAGGAAGACAATTTACCGTTATTTACCAGATAGTCCAGCTCCATTTCATGCAGCATATTCGCTGTATCCAAATCATAATTTTGATACAGATATTTTGATGGTAGCGAAGTCGTGCAAGTTTCAAACAAGAGCTGCTGGTCTTTTAGCTTTTCCATTTTAGCTTTTGCTAATGAACTTAGTAAATCTATCGCTTCTTCTTCCATACCATTTCTTGTGAAAAATGCTTCAATGATTTGCATGTCTGACAAATCTGTTTCTTCCTGCCGATTAACCAATTCTTTTAATGTTAACAATGCTATATTTCACTCCTTTGGAATTTTTCATAATGTTTTAAAGCCTCTATAGCTATTGATTCTTTCTAATTCTCTGCACAAAGAACCGTCTGTTACATAAACATCTTCTGTATCGTCAACCCAGTTTCCATTTTTGACCGTGCTAATGCGTACCAGGTTGGCATAATTTTTATCTATTTTGGCATCAAAATCTTCATCTTTGTATATATGAAGCGTTAAATCGTTATTCTCGCCGAATCCCAAAACCTCTAATCTTTCATCTGCCTCAAGCTTGTCACAATAGTCAATTATAGTTTCAAAATCTGGTCTATTAAGCTGATATGTCATAATTTTTCTCCTTTTCTAAATAATACTAATCATCATTTCTTTGTGCTATCCGGATTTTTGCTTCTATCGCAATTAAATTTTCACTTCTTCAGGTTCTATGGTCCCATATAGTATCCGTTAACGCTATACTCTTTAATCATGTATAACATCATTTTGATATTTTGGAATGTGTGAACATCTCCATTATCCCATGTTATACAATAATTATTCAGTTCTTTCCCTCGGCTATTGAAACACCCACTTTTGTTTATTTCTAAACAAACAATATGTTTTCTATAAACCTTTGGGACTCTGTTTAACACATTTGTTTCTTTTCCTGTCATTTAGTCACCTTCATAATGTTGGATAAGAATTCCATATTTCTTGCAAATGCGTAACACTTCTTCAATGTACAGTATGTTACCACTCCTTTAATTCTTCGTTCGCCTTATCAATTAGGTTAACTGGAATTGCTTTAAAGTCTGTCACATAACCTTCCGTTGCATTGATATGTTCCTCAATATATTCTTCCAATTCCTTTTTGAAATCATCATCAGATACATTTGTCAAGTCATCATTCCATGAAAAACTTGCAACATCACAATAATCATATGGATATTTATCAGCTCCATATCCATACCCTGTATCAACGCCGCCAACAAACAAGTCAAACCATAAGTGATTTCCCCAATCCATAATATCAAAACAAAGATTACCAACTCTAACACTACCGACATATTCTCCTGACTCTGATTCTTTTGTATATGTATGCTGATTTTCTTTATATCTCTGAAACTCTGGCTGTAAATTCCATTTAAACTTCATATCTCATCACTCCTTAATCTACTTGAATAATTAATCTGATCTGCTTTCCATCAACGCAATCAATTATGATTCCATTATTTACTGTCACTAAATTGTCTTTAAATACTCTAACTCTTTCAATATCAGGAGTATCACCTGTTTCCATTTTACTCGTCAAGAAATTAAATAACTCTTCCTCAACAGATTCCTTTGTAACTTCTTTTACAATCTCAAATCCACTATGACAGAATCCTGTTTCTTCAGACAGCCAATCAGAAATTTCTTCCGTTGCATACTCTCTGTCTGCACTATAATATTCTGTCAATTCATCAGGAATAATCATTTCCGTTGGCAAATCCTGCAATACTTTTTCGTCTCCGTCTGTGTCCCATTTAATATTTATTGCTTTTACCATAATTCATCACTCCTTATCCAATCTTCGTTATTTCCATATAGCAACCATTCATAGCTTTATCATACTGTCTGATATCATAGAGCCAACTAAACGGAACTTTAACAGTTCCTTCTTTTTTCAATTTTTCCATTACTTCCCCAATAGAAAAATAGCCCTGCATCCAACCATAGCCTGATAAATACTGTTGTCTATCCAAATTACACAATCTGTCATGATATTTGATTGTATTTTTCTTTAGAAATTTAATATATCTATCAGATAATCCATAATTTTCTTCTGGGTTATCATCACTGTATTCCGACATAACAAATGAATTTCCGTGGAATAACTCAAGCTGCCACATTACTTCTCTCATATTATAAAGAGTTCTTGTTATTCCATTTATTGCAATCATATAATCATTTCGTGTACCAGGTTCCCAATTTTTTTTACTACATCTTCCACATTTATATGTATCTGTATTAATTGTCATTTTATATCTTGCCATAATCATCAACCAACCTTTCTAAATCACAAATCTAACAATTCCGTTTCCATTTGGTAATTTCATAAATTCACCAATTCCACCATGATACAATCTTCTTGCTTCTGTTCGTGTGTAACCACAGTCATCACACCAATCAGAACAAAAATCTTCCCAATCAGAATACCATGCGCAAATTTCTGGCTGAATGTTATATCTATGTGCGTGAGATTCTATTTTTTGTTTGATAAGATCTGTTACTCTAATATATTTACTCAGATATTCAATACTATGGTTATCCATATGCATCACCCCAAACTCTCTAAAATCACTAAATCACTATTTCATTCTCTCCAATATGCATCATCAAGTTTATATGTTTCTGCATTTGCCTTATACGTTGTCTTAAGCTCCCCTGTATTTACCATACAGATGTAAATATTCCTTTAATTATCATATTTTTTCTCCCTTCTTCTTATAGTTTTTAATATTCATTTTTAATATGTCAGATACCAGAGAAATAAGGACGATATTGAGAAACTGAAGATGGAGAGAAAATGAAGAAAAATATAGGAAATGGATAGATTGAAACATGCAAAATAATAGAATAATAATAATATTTTGCACTATATTATTGTGGTTATTTTATATTTGTGACATAATAAAATTGCAAAAACAAATTTATTAGTTTTCTTTTTATTAACATATTTTTTAACTTTGAATCTTGGGGGGGGGATAATATTGGCTTTTGCGAATTTGAAACAGCTTAGAAACAATATGGTGGCAAACGAAATTGCAGTTTTCTCTACAGTATATGCGTATAATGGTGTCAATTGTTATATTGCATATTGTCTTTTAACGGCAAATGATAAAAAGCTTGATAAATATAAATACGCTCTTTTACGGATGCGTTTTATAAAGCGAGATGATTTTGATCAATATATTGATTGTCCAGCAAATTCAAATGGTATTGATGTAAAATATGGAGAGTTACGCCAGTTTTTTAATATTAAATTTGATCCTAATGGCACAAAAGAATGGTATAATGCATTGATAAATAACATTGGGAATTCTATTATGTCTGATATCCCTATGCAAAATAATGAATTGTATAATGTCAGCATCAATACTGTATGTAGACATGAAAATCGTGATCCAAATCGAATATACAGAAGTCATTTATTAAGACATTTTGTAGATAATAATGGAAAAGGAAAATGCCGAACAGAATATAATGCTCAACTTGCTGCACTTAAGTTCCCGCGATTGTATAATTTATATCGTACGGACAAACATGTGAGCTTCGCTTTTATAGATAAAGCCGAACAAGAAGTTAGTGAGCAAGTAGCTTATGATAGGTTTATTGCCATCGAACAAAATAGAAAAAAAGTAAAAATTAATGATTGATTAACTTTATATTGTCATATTCGTCAAAAGTAAAACAACGGCTCGTGAATTTTCCAGATTTTTCGCTAACCTCAATATAAAAATCATCTTCTGTTTTGAGATTGACGAAATGTATGCGCCAATTTTCTTTTTGAGCATCTGTGCCATTCAAGGTATTGTCCTCTACACGCAGACAAATTATATTTTCTAAGGGGAATGAAAAATCTTTTAATTCATGGATCACATAAGCCGCTACTGTTTGTTCAACAGCTGAATCGTTTAATTGGCTTATTATTTCATTGAATAAAATCTGATTGTCCATATTTATTTTATCCTCCTTATCAAGATATATCTATTGCTATATTTTATATTTAATATGTCAGATATATTTTTATTTTTAAACATAAAAGACCCGGATTCCTCCGAGTCTTTTCCTCCTTACTGTTTTTGATATTCTTCTTTGCAATGCTTTGCTGTAATTCCATGTAGAATTCTTAGAATTATCGGGACGCTTATTGCGATCAGACTAACAACATCAGTTACTGATGAAAAATTAAACTCTTTTGTTAAATCTAATGTTCCATCAGCTTTGAGATCATGATAAAACAAAAGCGTTATACACTCAGCCATTATCGCCAATGACATATTCAATATATAATTTATTTTCGATTTCGCCAGCAGATATGCATCCCCGTGGCTTCCCGCAAACAATATATACTTAACATCAATAAAAACAGAAAGCGTTAAAATAATTGGTGTCCCTACAAATATTATTTCTGTAATAATTCTCGGCATAGTATTTTTCTCCTTTTCTTCTTATAAATTTTATTTGTACTTTTAATATGTCAGACGCGCGTAAAAATATTTTAGATATAGCTGCCCATAGCAGACTTCTTCCACTAGGGCTGTCCATTTATTCTGTTTTTAATATATCAAAAAATATTAGCGAATTTATATAATATATGACGGGTAAAAAGTGGACACTTTATAAAACACTGTATTTGCCACAATTCATTCCACCACTTATAGAGGTGGGGATTTCTTGTTCATGGCGTGTTAAGATAAGAAGAATTTTATATTTCCGAAGCCAATATTGCTGTTATAAGCTATCTAACTTGAAAATAATAAAGGCCCGGATCTCTCCGAGTCTTTTTTAACTTTGGAATTTTGCCAATTATATTATAAATGGTGTTGCACATATTTATATAGCGCCATCCCCTTCTAAAGGAAACTCTACAAACCAGACTCTCCTTTGTTCACTATTCTATACCTCTTTCTTTTTTCATCTGCTCAAATATATCATCCCATTCCGTCTCATCATTCCATTCATCATCAGATGATATGACTGTTTTTCCTTCTTTGTTGTAATTTGTATTTTGCATTGCTAATTTATACGCTTGTAATTGCGCTTTTAATGTTTCATCAATTCTCATTGTTACATTTGTATTTGCCATATCTGCCATTCCTTTCTTGGTATTATTATATTCTTCATTTTCCTTCTGTCAATGTATCATAAATAACAATGCACGAGAAAGCTAAAATTCATTAGATCAACTTCAACACTTCGACACTTCGAGGCTGTTTAATATCCGGCACTAACTAGAGGAACTCATTAGTTTAGCAAATGGAAAAGAGCAGCTATTTGCCGCTCTTTCTCACTTTACTATAATTTTGCTATTGAGGGTTTACTGATGCCATTTTAAATCAACCATAAACAAACGATTTTCCAGAAGTTCATCTATCCGATCAGATGAAAGATTATTCTCGAATATATACCCTTTACTATGAGTTGGGGCATCATTAACGAAACTTCCTTTATAATACATGTACGCCGTATTATTTTCTTCATCTCGTGTAATATACCAGGCGTTTCCTGTAGAATCGTTATAGTGCCCATCCTTGAAGTTTCCAGAATACAGAGTCCTCACCGTTCCATCTTTCGCAAATTTTATCATGTATGCGCCGCCTGTATTGTCGTTATAAACGCCATTGGATGTGTTGCCATGATAGAATCCCTCTAATTTTTTGCAATATTTATCTTTAAAATCATTAACATAGATTACGTCTGAAACAGAAACATTATCTAGTGAAAAATCTTTTTTGTATTCTGTTCTATAATAACTCCAGCTGTCTCCTGTATTATACCCATCTATAGTTGTCCGCATAGAAACATTCCAAGCATCTATATTGCCTTTTGTGACATATGGTAAGATTTGCTTATAAAACAATAAATTTCCATCATCATAGAAAGCTTCTGTAACGAGAATCAAGTTATCGTCTTTATATACATTTATTACGCAATTCCCATCCCAATGATAATCGGAATTATACTGCCCGTAGAACACAACTTCCTGCCCGTCCTGTTCATAAGGAAGCAGCAGTTTTTGATCTATAAGTTGATCGGCAGTTAATTTTGCTCCGCTGCTTACATCTATTGCAATCACATCGCCATCTTTCCATGTTGGAGCAGCGAGTGAATATTCATCTAATGCAGAATTTTTAGTTATTGAAATCGCGTCTGAGGAAATCAGCTGCAAACTAGCTGCTGTATAAATCGTATTTTCCAGATGGGTAACTCTGTTTTCGACATTCTCTAATCGGTTATCTATAAGTTTAATATCTGCCTGCATAGAAGTTAAAGAAGCTTGCATCGCATTTACACTTTTAGATATATCATTTATGCTGGTATTCATTTTTTCTATTTCATTTTTTTGATAATCTACAAAAATAAATGCGCAAAACACCATTATTACAGGGCCAATTACGTTAACAAATAATGTAGATTCCCACCATTTATTGTGAGAAGTTTTTTCTGCTGAAGAATAAGTATCTGAACCTGTTTCTCCTTGCAAGATTGCCTTTCCTTGTGCCTCTTGCACTTCTGAATTTTCTTGTGTTTTTTGAATGATCTGTTTCTTTTGTTCTTTTTCAGCTTTTTTCTTATTTCCCATAAATCTTTTATCGCTTCCATAAATAAAGTGCAAATCTCTCGTATTGTACGAATCCATAAAATTAACCTCATTTTACAATGTATTACAAACCTTGTCAACAATTGCATTCTACTAAAATTATTCTTAAAAACCGATATGTTTTTGTCGAGTAAAACCAATCTTTTATAAATATGAGAGGTATAAATATGAGAGGTCAATTGCAGACCTCTCATATCATTCACTCTCAATCTTCCTTATTGTACCTTGCAGTCCGAAAACTCCTCCAGCCACTTCGCCAGACCATCCGGCTCACGGTAGTTCGCCCATCCGTGATCAGCAACGAATTGCTTGGAACGCTCTATATCATCGGAACTAAATTTCCAGACGCTCTGCACTTTTGTCCAGCTTCCTGTTCCAGGAATCTTTGTTGTAACACTCCGAGTACCAAGCGTAATCTCTCTTTCTTCCATTCCTACGCGTTCCGTTTCCAATGTTTCTTTTAAAAGCTGCGTATGTGCTGGATCAGTCCTCCAGACAGAACGTTCGTGTACGCCACCCTTGGCAGCATCTACAAGTGTGCCATCTGCATTCATGAAAAATTCAGAGCTGATAAAACGTGGGAAACGTTCACCTTGATATTTCTGACTGGTTGCCGGATCATCCGGATCATCCGGATTCAAAACATCATCAACGACATGGATGTATACCGCTTTTTTATAAACATTTCCCTGCGAGTCCGTAGCTTTGTAGACAACCCGGAGCTTGGAATCCCCCGGAAGAGTCAGCATCTCATCTTCATAGAAATCAAGGAGTACGAAATTCGTGCCCGGTTCAATGTCATTGTCCTCCCGGTCTGTCGCTTTTGCTGTTTTGAACATTTCTTCAGTTGTGATAACACCGTTCAGCGCTTCATTCAAAGTAAAATACCGGTCCGAAGCCAGAATCCACGGACAGTCATCCCAGATTGCATAAAGCGTTACGCTCCCTCCGTTTACATCTGTTACTCCTGCAGCTTCTACAAGTGATGCTACGCTGATGGTTTCATAAGCCTGCCACTGCGGAGTATATCCGTCCTTTGCTGTTTCTAATCCCCATCCCCGGTAAGTAGATGCATAAGCATTTCTGTCTGCATGCGGCTCACTGTCCGGGCTGTCAATTACCTCTCCATCAATGTCAATCGTTCCATCAAGAACACCCTGTGTCACATTTACTCCGTCAAGCGTGTACTTTTTGTAATAGTCATTTCCATTCGGGAAAGAAAATGTCTCTCCGTAATGAACTGTTACTGCCGGGATGTCTGTTCCGCCACCGCCATTCGGGTCAAACTGGATGGTGTATTCATTCGCTTTCCAGTGTGCATATACCGTATAACTGCCTACATGACAGCATTTGTTATTCTTCCAGTACGTTCCTTCATTCGTACACAGTCCATTTTCATTGAAAATCTGTACTCCACCAGTAGGATCAGAATACCATCCAAGGAAAGTATGTCCCTTAAGATATGGCATATTCCAAGATACATCATGGTTGTCTACAGAATCATATGTGATCGTCGTCTGTTTCGTTCCAACGGTACCGCCATTCGCATCAAAAGAAAGTGTATAGCTTTGCGCTTGCCATGATGCTGTTAAAGTATCGATAATGGAAGGCGTTGCCCCATAAGTGTATACCTTATTTGCAAAGCTTCCGTAAAAAGGATTTGATTTCGTCCAGCTCTTAAAATTATAGCCTGTCCGTATCGGATCGGGAACAGCTTTCGTGGTAAGATACTGCTGATTAAAAGTCTGCGCGGCAGTGCTTCCATTCCATTTTCCGCCATTTGGATTGATCTTTAAATTTGATTTTAAAGCAGTCCAATGTGCGTAAATGGTTATGCCTCCTGCGCAAATCCACTTGCCGTCTTTCCAATACCCTGTATTATTGACCCGGTATCCATTTGCATCATACACCTGTACTCCGCCAGTAGGATTCGTATACCATCCGTTAAATTGGTATCCATCGCGCTTCGGCGATAACCCTCCAATATTATCATATAGGTTCGTTCCGTATTTAACCGGGAAAGTAGATGTTACTGTCCATACATTCGTTCCCGGATAATCATATAATGTACCGCCATTTGCATTTGCAGTTACATTATATTTACAATCAACATGAGAAGATGATGTCCATGCTTTATTTATCCAGTATCCGGTATTTGTTCCTGCGGATCGTAAATAACCATTGAATTGGTCTCTGTTGTAAAATGCATCTGCGTATCCACTGATCTGGCAAATAATCGTATACTCAATTACGTCATCCCTGAAAAAGTTTGCCACCCCGCCGCCATAAAAAGTAATCGTGTTATGCTGCGTTCCATCAGAATCCGTTACTGTTCCCTGTCGTACAGCCACGCCAGCTGCGGAATTGCCATTTACTACAATGCTATAATTCTCTGCCGACAGGTTCTGATCCAGAACTACCGTTAATTCGCCATTATAAATTCCGGTATTATCCTCCGGAGATGCATTTTTAATTGTTCCGTTTATAATCGCTTTACCATCGGATAGCGTAGTCGTCTGAGTAGATGTAAAATCAGGGAAAGCAATATCAATCGCAGCACCGATATATAGCTGTGTATTCCACCTAACGTCATAAATCTTTGTTCCAAAAACAGAATCTCCACATCCGAGTCCGCTATTTATATTATAAAGCACTGATCCCATATCTTGTTCTGGACAAAATAATTGCCCTGCTCTATATAACCCATCTAAAATTTCACCTCCAGAAGAAGTAGTTTCTGTTCCTGAAGAATTTCTTGAATATGCAAAAATTTTTTTAGTATTTTCCCCATGAGCAGAGTCAATGCCTCCGAATAATACCTGTCCTGTTGGAGATTCTCTTTTAGATTTTAAAGCCCCAAGACCAACTTCCATATTTACCATTGCTCTATCTGTATCATTATATCCATATCGGTTTCCTTCCCAGTCATAATTTCCAAAACGGAATTTTGATCCGGCAGACAACGCGATGGCTCTTACAGGGAGATCATCTCTCTCCTCAACAACAATTAACTGCCATCCTCCCGGGGCGCCGCCACCGCCGGTATCCGATACGGCATCAGAAGTTGATCCGTATAAATCGCCTGACCGGCAGATCGGAATATTTGCGACATAATAATCGCCATAGCCATAAGCCTGTACAATTGGCGTGACATCTGCTATATTGCAATAAATTCTTGGTCTGGAATTCGCCCATGCTCCACCAACAAATTCTGATTTTCGGTCATCGACATACACACGATCGGGATAGATATTCATACCATAAATACCTTGATTCGCTCTATACATAAAAGCTACATGATTAGAACTTTCATCCCACTTGTTGTATCTCTTCCGTGTCTCCCAGAACAGATATGCCTTTACAATTCTGGTATTGCCGTCCCCGTATAAAGTTCCCATGGAGCTTGTCTCATATCCGGAGAGAACGTTATTTGACATCTGTATATCATCACTGCCCGATGAAGGAGCGGAATAATAATTGATGTTTCCGGTATAATTGAACTGATAACGACCGACAGCAATTGTGTTTGTATCAACAATAAATAAATTTTCAAAATCTTTATTTGTATTTACTGGGTTCTCTGCCGTTGGGGATGTAGCCGCCATGACTTGCGCGGGGTGTCCAATCATGCAGGCGGCAAGGCACAGCCCCAGTAGCCCAAAAAGCCTAACGGATTTTGGCAGGCGCGCAATAAGCTTATGAATCCCATGAGAATTATGAGAGCCATGGCTGTCTTGAGGATTATGCGACTCATAAGCACAAGAATCGCATGAATGAGGTCTAATCTTTTGTCTGATCTTTAATCTTCTGTCCATAATAAAAAATTCTTCCCTTTCTGACTTTTAAATTTGTATATAATATGTCAGAAAAGAAAGAACTTTTTGGATCGTGGGCTAATCAATTTCCATGTACATTGGATCGTTTGCTTCAATTTCCATATTCTTCTCTTTTATCATAAATTCCGAAAAATCGCTAAATAAATTTCTTGTATAGAATCTTTTTGCTTTTTTGTCTGCATATAAGACAATATAATGCGCGACGGCTTGCTGCTCTGAAATATTACGACAATGTTTTATAAATGTCCCCATAACATCATCGCTAAAATAATAATGTTCATCAGGGATATTGGATTGTTCTGATTCTAAATCATAATGTAATTTTTGATATTTCTTGTCAATTGCAAAAACATCTATTTTTATTGAAGGCAATACTTGTGTGTGATTGTCAACTTTAAATATTATTCCAGAAGCAGCCAATGACACTACGCCAATAATTTTTCTTGTAGCTGTATCTTCCACTTTAAAAGGGAGTCCGCTATCTGTATTTATTTCATCCCCTATAATTAATTCATTATGGATATATCTATCTAAATTTATATTATTGCATGAAAAAGCCTGAAGAGCATTATAATCTCCAGGCTTTATCAAATGATAATCATATGATATTTCTTTTCCGTATTTATAATTCATCTTATCTTTTAAATGGTGTTACTATGCCGTCTTTTGGTCTACGATTTTCAAATCTTTTTAAAGCATCTGAACTTGTGTTAGTTTTACGTTCAAAAAAATCTTTAACCTTACTACCATTCAACACAAATGCTCCGTCGCTTGGTTTTGTAATTGCCGCCATAGTATCATCCCTTTCTTTTGCTCTCTGTTGCTTAATTTTGTTTTTTTTAATATGAACATGTTCCCTTTCATTAATAGTGTCGGTGTCTTTCGTGGGTGGCACAATTAACATATTCAAAATCGTTATTATCTTTCAATTAAAACAAACATTCTTTTATTTACTATATTATATCATTAGAATTTCCAAGATGCAATGATAATATGTCAGAAAAATGTCAGACGTGTTAACTTTGAAGGATCTTCAGCATTATAAACCTATGACTGTGCAATCTATGTGCAAGAACTAAAAATATAAAACATGCAAGCATATGCAAGTATTTTGCCTCATTTTGACATTGACAAAGTTCATTTTCTGTTCATTTAAAAAGGGCTTCCCATTTTTGAGAAAGGCCCTTGTAAATTTTCCTTATCTTTTGTTTTTAAAAGTATTAAGCTGCCAAAGCTAAAATAATTATTATAATCCTTGTCAAATACTCCCGGCTCATCTAAATACATATTCATTAATAAATTTCTTTCTTAATCCCAATAAAAAAACCGCCTTATGGCGGCATCGTGACCGAGCCATTACATGACACTTAAACGTAGATTCGGTTACACGATTATACAGCGTATTTCTACCTATAATATTACTATATATAATTTAATCCAAAAATACAACAAAGAATTTAAAAACTTTATATAAATGCTTAGATCTCTTGAGCCTGCATTTACAGCGTAAGGGCTACCCAGATGGAAATGATTTATTTTTTCTTGCCCTTACGCTTCATATATAATATGTCAGATAGGGAAATATCATTTATTTTATTTTTTCTGGAGTTAGCCATTCACTGTTTGGTCGGCATATTAACCGAGCATCTAAATAGGCCATAGGCAATGTTAAAATTGTTTGTCCCTGATAATTCCCGGACGGCAATTCTCTGCTAACCACTAAGGCTGTATCTACATTATCTATTTGTTCATCATCTGACAAACATAAGGGTAATAATAAATCAATAGAATTTGTAACATGATAAAAAATAGGAATAGCTATTTTGTAATTCCACTCACATTTCTTTATTGCGATTTTTATAGCTTTATCAATTTTCTCCTTTAAATGATTTCTAAAAGCAGCATTTTCTTCTACATGCTTTTGGATTTTAGCATAATTATTTTTTACATCATTATTTTCTTCAATATTTTTTATATTATCTTCAATTATTGAAAAATCTTCTTCTCTACAACAATGTTTGATAAGATCAAGTGGGAGTCTTGAAATATTATCTATTAAAATGTGATTCTGATCCCACCCATTTTTTAATGATTCCGCTTTCGAGGTGTCAAATATAATATCTCTAAGAATATCTTCCCCCGATTTTGAGTTAATCTTAAGGAAATTTACACGAGGAGGCTTTTTCTCATCTGCAATTTGACGATGCATTATCTTCCCTAATGGTTCCGTTCCAAGTTGCGTAAATCCTTCGCAGCGCCATACTTTTTTATCATTTAGCTCCGAGGCAGAAAAACACATGTAAATACAATCATATGATGAATTTACTAGCCCAGTATTGAATGCGGCAAAATCTTTTTTATCCGAAAAGCTAATAAGTCCCTGAAGTTCTGCACAATAAAAAGTATAATTAAGATATTGTTTTAAAATAAAATATTCTTTTTCGCCTTCATCCGGAGACTCTAAATTTTTTGAATTAAAAACAGATGAATATTCCCAATTCTCTCCAGGCAATAACATTTTATCTAATTCCCTTAGCCGATAAGACCAATTATCTATGTATGCAAAAAGGTTTATAGCATTTGCGACCAATTTTGAAGATGATCCTATCCGACTTACATACCATTTTTTATCAGATGAATATAATCTGTCTTTCTGTACTGTTACAGCCATTCGACCACCATATTTAGTCTTGCCCTTAAGTTCAAATATATATTCTGTTTTATCACACAAAATCTTATTATTTTCCGCAGCTTCTTTATAAGATATACTAATAAGTTCGCGTATAGCTTCATTATCTAATTCATCATTTTTTGCTATACTTTTATATGTTTTATAAGTAGTAGCTGTTATTCCTACAAATTTCAAGAAATCATCTGCTCCAACATCTTTAATTTTTGATAACAGTCTCATTCCTTTGGGAACCGGTGCTAAATTTATCCTAATTCTTTTCTTAAAGCCTGTTTCAATTTCTCCGATATTATCAATCATTACTTCTATAATATCTTTTTCTTTTATTGTTTCTAAATTTATAGTTTTATCATATTTACTTTTGTGCAACAGCGCATCTACTTCTGGATATATTTCTATAAATATTCCAGTTTCATCTGTAATATTTTTTACACGTCCTTTTATTATATCTCCCTTCGAAAATATCTTTTTAAATTCATCATACATGTTATGTTTTTCAACATGCCTATATTCTATAGCCAGTTTTCCTTTTTCATTTTGTCCTCCATCCTTACACCAAATATAATCATTCTTGTGATATTCGCTTATTACGTTTTTTAAATTTTTTTGATAGCATAATCTATTTTTTGTTTCGCCATCGAATTTAACAAAAACCCCAAACTCTTCAACATTTGCAATTCTTACCAATTGATACTCTTCCATAGTGGCTTCCTTTCTTATGCATTATTTTTATATATTATATATTATCGTAATTTCACATCATTGTCAAAGTTGTAGTTCATATACAAAAAACAGAAGCGAATAACTCGCTTCCGTTTTGTCTTTTCCCCTTTTATTGTTTAATGTACGGTTACTGTGCCATCAACGCCGCCACCACCGTGACCGTAATTCCCCGGATCTGCATTGCTGTTATCCCCAAGGCTTGGATCCATAGGAATTACATAATCTGGCATCGAATTAGATGGCGTGCTACTTGCTCCATTGTCACTAGAACCACTACTTGTCCCTGCATCTCCACTCGTAGCCCCTGTATCCGTACTCGGTGTAGAAGTGCTCTCGCTCGGTGCGCTTGGTGTGCTGCTTGCTCCTGTGTCTGCACTCGGTGTGCTTGCAGTATTTCCTGCGTTCGTGCTTCCGGAATTTCCTGTACTGCCAGAGTTTCCGGAATTGCTAGAACCAGAAGGTGTATTCGCGCTAGAACCGGAATTGGAACTAGATCCGGAATTAGATCCGGCATTTGTATTAGCGCTTGCATTGGAACTAGATCCAGAATTGGAGCTGGAATTCGTATTCGTTGTTCCTGTACTCGTTGTAGTAGAATTCGTCTTCTTGCTGTCGCTCTTTGCACTGTCAGATTTTGCTGTCTTTCCTGTCTTGGCTGTCTTCTCAGCCTTTTCAGCTTCCTTTACAACGATCTTTGCTGTCTGCTCTGCAGTAAAACCATTCTCATCCACAACCATGTACTTCACTTCGTACTCTCCGGCTGTGCCGAGATCTACGGCTGAATCGTCGCAAGCGATCTGGGCTGCGAGGTCATTTCCGTTGCAGTCAACAGCTGTTACGCCAGAAAGATAGTCAACACTCTCGTCTCCTACAGTTGCTTCCAGATCCTTGATTCCGGAGAATACCGGGGCAGATCCAACCATAACATCGAGTGGATAGTTGGAATTATTTCCAGACGCATCGGAAAGTGTCAGCATAATAGTATACTCTCCTGCCTCTGCGAAAGAAATCTCATCATTTGAAATAGTTACATCTCCAAGAACAAATGTTTCAGAAATAGCATCTTCGGTTGCCTCGGTTGCCTCGGTTGCCTCGGTTGCCTCGGTTGCCTCGGTTGCCTCTACGTTTTCAGTTGCCTCTACGTTCTCTGTAGCTTCCGCAACTTCCGTTCCCTCTGCTACGACTTCCTCTGCGGTAGTCTCTGTCTCCTGCTCGGAGAATGCGGCCGTTACGTTCTTGCTTGCCTCTGTCACTCCTGTGATCACATCTTCTGCCGTCAGTGCTTCGCCAGCACCAATCACGATCTTCTCGGAAGTGAGTTCTGCTACCGGAGCGGTTGTATCAACAACATCCACAGTAAGATCTACCGTCTGATCCTTGTATGTTACTGTTGCTGTGTACGTTCCAAGCGTAGCGGTATCTACTCCAGAGAAATCAATCGTTGCTTCTGCCGCCATGTCTGCATCACTGATATAGTCAGCCACGTTCGTGTTGATTTCATTTCCAAGCTCCATGCTTACCTTATCTGATGTAAGCGTCAGCTGCTTACCGCATCCTGCCGCGCCAAGTGCGGAGGCTGTCATTGCTGTTGTTAATAATACTGCCAGTGTCTTCTTTTTCATAATTCGTCTCTCCTTATGGTGTACTATATATACTGTATGTACTGTGTATATGTGTTATTTTTGATATTACAGCGTAAGGGCTGCCCCTGATTGGAAATGATTTATTTTTTTCTTGCCCTTACGCTTCATATATAATATGTCAGATAGGTGTTATTTTTAAATTTCGATATAAAATTTTTTAATACCCCCCCCTGCGCCATCTAACCTCTCATGATTAGACTTATGTAATACAATATTCTTTTCCTATATTATCACTTTTACATTGTATTTGCAAATTTTTATTTTTATATAGCGTGCCTAAATTTTTTGAAGAAATAAAAAAGATGGATTGCTCCATCTTTTTAAAAAATGTTATTATTCATTAATCCGTAAGAGCGGTATAACCAAATACATCAGAACCGACAGTCACCCCATTGCTTGTTAATGCTGTAATTAATGCTGATATGCTGGTATACCGTGTCCCTTTATAGGTAATATCGGCTAAAGAGGAGCAGCTATTGAAAGCCTCATCTTCAATGCAAGTTACGCTATCTGGAAGTTTGACGCTAGTTAAAGATGAACAATCAGCAAATGCCTGATCCTTAATTGTGATAACGCTGCTTGGAATATTTACACTTATTAAATGATCGCATTGACCAAAGCTTCGACCGCCAAGGCTTATCACTCCATTGGGTATTGTAACACTGGTTAAAGAGGAACAAACGCTAAATGTGTTATCGCCAATGACTGTCACTCTATGTTTTGTTCCGTTACTATCTACTACATATTCTGGAATTATAAGATTATCAGTATTGGCATCAATCCCATAAGTAGACAGATTATCTTCTGTTAAAGTAACATCATTTCCAATTTTTTCCAAATTGATTGTAAAGTCAAATGCCCCGCTCCAATCTCCAGCACTCAACCCTTCTGCAGAAATACTTCCCTTTGTCGTTGCTCCTGCATCAGATGCAGTAATTTCAGTGTAAGAAAAATCTGTTTTTGTTTGAGTTACT
>OGXD01001054.1_pt1 | contig 23431 bp, 19 predicted proteins | sample 1576211 | NCBI WGS metagenome assembly OGXD01 (sample SAMEA3541470, study PRJEB24748) | human gut metagenome | biome: human gut; feature: human-associated habitat; material: faeces | place: China | collected 2012
TGATAAACTGGAAAAATTCAGTATTGGGCATGCGGTTAGTTATGATTACTTTTATGATGCCTGGAAACCTGTAACTGAACTGTCTGTAAAATTGCCTTTGAAGCAGTTGGATACAGACTTGGAGTATTTGGATCGTAACCGAAACATAGAATTGAAAGATTCTGCTTTTTGTTATTTCTTGCATGTGGAAAAATTCTTACCGCAAGGTCAGCAATTGCCGTTGGTCCACCTTCGACGCATCAGGCATAACCCTGGAAATGACCCGGAGCTTCGCTCAGTCTCCGGCAGAAGGGCAGAATCTTCAGGGATGTCATTTCTTTAAAGTATATGATGAAGGCATTCTCGCGTACATCCTGCTTGCAAAAGGCAGCGGCGACGACGCATACATGATAGGCAAAGTGGCAGTCAGTGAGCTTCAGAACCTGATTGTAGCCTATAAGGAACGCTACGATCGCAATAACTTTATCCAGAACCTGCTGCTGGACAACCTATTGCTGGTAGATATCTACAGCCAGGCCAAAAAGCTCCACATCCAGACCGAAGCCATGCGTGTAGTTTATCTGATCGAGACCCGCGCTCCGGCTTTTCCTCGATGGACAGCGCCTTGCCGTTCTCATCGAATTCCACGACGCCGTACTCTCTCGGGTCTCTGACATAATAGCCGAAGATCGTCGCACCGTGCTCCTTTTCCGTGCGCTCCGCCGCACTCTTTAACACTTTGGAAAAGCTCTGTCCGTAGAAAATATTATCGCCGAGTACCAGTGCCACCGCGTCATTTCCGATAAATTTTTCACCGATAATAAATGCGTCCGCCAGTCCTCTCGGCTGCTCCTGCACCGCATAGGAAAAGTTCATGCCGAGCTGGCTTCCATCCCCGAAAAGTTCCTCAAACACCGGCAGATCCCGCGGTGTGGAGATGATTAACACCTCACGGATTCCCGCAAGCATCAGTGTCGATAACGGATAGTAGATCATCGGCTTGTCATACACCGGCATAATCTGTTTTGAAATCGCTTTGGTAAGCGGATAAAGTCTGGTACCGGAGCCTCCGGCAAGTATTATTCCCTTCATCTGAAAATCCTCCCATTTTATCCAATATACGCCATGTACCTTAACATTTGTACCGGACACAGCTTAATTTTTTCTTAATTTAAAACGCAAACAAGCAGTATCGCCCGAAAGACGGTACTGCTGCCTGCATCAACTATCTGTTCTGATACATATCCTCATAATATTTCTGATAATCGCCGCTGGTGACATTCTTCATCCAGTCCTCGTGCTCGAAGAACCACGCGATCGTCTTGCGGATGCCGTCCTCAAACTTTGTCTCCGGCTCCCAGCCTACCTCCGCCTTGATCTTGTCCGGCGCAATCGCATAGCGTCTGTCATGTCCCTTGCGGTCTGCCACGTAAGTAATCAGATCCTTGCTTACCAGCTTTCTTCTCGGATCGTCTGCCGGAAGCATCTCCTGCAGCGTATCAATAATAATCTCAATGATCTGGATATTCTGTTTTTCGTTATGTCCGCCGATGTTGTAAGTCTCACCCAGACGTCCCTTCTCCTGCACCATATCGATGCCCTTCGCGTGGTCGTCGACATACAGCCAGTCACGCACATTCTTGCCGTCGCCGTACACCGGAAGCTTCTTGCCCTGCAGCGCATTGTTGATGATCAGCGGGATCAGCTTCTCCGGGAACTGGTACGGTCCGTAATTGTTGGAACAGTTCGTGATGTTCGCCGGGAACTTGTAGGTATCAATGTATGCCTTTACCAACATATCTGAGGATGCCTTGCTGGCTGAATACGGGCTGTGTGGTGCGTACGGAGTCGTCTCATAAAAATAAGATCCGTCATCCTCGAGGGAACCGTACACCTCATCCGTCGATACATGCAGGAACTTCTTGTCCGCCTTAAATGTTCCGTCCGGAAGTTCCCATGCCGCCTTGGCGCAGTTTAACATCACTGCCGTTCCGAGCACGTTCGTCTTCACGAAGACCTCCGGATTCTTGATACTGCGGTCTACATGGCTCTCTGCAGCGAAGTGAACCACACGGTCAATGTCGTTCTCCGCGAAAATCTTCGCAATGGCTTCCTTATCCGTAATGTCCGCCCGGATAAACGTATAATTTGGATTGTTCTCAATGTCCTTCAGGTTCTCAAGGTTTCCCGCATACGTGAGGACATCCACATTAATGATGCGGATCGTATCTCCGTATTTGCGGAACATGTAGTGAATGTAATTGGAACCGATAAAACCGGCTCCCCCTGTTACCAAATAAGTTCTCATCTCATCCTCCATTTATTTCCAATACTTGCAGTCTCTATTATCCATGGCCGTTTCACTGCCATAAGTCTCTTCATTTTATCATAGATTCCGTTCCAGTACAAGCTTGTATACACAGACCGCCGTTTCACCTCTACCACCAGTCTGTCGGCATCTGCTCCTTAACCTCCGACAGCCGTACCACAACACAATCCTCCGTCACAAGAACCGATCCCTCTTCCGGGAAATCCTTCATCTGTCCCGCCAGTTCCACCGCGTGTCTCTTCTGCTCTTCCGTCGCATCCTCCCGCAGCACGTTCCCGGTATAAGCCTGTACAAAACCGCAAATACGGTGTGTCGCTCCGGTCGGGTTCTCCATACTGTAATCCCAACCGTAGAACGACCAGCCATACATCTCGGTCCGCCTGCACCACTCTGGGAGATCTGCCTCCTGATAGCCCACAAACACCACCGGAAGCTGCAGCAGTTTCCCTCCGTCTGCCCCGGCGAAGCGCTCTAACAGCTGCTGGGTTTTCTGCTCATCCTCCCTGCAGCGTATCTCATCGGTCACGGCAAGGCGCAGATCATAGCCGGTCTGGACCGCAATCACAAGGCAGATGCACAATCTGCAGACGAGCAGCAGCCAGTAACCCGTACCGCGGTCTCTGCCGTTCCAGAGTTCCGCAAGCCGCTCCGTCACATACATTCCCAGGAACGCTCCCGCCACCGGAAGCGCAAACTGTGATCTCGTCACGATCATCTCTCCCATGTATGCCGTCAGAAGCAGCGGCGCAAGCACCAGTCCCGCCAGTCCAAGCAATGAATACCGGATTTTCTTCTTCTCCCACGGAAGTTCCTGTTTTTTCCGGCAGGCAAGCACACTTCCTGCCAGCACAAGCAGAAGCACTACGCCGCATCCGTAGAACGAAAAATTTCTGGGGCCATGGCCGAGCAGCAGATTTTTCAGCGTGCGCAGCACATTCTTGATACATGCGAACGCAGGCAGTCTTCCCCAGCCCATCTGGCTGTCCATATAATCCGAAGACACCAGAAACGTGCTCATATACCAGTGATAGCACAGATACACCACACCAAAATGTACGATCATCCAGAGAATCTGCCGGAGATATCCGCCCTGCTCCCGCTCCGCAGTCAGCTCCGCCAGGAAGAAAACGAGGCACACTGCGATGTAGTAAACCGCCAGCGCCTGATACGATCCCAGACCGATAAATAACAGAACGCCCGCCGCAAAAGCCCGGAGCAGATTCGTTACAGTTCCGGTGCCGATCCCGCTCATCAGGAATGCCGCCTCAATCAACAGCAGCATTGCAAGCGCCACTTCCGCCTGCTGCAGGGAAAAATAAATCTGATAGCACCAGATGTTGGACGTCACATAGAGGAGCAGGAAAATCCAGTACCGGCTTTTCTTTTTCCCGGAGCGCTCATAAATGCCGAACGTCAGAAGATTGGCTCCCAGCCAGAAAAACAGGAAGAACAGTATCCCGCTTTTTATAACCTGATGTGTTCCAAGCCCCAGAAGGTGCTTGAGCCACGCCAGCTCCCACCGTCCGATCGCAAGCCATCCCAGACTGCTTCCCGGATGGTTGATTAACTCTTCCGTATCAATGCGGATGTTGCCACAAAAAACAAGATAACCGAAACAGATCAGCATTGCCGCCATTGACGCAGCGAGCAGCCCCCAGTATTTCCTCACATAGTCACGCAAATCCCGCATTACAACACTCTTCATCTGTTCCGGTTATCCTTTCACTTTTCTGTCGGTATCTCTCTCAGCCCAAATGCTGCATATATTCATCCAGCGCGCTCTCCCAGTCAGCCATACGATAGCCGTCCGTCAGGCGCATCATGTAATTATCCAGAATGGAATACGCCGGTCTCTTCGCCGAAGCAGGATTCATTGCCGCATACTCCTCACTTGTCACATGTCTGACGCGGGTATTCTTCCCTGCACGCGCAAACACTGCCTCCGCAAATGCCGCCCAGTTGGTATCCCCCTCGCAGGTTGCATGGAACAGTCCGTAATTCTCCGTTGGTTCATAGTGATGAATCGCACGTGCAAGTTCCACTGCACTGGTCGGCGAACCGAGCTGATCGCATACCACGCTCACTTCCTCATGGTTCTCTGCGAGTCTCAACATCGTTTTGGCAAAATTTTTGCCGTCCCCGTACAGCCATGCCGTGCGGAAGATAAAATACTTTCTCGCGAACGCCTTCACGAAGCGTTCTCCCTCAAGCTTTGTTTTGCCGTATGCACTGACCGGTCCCGGCTCATCGAATTCCGTATACGGTCTCGTTCCGTTTCCGGCAAAGACATAATCCGTGGACACATGTATCAGCTTTGCGTCAACTTCCGCAGCAGCGATGGCCAGGTTGCGTGGACCGATCGCGTTAATGCGATACGCCGCATCCCACTGTGTCTCACAGGCATCCACATTCGTGTGCGCCGCACAGTTGATGATAACCTGCGGACGCTCGGCGCGGACAAGCGCCAGCACGGCATCCACATCGGCGATGTCAAGTGCTGTGACACCATCACCCTCCACCACATCTGTGTTGATAAACGTTACGTCTTCCTTTGCATACTCTGCGCGGATTGCGCGCCCCAGCTGACCGTTACAGCCGGTAACCAGTATCTTTTTCATCCGGTTTTCCTCTCTTACTCTTCTATTCTCCAAGTCCGTTTTCAATGGCATGCACAAGCGCTACAAGCGCTTCCTGTTCGTCTTCCCCCTCGCATACCAGTTCAATCTCATCGCCCGATTTGATGCATGCGCCGAGCACGCTCAACACGCTCTTGGCATTCGCAGTATTCTCGCGGTACCGGAATGTGATGTGTGATTTGAACTGCATCGCCTCCTTGCACAGGATTCCTGCCGGTCTAAGATGCAGCCCCGTTGGATTCTTGACTGTGACTTTCTGACTTACCATGCTCTCTTCCCTCCAATGAATAATTTTCCTAACAAAGTCTCTGTCTCTACAGCATAATGCGCGTAATCAATTCCGCAAGTCTCTTCGCTTCCTCGTCAATCACCTTTTGATCTTTCCCCTCAATCATAACGCGCACCAACGGCTCGGTACCGGACGGCCGGATCAGCACGCGTCCCTCACCGTTAAACTTTTTCTCCAGTTCTGTGATTGCATCCGCAATCTCCGGATACTCCATAAAATGCTCTTTTTTGTGATTCGGCACCTTGGCATTGACAAGCGCCTGCGGCAGAACCTCCATGATCGCTGCCAGCTCTGACAACGGCTTTCCGGTGTCCACCATCACTTCCAGAAGATGCAGGGCGCTCAAAAGCCCATCTCCGGTCGTATTGTCATCCAGGAAAATAACGTGTCCGGACTGCTCACCTCCGATATTGTATCCGTGTTCCCGCATGTTCTCCAGAACATACCGGTCTCCGACTTTTGTTTTCTCTACGTGGATTCCCTCTTTTTCTCCCATCAGAGTAAATCCCAGGTTGCTCATGATCGTCACAACAATCGTATTCTTCTTCAGTCTGCCCTTCTGCTTCATGTAGTTGCCGCAGATTGCCATCACCTGATCGCCGTCTACCAGATTGCCCTTTTCGTCAACCGCAAGCATACGATCCGCATCGCCGTCAAACGCGATACCGGCATCCGCCTTCTCGTACACAACGCGTGCCTTCAGCTCATCCATGTGGGTAGATCCGCAGTTCGCATTGATGTTGGTTCCGTCCGGGTCGGTGTGAATCGCCACCAGTTCCGCGCCAAGATCGCTGAGCGCCTTGACGGACGTGTAATACGACGCGCCCTCCGCGCAGTCCAACACGATCTTTTTGCCGTGCAGATCGACCGGAACACATTTTTCCATAAATTTCACGTATTCATCCTTCAGATCAAAGCGGTATTCGATCTTTCCCACCCCGGATCCGATCGGAAGTACCACGTCCTTCATGTTGTTGCGGATCAGCGCTTCAATCTCATCCTCCAGTGCATCGGAAAGCTTGTAGCCCTCGCCGTTGAAGAACTTGATTCCGTTAAATTCCATCGGATTGTGCGATGCCGAGATCACAACACCCGCATCTACTTTATGCTTTCTTGTCAGATAGGCAATCGCCGGTGTCGGCATAACCCCCACAAAAATGGCATTTGCGCCCACGGAGCAGATTCCCGCCATCAACGCGCTGGCAAGCATTCCTCCCGATATTCTGGTATCGCATCCGACAATGATTGTCGCCTGATGTTCCGTCTCTTTCGTCAGCACATACGCGCCTGCCTGCCCAAGCTTGGTTGCCAGTTCGATCGTCAGTTCCGATCCCGCCACGCCGCGCACGCCATCCGTGCCAAACATTCTAGCCATGTTCTATTTCCTCCATGTTTTCACTTTTTTACGGATTGTTGCTGCTTCTCTCCGCATCACTTCCAGCTGCACCGTTCTCAGTGGCTGTCTTATCCGTTTTATCGGTTTTATCCGACTTGTCAGCCGCATCGCCGGCAGCGGCGGTGCCGGCTGTATCGTTCGTCTTGCTCTCACTGTCTGTCGTATCCGTATTATCCGAAGTACCCGTTTCGGCGGTGTTGTGGTCGGTAATTGTCACCGGCAGTGTCACTGTTCCAGTCACCCAGCAGTGCTCCTGCTCCAGCGTGATCTCCACATTCAGGTGATGCTCGCCCGCTCCAAGGTTGGATGCGTCCGCTGTTCCGATAATATCTTTTGCAGAGATTCCCGCAAGCTCGCTCTCCGCTCCGCTGATCTCTACCGCGACCGTGCTCTCCATGTAATTTGCATTGTAACCGTCGCGCACATTCTGAATGGTAAAGTTTGCCACTGGTACCTCGTAAGTCGCCTTGACAACCGGCTCCACCTTCGCGGTCACCTCTACTTTTGCATCCGAGTTCAGCACAAGTGCCGTTTGACTCGGCAGATAGGAACTGATATCCACCGTTGTGGTCAGATCCTCGGTGATACCAGAAATGTCCAGCACCTCCTGCGGAATGGTGATCTTGCTGACGGTATTGAGCGTTGCCGCCTCGCCCTTGATACGCACATTATCCAGGCTGCTTTCCACGCCGGTAAGCACATAGCCGTCCGCCGGTTCGCCCTTCGCCTCAAACTCCAGCGGCACATCCTTGGTATTTAAGATCTGTGCCGAAATATTGACTGTGGACAGACTGAGTGTCAGCTTTGTCGTGTCGATCACGTTGCCGTCGGCATCATATAACACCGGCACAACGGAATCCGTCACATCCGTGGACATACCTTCCACATTGATCGTCGCCACCGCCGTATCAATCTGGCTGACGATGGATGCCGGTCCCGAAACCTTTAACAGGTTGGAGCCCACGATCTGTACCGTGCCGAGTGCACAGCCGTCCATCACGGTTCCCTTGGTTGCCGCCGTAATCGCCTTCTGGCAGGTGCCGCGGTCTTCCAGCGCCACTTCCAGATAGAGCTGTTTGGAGACGACGGAGACTTTATTGCTATACCGCTTCGCGGTGATCGTCACCGGCACACGGTAAATTCCGCTTCCCTCATCGTACTCAATATTCTCCATGTCCGCCGTTGCGGAAAAATCGGCATTGGATAATTCATCGTGCACGCTGCGCGCAGCCGACACGCGGAATGACACTACGTTGCTGCTGTCCAGCGGTTCATAATATTTGTTCTGCGATGTGATATAGTCCGTATTCTCCGCTACAACATTGGTGGTATAGGTCTTTGACGTCGTCGGGTCGTCAATGTTAATCACGACTACCCACAGCACAACCGCCAGTATGACCGCCAGTATTTTGAGGCTAAAATTATTTGTTATCGTTTTTCCGAGCCGTTTTAGCATCTTTCAGCCTCCTCTTCCACAATGCAATCTTCGATAATTCCCGTTCCCGCCTCTGGATGTACGTCAGCTTGTTCTTCAGAAACTCGGCATCTACATTGCGGTAAAGTTCACCGCCGAGCGCAATCGACACTCTTCCGGTCTCCTCTGACACAACGATTGTCAGGGAATCGCTCACCTCGCTGATTCCGACAGCCGCACGGTGTCTCGTTCCCAGATCCTTGCTGATCGACAGGGAATCCGTAAGCGGCAGGTAACAGGTCGCCGCCACGACTCTGTCCCCGCGCACAATCACGGCGCCGTCATGGAGCGGTGTGTTTTTTTCAAAAATATTGATCAGAAGCTGGCTTGTCAGAATACCGTCCACCGCGATTCCGGTGCGCTCATATTCCGAGAGAACAATCTCATCCTCCACCACAATCAGGGCTCCGGTCTTCACCTTTCCCATCTCGTAGCACGCCTTGACCATTTCATTAATGGTCTTATCCGAAAACTTCCCCGTATCCTCCTTTGAGGAATCAAAGGAAAACAGGAACGCCAGAACGTTTTTCCGTCCGAGATTCTCAAGCGCCTTGCGCATCTCCGGCTGGAAGATTACAACCAGAGCTATCACCAGGACGTTTAACGTATTCCTTGCAATCCAGATGATCGTGTTCATCTGGAACAATGCTGCCAACAGAACGAAGAGCAGAATCACCATCAAACCGCGCAGCAGCATCCATGCTCTGGTATTCTTGATCCACACCAGCATATAGTAGATCAGAAACGCTATGATTATGATCTCCACGATATCTGTTATGGAGATTTTTGGAAGATTCATATAAAGAGACGCTTTCTGCCAGAAAGCATCGAGGGTAGCTAACATGTTCTGCACGCGGTCCACTTCCTTAATCTAATAATTCTTCGTCGATATCCATCTCTTCCGCAAAACGCTTCTTCGTGAGACGTTCCTTTTCGTCCTTCCCGCTGAAACGCTTTACCTGCTTGTTGGTGCCGGATACCACAGCCTTCGGCACTGCTTTTACATAGTAGTAATATTCATCATCCTCAAACTGCAGCCGCTCTGTTCTTGAGTAGTCGAGGTTAAAGAACAGGAACTGTATCACAAATGCAATCAGAAGTGAAATCACATTGCCGACCAGCACGCTCACCGTCTTACCGGAAATTCCAAGCAGCATATAGCCCGCAATCAAACCGATTGTCTCGAACAGAATACCGGATGCAATCGCAATCTGCCATGCATTCGCGATAGACATTCTGCGGATCAGATATACAATAATCAGCGTCACAGCCATGATGCCGAGCACGAGGTACATTTCCTTGTTGCCGAGAAGCTGGTTTAACGCCACCACGATCTTGGAATTCGCCTCCGCACTCTCCTCCGCCGCACCGCCGAGCAGCTTTTCATTCTGCCGGACTCCGTCGAGGAAAAAGTAAACCACCGTACCGCAGATCACTGCAAATACAGAATATGCCTCCTCCAGCAGTCCCATTCCAACCGGAATCACATACGGGATATTCAGCCGGAAGCAGATCGGCGTCAGCAATACGCCCATTCCCTGTCTGGGAGCAAAACGAAAATAGATAAAATAGATCAGCACAAACAGAAGAAGTGCGACCAGACATACCTCAATCGATAATGCATACATATCCGCCAGTATGACGACCGCCGCAATAAAGATCGTGCCGCCCACAGGCAGGATGGCACAGAGCAGTCCTAAAATCAGCGCCACCGGTGTGGAGCTGACCAGTTCCATGTAGCCGATGTTCCTGTCAATCGTCATCAGCGCCGCAAACGCCACGATAAACTTGACGATCGGTGTAATGTACACTTCGTATTTTCCGTAGAAGCGCACCAGTTTTTCTTTGAGTTCCAATAAGGTTGTCATTCCATGCCTCCCGCTCTAATCCCAGTCTTTATGATCGGATGTCCGGAGGCGTTCTTCCCTCTCATACATCTGATTCACCTTTTTCAGGTTGTTGTAATACTTCTTCACCTTGCGGCGTCCCTCTGTGTATTTCATGTTAAATATTACCCACGTGGCTCCGAGGTAAATCACCATAAACACCAGATACGGCACTACCGCTGTCATGACAAGCCCCTGGATATCGAACTTGTTCAGCTTTGCAAGCAGCTCTTCCGTCGCATACAGCCCCCACATTCCCATCAGAAGCCCGTAGCAGATGGTTCCTGTCACGAAGCTCCCCAGCAGACGCATGGAAACATAATCTTTTCTCGCATACTGCGTCATCGGCTTACACTGTTTCCCGTCATTTGTATCAAACTGTGCCATCTTAATCAGGTGGCGCAATCGTTCTTCATTTACCATACAGTAGTTATCCTTTCTCCGCCCTGCCGTTCCAGCCTGCGCAGGGCAAAATTGCACGCAATTATGCATTCTTTTTTTATTATAACACAGCACTATTTATTTTCAAAGCAAAAAACAGAGCCCGATACCCAGGCCCTGTTGATTCTCTTGGTATTATTTGAGAAAACGCATGCGGTTTTTATCCCGCTCTGTCTCCTGCGGCGGCTCCGGCTTATGAATCGACTCTGCAAGCGCGTTCGCCATATTGTTCTTGCACTTCTCGCAAAATCTTCCCGTGCGGATCGGCTTCCCGCAGGTCTCACAGACAATGCCGTCTGCTCCTGCCACGGAAAGTGACAGACGCTCCTCGCGAATCCACTGCCGGATCTGCTTCACCGACACATCCAGCTCCTCAGCGACCGTCTCCACACTTGAATTCGGATTCTCCTCCAGGAAAGCCTTTACCTCCTGGAACTTCTCCTCAAGCTTTTTCTGACACGCCGGACAAAGCGGCGCTCCCCCCATATAGTTAAACAGGCGTCCACAGCTCCTGCAATTTCTCACTTCCATACTTCTCAATCCTCCTGAATTCCCCTGTCAAAATCCCGCACCGATGCTGACGCAAATATAATAGATCCGCTCTGCGCCGCCCTTCAGCAGGACCTCCGAAACGGTATCTATCGTTGTTCCCGTCGTATAAATATCATCCACCAGCAATATTTTCTTATATTTTACTATATCTGCTGCTAATTGAAAAGCATTTTTTAAATTTGCCGCTCTTTGTCCGCCATTTAACTCCTTCTGCGGCACCGTGTTCCGCACACGGCGCACAAGCCCGGCGTCCACGGGAAGCCCCAGTTCCCTGCCAAGCGCCCGCGCGAATGTCTCGGCCTGATTGTATCCGCGCCGCCGCTTTTTCCACCGGTACATGGGCACCGGAACGATCACTTCGATTTGATTTTTAAAAACCCAGTCCTGATAAAGCGCTGCCGCCTCCCTCGCATAATACGCCGCATATTCGCGCCGGTTTGCATATTTAAACCGGTACATGGACTGCCGGATATTTCCCTGATACACAAACACGGCTTTCCCCTGGCAGTACGCATGCCTGCGCTTTCCGCAGTCCAGGCAGAATTCCGCCCGCTCGCCATCCAGCGGTTTGCCGCAGCGCTTGCACACCGGTTCCTCGGCAAGCCGTACAGCATCCGCGCACCTTCTGCACGGGACACATTCCGGCACCGTCACGCGGTCGCAGATCGGACATCTCGGCGGATAGACGAGGCCAACGATCGTCTCCGCCACCCACCGCAGTCCGCGTCCTGTTTTTTCTTTTCCTGTTGCAAAATCAGCCTGCATTGCATTTCCCGCTCTCCCCCCGGTCATCTGATTCCGCTTTATCCTAGCATGTCCGCCCCTTTTTTGCCATAAACATTTTCTTAATTTTTTCTTTCTTTATTTTAAGGAACGGTTGACGAATATACTTTTCCTCATTATAATTTTGTCTATTAAAAGCATTAAAGTTTTAATGCAATAAAGGAGGAGATGCTTATGAAAAAAGCACACAAACTGATTTCGGCAGTCTTAGTCTCCACGATGGTCTTATCCATGACCGCATGCGGCAGTGGAGAAAAAACGTATAAGGTAGGTATCCTGCAGCAGCTGGAGCATCCGGCACTGGATCAGGCAACGCAGGGATTTCAGGATGCCCTGACCAAATTGATGGGCGATTCCGTCACCTTCGATGTGCAGAACGCACAGGGCGAGCAGGCGAACTGTTCCAGCATTGCCACCACCTTTGTCTCCAACAATTACGATCTGATCCTCGCCAATGCGACGACCGCCCTGCAGGCTTCCGCGGCGGCCACCAGCACAATCCCGGTACTCGGAACCTCCGTGACGGACTACGCAACCGCGCTCGACATTGACGACTGGACCGGCGCCACCGGAAAAAATATTTCCGGCACCTCCGATCTGGCTCCGTTAGACCAGCAGGAAGATATGCTCGTGGAACTGTTTCCAGACGCCAAGAATGTCGGTATCCTCTACTGTTCCGCAGAACCGAACTCCGTGTACCAGGCAACGGAATTCGGAAAGTATCTGGATGAGGACGGAATCTCCCACAAGGAGTACACCGTGGCAGATTCCAACGACATCGCCTCTGTCGTGCAGAGTGCTGTCAGCGAAGTAGACGTCATCTACATTCCGACCGACAACACCATGGCAGGCAACACCGAAGCGATCGACAACATCACACGCCCGGCCGGCATTCCCGTCATCGCCGGCGAAGAAGGAATCTGTTCCGGCTGCGGCGTCGCGACGCTCTCCATCAGCTATTACGACATCGGCTACAAAGCGGGCGAGATGGCTTATGACATTCTGGTAAACGGCAAAGATATATCCACAATGGATATTGAATATGCCCCGAATGTCACAAAAGAATACAATGCGGATATCTGTTCCGATCTCGGCATTACCGTTCCGGATGATTACGTGGCAATCGGTGCCGAATAATATTTTTCCTTACAAGGGGGTTTTTCCTGATGAATTATTTTATGTCGCTTGACCCGCTTGCCCTCTTCCGTTCCATGCCCGGCGCTTTCGCCCAGGGCATGGTCTGGGGGCTGATGGCACTCGGCGTCTATATTACCTACCGTCTGTTGGATTTTGCGGATCTGACCGTGGACGGTTCTCTTGCAACCGGAGGTGCGGTTGCCGTCATGCTGATCCGCGGAGGTATGAGTCCGTGGGCAGCACTTATTTTTGCCTTTCTGGCAGGCATGGTCGCCGGTTTCATCACCGGCATCCTGCATACCGCTCTTGGCATCCCGGGCATTCTGGCAAGCATTTTAACCCAGATTTCCCTGTATTCCATCAACTTAAACATCATGGGCTGTTCCAACCAGGCCGTCAGTGTTGACAAGTACCCTCTGGTGGTCTCGCTCCGCTACCTGTCCGACTCCAACAGCACCCGTGTACAGATTTTTGCGACATGCATCCTGTTCTGTTTTGCAATCGTTGCGATTCTCTATTGGTATTTCGGCACGGAGCAGGGACATGCCATCCGCGCAACCGGATGTAATCAGCAGATGGCGCGTGCGCAGGGAATCAACACCAACCTTCACACCGTCATTGCGCTCATGATCTCCAACGGTCTGGTCGGTCTCTCCGGCGGTCTGTACGCCCAGTATCAGGGTGCGGCAGATGTCAACATGGGGCGCGGCGCCATCGTCATCGGTCTTGCTGCTGTCATTATCGGAGAAGTTATTTTCGGCAGACTCTGCGCCGGGAAGAATCTCGCTTTCGCCTACACGCTGTTTTCCGTAATCGGCGGAGCGATCATCTATTATATTGTAATGAATGTGGTTTTATGGTTAAAGCTTCCTTCCGACGATCTGAAGCTTTTCTCCGCGATCGTTGTGGCAGTTTTCCTTGCCATTCCTTATCTGAAATCCACACGCAAAGGAAAGGAGCGGTAACCCCATGGCAGAAATGTTAAAAATAGACAATATCAAGAAAACGTTTAATCCGGGCACCATCAACGAGAAAGTGGCATTAAACGGCGTGAACCTCTCTCTCGAGGAGGGCGATTTCGTCACCGTGATCGGCGGAAACGGCGCCGGAAAATCCACCACCTTAAACGCCATCGCAGGCGTGTGGCCGGTGGATTCCGGAAAAATCTATATCGGCGGCGATGATGTGACACGCCTTTCCGAGTACAAGCGCGCCAAATATCTCGGACGCGTCTTTCAGGATCCTATGACCGGCACCGCGACGACGATGTCGATCGAGGAAAATATGGCGATCGCTGCCAGACGCGGACAGAGCCGCGGGCTCTCCTGGGGCATTACGAAAAAGGAGCGCGACGTCTACCGTGAGATGCTTGCCACCCTGGATCTCGGTCTGGAAGACCGGCTTTCCAGCAAAGTAGGGCTGTTGTCCGGCGGTCAGCGCCAGGCAATCACGCTGCTCATGGCTTCCATCCAGAAGCCGAGGCTTCTGCTTTTAGACGAGCACACCGCAGCGCTCGATCCGAAGACAGCAGCCAAAGTGCTTGAGATTTCCGACAAGATCATTGCCGATCACCACCTGACTGCCATGATGGTCACACACAACATGAAGGACGCCATCATGCACGGCAACCGCCTCATCATGATGCATGAAGGCCGGGTCATCTTAAACATTGCCGGGGAAGAGAAGAAGAAGCTGACGGTGGAAGATCTCCTCCATCAGTTTGAGAAGGTCAGCGGTGAGGAGTTTGCAAACGATAAAGCGCTGCTGTCGTAACCGCAGGAAAGAGGCATAACGCGGTCGCAGGATATTTCGGGAGGAGAAGCTGTCCGGATGAAGTGAGCGCAGGCGGAAGCCTTTTGTGTTTCAGGATGCAACGGGCACAATCCCTTCTAATCGCGAAATCGTGTATTTCTAATCCGTGCGGCCGTTGCCTTTGCGATGATCCGTGTCTTTCCAAGTTTGGAGCACCCCCGCGGAAGCTGTCCGCAAGCTACAGACAATTTTAGGACTTTTGTGCAGCACTTACCTGCACTCTAAGCATAAAACATAACCGCGCGAAGCCGATGTCTGAGTCGGCATCTGCCCTATTTTCAATAGCAGATGCCGGCGAGTTCCGGTTCGCGCGGTTTTATGATGTCTATGCGTGAGTGCAGTTAGTGCTGCCAGAAAGTCCGCTCATTGTCTGCTGCTTGACGGACAGCTTCCGTGGGGTGTTCAAACGTGGCAAAGACACGGAACCTAAGACAACGATCGCACGGAAGAAATACGGGATTTTGCTCCAAAGAAGGGACTGTGTCCGTTGCATTCTGAAACAAATGGGCTTCTCGCCTGCGTTATCATTCTCCGTATTCCCCTCTCCAAACGCGAAATGTTCTGTAACTGCGGCAGTGCTATGCCTCTTTCAGTCGGTCACACAGCCCGCTGTATCGTTTTTGCTGCGACGTGTTCTGCACCATCTGCTCAAACGTCACCTCATTGCCGACCAGCGTCACACATTTCCGAGCGCGGGTGACCGCTGTGTACAGCAGATTCCGGTTCATAAGCATCGACGGTCCGGACAAAAGCGGAATGACGACCGCCGGGTATTCGCTTCCCTGCGATTTATGTATGGTAATCGCGTACGCCAGTTCCAGTTCATCCAGCAGTTTGTATGGATATTCCACCATTCTGCCCTCATCAAATTCCACAGTCATCGTCTCCGCGAAATCGTTGATCTCCCGGACAATTCCCATGTCTCCGTTGAATACTCCCGTTCCTTTATCCACAGACAGACCGTATTTTGTGCGGATTTCCCACTCTAACTGGTAGTTGTTCCGTGTCTGCATGATCTTGTCCCCCTCGCGGAACAGAATATCGCCGTGTTCCTTTTCACGCTTCTGCGGAGACGGCGGATTCAGATAGCGCTGCAGTATTCCGTTTAACCGCTCTACGCCCAGCAGTCCCTTGCGCATCGGCGTCAACACCTGTATATCGTACGGCGTCGCGTCCACAAATTTGGGGAGTTTCTGCTTGATCAGCTGCAATACCACGCTGATAATCACATCCGCGTCATACCGCTTCAGGAAAAAGAAATCCATGCTTTTGTTGTCCAACGTCACTTCTTCGCCCTGATTGATCTTGTGCGCATTCACAATGATGTCGCTCGTGGATGCCTGGCGGAAAATCTTCGTCAGCATGACCACATTGCACTCGTGCGAGCGAATAATGTCCCGCAGAACACTTCCCGGTCCCACACTCGGCAGCTGATTGACATCTCCGACCAGAATCAGTCTCGTTCCAACAGCAACCGCCTTTAACAGTGCATGCATCAAAGAAATATCCACCATGGACATCTCGTCGATAATCACAACGTCCGTCTCAAGCGGATTCTGCTCATTCCGCTCAAACCCTGCCGCACCGTCCACACCGCCGTTCAGTTCCAGCATGCGGTGTATGGTTCTAGCCTCAAACCCGGTCGTCTCGCTCATGCGCTTCGCCGCACGTCCGGTAGGCGCCGCAAGAAAAATATCAAGTCCTTCCATCTCAAAATACTTGATGATCGTATTGATCGTCGTCGTTTTTCCGGTACCCGGTCCTCCGGTGATAATCAGAAGTCCGTTGCGCACCGCCTCTTTGACCGCTGTCATCTGGTGCTCATCCAGTTCCATTCCGGTCTGCTTCTCAATTCTGCGAACACGCTCCTCGATTTCCAGATCCGGAACATCATAGCTGACATTGAGCTGTTTTAACATGGTTGCCGTATTTGCCTCCATGTAGTAAAAGGACGCCGCATAGATCTGCGTCTGGTTTTCGCCCTGCTTCATGATGATTTTCCGCTCGATCGCCAGATCCATATACTGCTTCTCGATCTGCTCCTCCCCGACCTCAAGAAGCTGTCCAGTTCTTCTGGTCAGTTCCTCCTCCGGCAGGTAGGTATGCCCCTCTGTGGATGCCTGAAGCAGCACATATAAAATTCCGCTCCGGATCCGGAAATCAGAATCCATGCGGATTCCTACCCGGACAGCAATCTCGTCTGCCGTGCGGAATCCCACACCCTCAATGTCGTCCGCCAGCCGATACGGGTTCTCACGGATAATCCCGTATACCTCCTGTCCATACTGCTGATATACTTTCACTGCCAGGTTCATCGTGATGCCGTACTGCTGGAGGAAAATCATCGCCTGCCGCAGATCACGTTTTTCATTCACCTGATCCGCAATCTCCATCGCCTTGCGCTCGCTGATTCCCTTTACTTCCGCCAGCCGCTCCGGCTCCTCCTCGATAATCCGAAAGGTATCCGCCTTGAATCTGCGCACAATCCGCGCTGCCAGCGCCAGACCGATTCCGCGGATCGCCCCGGAACCGAGATAGCGTTCGATGGCTTCCTCGTCTTCCGGCGCTTTCTCCTCAAAACTTTCGACCTTAAACTGTTTACCGTAAGTAGGATGATCGGTATAGTCGCCGGATGCCTCAATGTTCTCCCCCTCTGCGATCGCCGAGAAGATTCCCACGCAGGTAATCTCCTCCTCCCCGCTCACCAGATTGAGAACCGTATATCCGTTGTCTGCATTTCTGTATATAATATGTTCCACATATCCTGCTAACTTTTCCAAATCATTCCTCCCGCCGAAAAAAGCAGAGAACCCGTCACCTCTAACGGTGACCGCCCTCTGCCTCGTTCATTCTTAACTGCCGGCATCTATTCTATGCCATAGTTCCGTTTCATCTGCTCATAAAGCTGCTGCGTATAATTTTCTCCCACCTGATCCACAATCTCATCTGCCATCAGTTCGATCGTGCTGTCCATGTGAAAATCTGTCAGCGTACTGAGAGAAGAATCCTTATCCTCGTCATCATCCGAAATGAGATTCTCCTTTACTTCCTTTAATACCTCTTCCACAAAGTAGGACTCAAAATCCTTGCAGACCGAGAGCAGTTCTTCCTCGCTCGAACCGGAGGACACACTACTGATCGAATTCTTCAGCGCCGACGCGCTGCCTGCGGCTGCGCTGTTCTGTGCATTGCTGACCAATGATGAAATACCGTCTATCGAAAAACTCATCCTTTACGCTCCATTCCGCTTATCATCCGCTTACCATTCGCTTATCATCTGCTTATCGTTTCAGGTTGTTCGCCATCTCCAGCATCTCATCCGATGTCGTGATTGCCTTGGAGTTCAACTGATAGGCACGCTGTGCGATAATCATATTGACCATCTCGTCCGCCACCTGTACATTGGACGCCTCCAGATAATTCTGGCGAACCTGGCTTCTGGTAAGACCTGCTGTCGTATTCTCATTCATTGCCGCACCCGAAGCTGCTGTAACTTCCAGAAGGTTGTCACCCGTTTTCTCAAGGCCGCTCGGGTTGTTAAACTGGAACAGTCCGATCTGACGGTTCATATTCACATAAGTTCCATTTGCTGTCGTGTAACCGATTCTGCCGTCGCTCGATACTGTCACACTGCTGGAGCTTATATTGGCCGGAAGAACGATCTGCTGGTTATTGCTGTCCAGCACCGGATAGCCGTCCGGATTGGTCAGTGTAACGCCGTTGGTTCCCACTGCCCACACAAAATCTCCCGCTCTGGTATAGCGTGTCTCGCCGTCTGCGCAGCGCACTGCAAAAAATCCGTCTCCGACGATTGCAAAATCGGTATCATTCTCACTCGCCTGCAGCGCTCCCTGTGTGTACACGGATGTGACTGCCGCAACTCTCGTTCCGAGTCCCACCTGTGCCGGAATCGGTTTCTGCTCTCCGTTTGCACTCGTTGTCTTCGTCTGAATGGTCTGGTAAAGCAGCGACTTAAACTCTGCCTTCTCCTGCTTGAATCCAACCGTATTCACATTGGAAAGATTGTTTGAAATATTGTCCACGTTCGTCTGCTGCGCAAGCATACCGGTTGCCGCAGTATAAAGTGCCCTCATCATATGTCAGCTACCTCCGTCTATACATTTCCGACCTGATTGACCGCCTTATCCAGTGTCTCATCAATCGTGTTAATAACCTTCTGTCCTGCCTGATATGCTCTGGAAATCGTAATCATATTGACCATCTCAGAAACAACATTCACATTGGACGACTCCAGCGTTCCCTGCACGATCCTGCCGTCTGCTGCCGTCACCGTTCCTCCGTTCACAAGGTCGTACATATTCTCACCGTACTTCGCCAGATAGTCATAATCCGCAAAATCGACGATGCCGATCGTTCCAACCTGCTGATCGTTCTGATAGATATTGCCAAGCTCATCCACGGTGATCTTCTGGGTCGGATCCACCTGAATCCGTCCGTTCACATTGCCGTTTCTGGCGTCATTTGCATTCAGGACATAATCGCCGTCCTTGGTCACCAGATAGCCCTGGGTGTTGACCGTGAACGCTCCGTCCCTTGTATATTTTACGGATGAATTTCCCTGCTTATCCGTGTAGGCAATCGCAAAAAATCCATCTCCCTTGATTGCAAAATCCGTACTGTTATCGGTAACCTTGAAACTTCCGGTACTGTAATCCGTATACGTCTCACCGATATGAACGCCCATGCTGATTGTACCCAGCTTCTGCGCAAGACCGTAAGACGATGTATCTTTGATCTTGATTGCCAGCTCATCTGCAAATGTCTGGGACGTTGTGCCTTCTTTCTTATAACCATTCGTATCTGCATTTGCAAGATTGTTGGAAAGCACATCCAGACGCTTCTGTTCATTTATCATTCCTGTATACGCTGTATACAATCCCTTTACCATAGACTGCTCCTTTTTCTGTTACCTCTTGTAACTTCTGCCTGCTTCTCACCAGAATCCATCAGACGCTCCCGCATCCCAAGGGCTCTTTGTTGTTTATATCGTCATAACTGCCGTCAAACTTAATCGTCGTCGCGCTTTCCGGACAGGAACTCCACGAACTTTCCGGTTCCGACTGCCACACAGGTCATCGGCTCCTCCGCTGTCATGGTATTGATGCCCGTCTTATCCTCGATCAGTTCCTCAAGTCCGCGAAGCAGTGATCCGCCTCCCGTGAGAACGATTCCGCGGTCCGCCACGTCCGCCGCAAGCTCAGGCGGCGTCTTCTCCAGCACCGAGTGTACCGCTTCCACGATCTGCAGTGTCGGCTCCTTCAGCGCCTCTTCCGTCTCCTCGGAAGAAACGGTTACCGTCTTCGGCAGACCGGTTACCAGGTTACGGCCTCTGACGTCCATGGTCTCATTCTGTGCCAGTGGGAAACAGGAACCGATCTTGATCTTGATGTCCTCCGCTGTGCGCTCACCGATCAACAGATTGTGTTTCTTTCTCATGTAACGGACAATCGCCTCGTCAAAATCATCTCCGGCGATCTTGATGGAAGTGCTGACAACCGATCCCCCCAGAGAAATCACGGCGATGTCCGCGGTACCGCCGCCGATATCCACGATCATGTTGCCGCATGGTCTTGAAATATCGATTCCGGCTCCGATCGCTGCCGCAATCGGCTCCTCGATAATCGCCACCTCACGCGCACCTGCAGAATAGGTCGCATCCTCAACCGCTTTTTTCTCGACCTCGGTCACTCCGCTCGGCACACACACGCTGATGCGCGGCTTGCGGAATGTCTTCTTGCCAAGTGCCTTCTGGATGAAATACTTGATCATCTTCTCGGTGACAGTATAATCAGAAATAACACCCTGACGCAGCGGACGGACTGCTACAATGTTGCCGGGCGTTCTGCCGAGCATCAGTCTCGCTTCCTCTCCGATTGCCTTGATTTTGTTTGTATCACGATCAAAAGCCACTACTGACGGCTCCTTTAACACTACACCTTTGCCTTTAATATATACCAGGATACTTGCAGTACCAAGATCGATACCGATGTCCGTACTCATCATATTCTAATCTGCCCCTTTCTTTTCTCTGCCAATGGTTCATCTATTCGTTGAATCTTTCTTCACGTCCAAAAGGACATAAAGATGCATTTAATCATATTTTTACATATACAGCATTATTATATACAAAAACTGGGATTTTTCAAAGCTTTTTTTCGCCCGCGCCGCCATTTTTGAAAAAAATAAGAATTTCTTCATTTTTTGTCCGGAATATCATATTTTTTCATTTTTTCATCACGTATTCATCACATTTGCGGGTTATATTTTTTTACGTACTAAATGGTGTACCAAACATACACCGCCCCGGAAATATTCCTCAAATATTCCGCGGTTAGTATAATTTTTCATAACTCATACCTTCCGGCGCAAACACCAAACGCCGGGAGGTACTCCCCGGGTATAACGAATTTTCATCCATATGAATTTTCGATGCCATATATTTCACAACATTTCTCTGACCGCAGATGCCAGCGCATCTGTTGTCAAAAAAGGCACTGTATGCCGCGTGTTTTCCACGTTTGCGTCCAGTGCCTTCTCCTTATTTCCACTATTTTTCCAGATATTTCTTGACATACTGTCCGGTGTAGGACTCCGGTATCTGCGCCACCTCTTCCGGCGTTCCCTGCGCGATGACCGTTCCGCCGCCGTCTCCGCCTTCCGGTCCCATGTCGATGATGTAATCCGCCGTCTTGATCACGTCCAGATTGTGCTCAATAACCACCACGGTATTGCCGCCGTCGGACAATCTCCGCAAAATCTCGATCAGCTTGTGCACATCCGCAAAATGAAGTCCGGTCGTCGGCTCATCCAGAATGTAGATCGTCTTTCCGGTGCTTCGCTTGGAGAGTTCGGTTGCCAGCTTGATTCGCTGCGCCTCTCCTCCCGAAAGCTCTGTGGACGGCTGTCCCAGTTTTACATAGGAAAGTCCCACATCGTAGAGCGTCTGAATCTTGCGGTGGATGGACGGCACATTTTTAAAAAACTCCAGCGCCTCCTCCACCGTCATATCCAGCACATCATAAATGCTTTTTCCTTTATACTTGACCTCAAGCGTCTCCCGGTTGTAACGTTTTCCCTCGCAGACCTCACACGGCACATAGACATCCGGCAGGAAATGCATCTCAATCTTTAAGATTCCATCCCCTCCGCACGCCTCGCAGCGTCCGCCTTTTACGTTGAAGCTGAATCTTCCCTTTTTGTAGCCCTTCGCCTTTGCATCCGGGGTTGCCGCAAACAGATCGCGGATCATATCGAACACGCCCGTGTAGGTTGCCGGGTTTGACCGCGGCGTTCTGCCGATCGGCGACTGGTCAATATCAATCACCTTATCCAGCTGCTCCATGCCAAGAATCTCATCATGCTCTCCCGGAATGCAGCGTGCCCGGTTCAGGTCGCGCGCCAGCCGCTTATAGAGAATCTCATTGGTCAGGGAGCTCTTTCCCGAGCCGGACACGCCGGTAATGCAGGTCATAATCCCGAGCGGTATGTTCACATCGATGTTTTTCAGGTTGTTCTCCCGTGCGCCTTTGATCGTCAGAAATCCCGTCGGTTTTCTGCGCTCATCCGGTACCGGGATCTTGATTCTGCCACTTAAGTACGCTCCCGTGATCGACTTCGGATTCTTCATGATCTCCTGTGCCGTACCGCAGGCGACCACTTCTCCACCGTGTGAGCCGGCTCCCGGTCCGATATCCACAATATAGTCCGCGGCAAGCATCGTATCCTCGTCGTGCTCCACGACAATCAGCGTGTTGCCGAGATCTTTTAAATTCTTCAGCGCCCCCAGCAGCTTATCGTTATCGCGCTGATGCAGTCCGATCGACGGCTCGTCCAGAATGTACGCAACCCCGACCAGCCCGGAACCGATCTGCGTTGCCAGACGGATACGCTGTGCCTCTCCTCCCGAGAGGGTACCGGTCGCTCTGGACAGGGACAGATAATCCAGTCCCACCTCATTCAGGAATCCGACGCGTGCACGGATCTCTTTTAAAATCTGATCGCCGATCCGATGCTGCTGCTCCCCCAGCTTCATCTCCGCCAGAAAGGCATTGAGATTCTTCACCGACATGGAAGTCATCTCATAAATATTTTTATCCGCAACCGTCACTGCCAGAGACTCTGCTTTCAGCCGCTGTCCCTTACAGGTCTCGCAGGGGGTAATCCGCATGAACTGCTCATATTCCTGCTTCATGACCTCCGAACCGGTCTCCCGGTACTTGCGCTGCACGTTTTTGATCAGTCCCTCAAAGGCAACATCATAAACGCCTTCCCCGCGCTGTCCTCTGTAATGGACTTTCACTTCCCTGCCGTCCGTTCCGTAGATCAGGACATGGCGGATTTCCTCCGGGTATTCGCAGTACGGCGTCTCCAGCGAAAAATGATACTCCTCCGTCAGCGCCTTTAAAATAGCGTATGTGAAACTGGACGGATCTGTACAGGACTGCCAGCCCATCACCTGGATGGCGCCTTCCGCGATCGAGAGACGTTTATCCGGAATCATCAGATCCTCATCGAATTCCATTTTATAACCAAGTCCGAAACAGGTCGGGCACGCGCCGAACGGATTGTTGAAGGAAAAACTTCTCGGTTCAATCTCGCCGATGCTGATCCCGCAGTCCGGGCAGGAAAAGCTCTCCGAGAACTGAATCGGTTCACAGCCGATCCCATCCACGGTCATGAGCCCGTCTGCCAGTGTA
>OGXD01001060.1_pt1 | contig 23265 bp, 27 predicted proteins | sample 1576211 | NCBI WGS metagenome assembly OGXD01 (sample SAMEA3541470, study PRJEB24748) | human gut metagenome | biome: human gut; feature: human-associated habitat; material: faeces | place: China | collected 2012
CTGCCTGTTGCAAAGCCGCACCTTTGGTCATCCCTCGTGTGCAAAGATTATATCATACCACACATAGTCACCCTGTTCCTGCACACTGATTCCTACATATACATCTTCCCGAATCGTCGTCTTACCGGGTGTATTCAGTTCCGTCTGAAAATTGTTTCGGAAGTATTCTGTCAGCTGATTTTTCGTGAAGTGGTCTCGCGGAAGTCCTGTTACTGTCCAATTTTCCCTTCCACCATACTTGTAGCCTTTTCCGCCGTCTTTGAACTCCTGCGGAACTGGTGAAAGCTCGTCGTGCTTTTTTCCGTTCATCATTTCCAGCGCACGCTGTGCTGAAAGCTGGCTTATTTTATCCACTTCTTGAACTGTGCCGTCCAATCCAACTTCTTTGCGTGCAGCATTGATCGAATCCAGGATAATTTGCGCTATTCTCTCTTCTTCAGGAGAGGGCGGTGTAGGTGCGCTGCTACCGCCACCACTACATCCGCCCAGTGCTCCCGCAACAGATGTCGCCAGCACCACGGTGCCAGTGAGCTTCAGGAATTTACGACGATTCATATTACTCAACATTTCTTCACCTTCCTAAAGTTTTTAATGGTAGCCCTTAACTCGTATCGTTTGTGCGCCATCTGCGGTGTGCCAGAATGTGATTGATTCTTGACTTTCTTTTCCATCGATTACCTGTCGGACCTCCATATTGTCGGCATCAATATTCTCAATCTTCAAGATAATCGTTTCTCCATAAAAATCCGAAAGGATCAGCTGATTATCGTTTACTAGAGACCATTTTCCAAGACCATAGGAACCAGGAACATTAACCGTTCTGTCATCATAAATTGAAAAAGTCAAGCTATCCGACCACTGCTGATACCAATCTCCGATTATGAGTTTTTCTGTAGTCTTCTTTCCGCGAAGTGTCAAACTTCCGATACCACAAACGATAGCTATCGCACAAACCGTCAGCAAAATATCGCTCATTTTTATTTTTTTCATCACGATTCACCTCTTAATCTTAGCATTTCAACAGCGGTCAATGTTTTTCTGCCTCTTCTGCCGTGTGGTAGAATGTATCTGTTGTTTCGCTTTCCTTTCCATCCCAAATCAGTCTAAGCGTCATTGACTTTTTACTGATTTTTTCAATTTTGTAAATCAGTGTCTGCCCATAAAAATCTGAAATTCTAAGTTTGTCGTCATCTACGACCGACCATTTTCCAAGGCCATACCCACTCCGAACCTGACAGCTTCCATCATCATATATTGCGTACTCCAGTCGGCTATAGCCTTCCATGTACCAGTCACCCAGTACAAGTTTTTTAATATTTTTCTTCCCGCATCCCGTCAGCGGAGCTGTTGCACACACCAGAGCCGTCGCCGCCGTAAGCTGTAGGAATCCACGTCGCGTGATATTTTTCATTTTGACTGTCTCCTTCTAAAGCAGCTCATCTAAAAAGCGAGCCGTCCACCATGCGCATGACAAAAGTAAGAATCCACTCTATCACCTTTGCACCCATTGCAACATAGCCGAATGCCACCGAAAGAAGCGCCTTTTTCCACCAGTTTTCTTTTTTGTTCAGACTTTTGCGTATTTTCTCGGAAAGGATAACACCGATCCAGCCATTTCCGTTTTCAATGCCCTTCCACGAGATCCATCCGCCCCATGCCCAAAGGGCAAACATGCACAATGCAACCGTCATAGTTCTTTCTCCCTTTTTTCGTTATCAGCGTTCCTCATAGTAGGCACAACCGTTCCGGTCACTCGGGCGATTATAGCCGTGTGTCCAGCCTTTCTCGCAAAGGCAGTATACCTCGCCGTCTCTCCAGTCACTCCGGTCAGCATAGACGCAGTCGCTACAATTTCCGTAGAAGCATCCCTCCGGCAGAACAACAGCCATCATTTTCTTGTTTTTCACGTTCTTCATGTTAAGTTCCTCCTTGACATTTGATACAATCTCTTTTTATCACGACTTTCTCATTGTTGCGTACTGCCTTATATGCCACCACCTTACGCTCCGGCATTACAACAACAGGAAAGTACAGACAACCAATTTTTTTCGGCATTACTTCCATAATGCGAACGATATATTCTTTATCTCCTTCGGAAAGGCTTTCTGTGCCGCCGAAATGCACATGAAACATTCCCATAAACTGTATCCCAGTTTCAGCCCATTGGTTGATTTTCTGATTCAGGAAGCGTGTATCAGGTGTATAACTGCAAGGATGTTTACCCAATATTCCTTTATCCAAGCAGATATTTGTAACCACGTCATTTCTTCCGCCTAATATTCCCCCGCTCTCTGGTGGAATATTTGAAACTCCCTGTCGAATTGAATCTATCACCGCTTCAGAGCATATGTTCATCTCGCCCATCCTTTCCGTCAGTAGTTCAAGCCCTTCCGCCCAAGTCTCTGTCTTGGCTCTTATTTTAACGGATTATCCGTTAAAAATCAAGATATTCGGGCCATCCTTTGTAGACTTTCTACAAAGAGGTGAATCCTATGCTATACACAGAACGCATCAAGGCACTGCGCAACGACCACGACCTCAATCAGACACAGGTCGCAAATGCCATTCACGTTGCACAGACCACCTACTCCGACTACGAAAAGGGCAAAGTGCGCATCCCGGTCGAGTGCCTCATCCAGCTGGCGAAATTCTACGACGTCGATATGAACTATATCACCGGCGTCAGCGACACCCTCCGGCCCTTCCCCCACGCATGAGCCGGACGTCCTGCCGCTGATTTTCCAAAAGCGGCGGTGTTTGTTTTTGTTTTGCTTGTAGATAGCCATTTGGTTATCATAAGTCCAGCATAGCATCTCTCTGCGGTATTGTCAAGATACTCATTCAGTTATCAGGAGGACATCTTATGGCATACTACCGCCGCATCCGCGATATGCGCGAAGACCACGACCTCACCCAGCGCCAGCTCGCCGCCCTGCTGCATATGCCCCAGCCGCAGTACAACCGCTATGAGCAGGGCCTGCGCGACCTGCCCACCACCACTCTCATCGCGCTGGCCGACATTTACCACACCTCGACCGACTATCTTCTGGGCCGTACGAACGACCCCAAGCCGCCTGTCTCCCTATAACGCACCAAAAGGGGCCTCCTTTGCAGGAGGCCCCTTTTGTATTCTCCGGCTGGTCAGAATGGGGGACGCAGCCCGGTTTGTGGTATTTTCAGGGAAATGCACTCAAATCCTTTGAAGCAGTCTTTACAGGATGGGGCTCTGGATGTTGTCGTTGTTCTGGATGCCGTGCTTCTCGGCGTAGCCGGTCAGCATCAGGGTCAGAGCGCCGTCGCCGGTGACGTTGCAGGCGGTGCCGAAGCTGTCCTGCAGGGCGAAGATGGCGAGCATCAGAGCGGTGCCGGCGTCATCGAACATCAGAACGCCGGTGATGAGGCCCAGAGAAGCCATGACGGTACCGCCGGGGACGCCGGGAGCGCCGATGGCGAAGATGCCGAGCAGGGCGCAGAAGAGGAGCATGGTGCCGATGCTGGGCAGATGGCCGTAAAGGATCTTGGAGATGGTCATGCAGAAGAAGACCTCAGTCAGGACAGAGCCGCAGAGGTGGATGTTGGCGAACAGGGGGATGCCGAAGCTGACCATATCCTTGCGCAGGACTTTGCTCTTGCGGGCGCAGTCCAGAGCGACTGCCAGAGTGGCGGCGCTGGACATGGTGCCGACAGCGGTCAGGTAAGCGGGGCCGTAGTAGCGGAGGACTTCCCAGGGGTTCTTGCCGGAGTATGCGCCGGCCAGCAGATACAGGACAGCCAGCCAGATATAGTGGCCTGCCATGACGATGAGGATGATCTGGATGAAGGCGGGCAGCTGGTGGGTGATCATGCCCTCATAGCTCAGGTTGCAGAAGGTAGCGGCGATATAGAAGGGCAGCATGGGGATGATGATCTTGCCGACGATGTCCAGCACGATGTTCTGGAACTCGCCGAGGAAGTCGCAGGTGAGCTTACTGTTGGTCCAGGTAGCGGCCAGACCCACCAGAACGCTGAGCACGAGGGCGCTCATGACGCTCATGATCTGGGGGATGTTCAGCTCGAACACGACGTCGGGCAGGGTCCGCAGACCGGCCACCTCAGTGTCGATGGACAGGTGCGGGATGAGGGCGTAGCCTGCGCCGGTGCTCATGAGGGCTGCGCAGACAGAGGAAACGTAAGCGATAACGATCGCCACGCCCAGCAGGCGGGAAGCGTTCTTGCCCAGCTTGGTGATGGACGGAGCGATGAAGCCGATGATGATGAGCGGCACACAGAAGGTGATGAGCTGGCCCATGATATACTGTAAGGTGACGACCACCTTCATGACGCTCTCCGGGAAGACCTGGCCCAGGATGACGCCGATGATGATACCGAGAAGCAGCCGGAACGGCAGGTTATTGAATAGCTTTTTCATAATATTCTACCCCTAATTCTCCTGCGCTGCGGGCGCAGGGTGTTTTTTGCAGGATGCGGATGCAGGCTTGCCAGGGTTTTTCGAGGACGCTTATTCGGCGTCCGGAGTATGTTCTTTGTTGAGCATCAGGTCGAGGATGACGCTGTCGCTGGTGCCGTGGGTGCTGAGGATGGCGAAGTTGTCCAGCGTGCGCTCCACGTTCTCTTCCACGATGCCGTCGGTGCTCTGGACGCGGACGCCGCGGGTACCCATGGCCGCTGCCTGACAGGCGGCATTGACGCAGGTGGAAATTTTCAGGGCGCAGTCGGCCTTTGCGCCGTCGCACACCATGCCGGTGACATTGCCCACCATGTTCTGGATAGCGCAGCATATCTCATGGTAGCCGCCGCCCAGCAGGTATGTAATGCCGCAGGCCGCGCCGGTCCCGGCGACGGTGGCGCCGCACAGGTTGCTCAGACGGCCAAACTTCGACTTGATGCGGATGGCGATGAGGTTCGACAGGGTGACGGCACGCAGCATGGTGGGCTCGTCGATGTCCAGCCAGTGGGCAGCAGCCACGACGGGCATCGTCGCAGTGATGCCCTGATTGCCGCTGCCGGAGTTTGCCACCACCGACACCGGAGCGCCTGCCATACGGGCGTCTGCGCCCGCAGCGGCGGCTATCATGGAGTTGGTGGTCAAATCGCGGGTCATGAGGCCCTTGCGGCAGTTGAGGTCGAGGTTGCGCCCAATGGCGAGGCCGTATTCCTTCGAGAGGCCCTCATCGCTGATGACGGAGTTTACCTTCACGGCACTGCGGATGATGTCGATGGGGTCGTTCATCGGGTCGAGCTCTTTGGTACAGTAATCCCAGATGGAGCGGACGGTCAGGAAGGACGCGATCTGCTCCGGGGAGACCACATCGCTGTCGCCTGCGGCGGCGGTGTCCGTGTCCCGCTTGTCGAGGGTGGCCACACCGTCCTGCTCCACCAGCACGACGTTGGTGTGCAGGTCGCGGACGATGGCACGGCCCGTATGGCCGCCGCCCTTGGCAATGACCTCGATGTAAAGCTTCTGCGGCACCTGCGCCACATTCACCCTGACCTTGCCGGCCTTGACCAGCGCGGCGGCAGCTTCCACCGTCTCGCGGGGGACGTGGTTCATGACTTCCAGCAGATAGACCGGGTCTCCGCCCAGCGCACCGATGGCGGCGGCATAGTCCATGCCCTCGTAATCGGTGCCGGGGATGCCCGCCGACATGGCGTTCTTGATGATGTTGATGCTGGCGTTGACCGTGATCTCTTCGGCCTTGTCCACACCGGCCTTCCGCAGGGCCTGACCCGCCTCGGCGGCAGTCAGCGCCACAGCGCCCGGCTCGGTGCAGCCGGTAGCCAGCTCCATCTCACTGTTCAGAATGCGGATGAACATATTCTGTTCCATAGTATTGCACCGTCTCTTTCTCTTATAGGATGCTCTGTTACTTCACGGCGATGCATTCGATCTCCAGCGGTGCGCCTTTCGGCAGTTTCGCCACCTGCACGGCGCTCCGCGCGGGGAAGGGCTGGGCGAAGTATTCGCCGTAGACTTTGTTCATCTCAGCAAAGTCGTTCATGTCGGCCAGAAAGACCGTAGTCTTGACCACATCGGCCAGGGTCATGCCCTGCTCAGCAAGGATGGCCTGGATGTTCTTGAGGGACTGTGCGGTCTGGGCCGCGATGCCCTCGGGGATGGCCCCGGTGGCGGGGTCGATGGGGAGCTGGCCGGAGACGTAGACCGTCTGGCCTGCTGCGATGCCCTGCGAATACGGCCCGATGGCGGCGGGCGCCTGTGCAGTGGCGAGTGCCTGTTTCATAATTCTCTCTCCTTTTTCCGAATTGCAGGGGCATCGCTTGCCTTGATGCCCCTTGTCCTGACCCTATCCTAACGCGGTGGGCGGCAAAAGTCAACAATTTTCTCTCTCGATGAGAAATTATTATCATTTGTGACAAATTCCGCAGATATTTTGAAGCACTTTCACGAAAATGCATTAAGTTTCCCATTTCTCATTGTCAACAACACACAAACGTGATATGATATAGGCAGCAGGATGAGAATAAATTCTTATCATTTCCCTCATGAAACAACGTGGAAAGTGGTGACATATATGGATGCACGGCTGGAACCCTACCGGACACTCGTTTCGTTTCTGGGCGAGGCGCTGGGGCCGGACTATGAAGTGGTGCTGCACGACCTGACCAGCGAGGAAGGCACCATCGCAGCCATCGTGAACAACAACATCAGCGGCCGCACCGAGGGCGCACCGCTGTCCAATATGGCCCTGCGGTTCATCCACGGCAAAGTCTACGAAAAGCAGCCCTATGTGGCAGGCTATCAGGGCGCGTCGCAGGCCAAGGGGCGGCTGCGCTCCTCCACCATGTTCATCAAGGACGGCAGCGAGCTTATCGGGATGCTCTGCATCAACTTTGACGCCGCCAAGTACAGCCGGATGGCGCAGGAGCTTCTGTCCCTCTGCGGGGCCCATCAGGAGCCCGGCCCCAGCGTTGGGGTGGAAAACTTCGTCAGCAGCCTGCCCGACGCGGTGCAGGCCGCCATCACCGACGTGACCGGCAGCGCTCTGCCGCCCGACCGGCTGACGATGGACGAGAAGATCCGCATCGTGGAAGACCTGCAGCAGGCGGGCATCTTCTACATGAAAGGCGCGGTCAGCGAGGTGGCGGCACAGCTGGGCTCCTCGGAGGCGACCATCTACCGCTATCTGAGCAAGCTGAAAGACTGATACATACAAAAACGAGGGGTGGCCCTGAAGCCATCCCTCGTTTTGATATACTGGTGATTATGCGTACAGAACGCAGCCGAGGACCTTCTTGCCGAAGCTCTCGAGCTTTGCCTTCTGTGCGCGGAGCGAAGCGTGAGTAGAAACAGCGCAGTCTGCCGCAAGGACAACGACATCCACTTTGGCAGCCTCAGAGACCGTTGCCGAAGACTGCAGGATGCTGCCGGAAACAAGGATATTCTTGCCGTCCAGCTCGCCGGAAGCCTTCAGAGCCTCACCCAGAGCAGTCAGCTGATCCCCGGCGATATCGCCGGTCAGCAGGATGTTCTCAGCCTCCGGCACACGGTTGCGGATGGTCGCCGCGATGAGGCGGGTCATCTCAGCATCGGCACTGCCGTCCGGCCGCTTCTCCATCTTGTTGAGAGAGGCATCCATGCCCTTGGCGGACTTGGACGCTGCGTTGGCCAGCGTACCCAGCACGCCCACGCCGCAGCTGCTCTGGAGGTCCTCGCTGACACAGACCTTGTCCTCCATCAGGAAGCGGACGACTGCCACGCCTGCCACAGCCACGATGCCCAGCAGGAAGCCGATAAGAACGAACTTCTTAGCACCGCTCTGCTTGGGCTCCGCGGGCTTTTCCTGTGCGGCGAGGTCCTGATCTGCAGTCTCGATGCTCTTTTCCAGCAGCTCATGCTTGTTCTGCAGATCTGTCAGATTGTTCTGCAGGCCGGTCATGTTATCGCGGGTATCCTGCTGGCTGTCGCGCAGCCAGGTCAGCACAGTGGTGCTGTCACTGCGGGAGACCTGCTTGGTATTATGGTCGCCCACGGTCGTCTCGATGTTTTCGCGGACTGCCTCCATCCGCTTGAGCATCAAATCCATGATGCGGCCCGCCTCATCAGCATCTTCACCATAAGTCGTGATGGTCAGCAGACGGGTAGCGTTGTCCACAGAAACACTGATAAGTTCACGCATATAGCGTTCTTCCATGCTGAACTGGTCCGCAATGGTGATGATGGACTCATGGCTGGTCAGCAGGCTGTTGTAAGCACTGAGGACGGCGCTGGTGTAGTCCGGGTTCTGGTAATCCATACCGGGCATGATTTTATAATCGGTGGTGATATAGAAGCGGGTCTCCGAGGTATAGACATTGTACGGGTCGAGCTTCTGGCGCACCGACTTGTCGATATACTCCTGTGCATTGTCGATGTCGAACTGCGCACGCACCTGATCCGCCTCGTTCTGGTTCAACTGCTGCTTATAGCTGGTGACATCCGTGTCGTGCTTCGTCTGGGCCTCACGGTACTCGACCATGTCCTCTTCGTACTGCTGCTCTGCGCTGGTACGGGGGACTTCCTCGCCGTTGGCGATGGCCTCGTCGATGGCGCGCTGGTTCAGCATTCCCTTCACCACGCCGAAGCCGCCAAACAGCACAGCGCAGATCACTGCTGCGGCGGCCATCTGCTTGTACCTATGGGCGACCGCAAAGAACAGCGAGACCAGATCGATCTCCTGCTCCTGATTTTCTGCCTTGTAATTGTCCATACTTTGTGATTCCTCTCCTGTGCTTCTGCTTTTCAGCCTTCCTTGCTCTTTCAGAACAGTCAGCCATTATACAGCTTGTTTTTCAGCTCTGCATAGCGCTGGCTCTTTTCGGCTTTGTAGGTGCTCATGACCTGATCGGCCAGTTCTGTGCTCTGTCCATTTTCTTTCAGGACCGTGCGCAGCTGGCTCACAATGCGGCCCATCTCCTTGTCGCAGTACGACTGCAACGAGGTGAGCTCACCCGTCTTGGACAGGCAGATCATGATCTTTTTGGTTTTGGTCTGCTGCTCTGCGGGCAGCGTCTTGTACTCAGCCTTTGCCGCAGAGATGCTGGAATTGAGTCCCTTTTCTGCAATGGCTTTCAGCGCATAGGTCTGCTGGATGAGAGCCTTGACTTCGGCCTCACAGGCTGCCTCCTGCTGCTTTTCTTCCACCGGAGCCTTGGACGACGAGGCTGCGCTCTGCTCCGTGCCGGATGCAGAGTCTTCCGGCTCGCTGGACGATGACGCCTCAGACTCCGTTCTGGCCGGCTGCTCACCGGCGGCGATCCCTTGCGCCTCGGAGGCTGCGGGAGCTTCATCCGTACCGGTCCGGGTCAGGCTGTCCAGCGTGAGCTCGCCGCTGAGCAGCTGTTCCAGTTCCGCATCTGTGATGGTGACAGATGCCGCTTCATTCGCTTCGTTCTCCGAGAGGGCGGGTTCAGCCGCTGCCACTCTTACCGTATTGAAGATGCTGAAAAAGCCGAATGCACCAGCCGCTGCCAGGCCCAGCAGCGCCAGCAAAGCCTTCCAGCCCCATTTTTTGAATTTTCTTTCTTCCACTTTTATTACTTCTTGGTCAGGTAAGTATCGATCTTCTCGCCCAGGTGGTAGATACCATAGATGTAGCCGATCATACCCATGATCCCCATGCTCTTGAAGTTCTTGAACCAGTTCTGCAGCGGCTCAGTAGAACCCTTCTTGGCGCTGTTCCAGACAGCCGAGCGAGTCTCACTCAGGACCGAGTCCCGCAGATAGTCGCCGATGAGGTAGTTGAACAGCCCCCAATAATCGGCGCCGCCCTCAATATAGATTTTTTCATTTTCCGTGATCACAGTATATTCGACAGGATAATTCATTTTGTTTTCCTTTCTCGGGTCTAGTCCCTCTATTTTACATGATTCCAATGCTTCCCGAGCGCAAAAGGGCAGACTTTCCCCTTCAAAGCACGCTCTTCCACGCATTATATCATAGTTTGCAGGCGCTTTCAACCGATTCGAAAGTGAAAAATCAATCGCATATCGCCCATCTGCCCCTTCTTCTGCTTCCGGAAAGGTCTTGAAGAGCCGCCGCGGGCATGATAAAATAGATGTGTATGTGAAAATGACCCGGAGTCATTCTGTAAAATGCTCTGTCATCCATGACTATAAAAGGAGAAATCTGAAATGAAACTCGGTATCGTCGGCCTGCCCAACGTCGGCAAGTCCACTCTGTTCAACGCCATCACCTCCACCAAGAACGCGGAGGCTGCAAACTACCCCTTCTGCACCATTGAGCCCAACAGCGGCATCGTGGCCGTGCCGGACAAGCGGCTGGACAAGCTGGCTGAGATCTGGCAGACCAACAAAAAGACCCCTGCCATCGTGGAGTTCGTAGACATCGCCGGTCTGGTCAAGGGTGCCAGCCAGGGTGCCGGCCTGGGCAACAAGTTCCTGGGCCACATCCGCGAGTGTGATGCCATCGTGCACGTGGTGCGCTGCTTTGATGACGACAACATCATCCATGTGGTGGAGGACGTGACCAAGGCCGAGGCCGTGGACCCCATTGCCGACATCGATGCCATTGACTACGAGCTGATCCTCTCTGACCTCGAGGTCGTTCAGAACCGCGTGGGCCGGATGGCCAAGGCTGCCAAGAGCGGCAACAACAAGGGTGCTGCCGCAGAGGCTGCCTGGCTGCAGAAGCTGGCCGACCACCTGAGCGCAGGCAAGCCCGCCCGCAGCTTTGACTTTGACGAGGGGGATGCCGAGCAGCAGGCCGTGCTGCACGAGATGGGCCTGCTGAGCTCCAAGCCCGTGCTCTACGCCTGCAACGTGGGCGAGGATGACCTGATGGAGGGCATCGAGAATAACCGCTATGTCCCGCTGGTGGCCGCCCGCGCCGCCGAGGAGGGGGCCCGCTACATTCCCATCTGCGCCAAGACCGAAGAAGACATTGCCGACTACTCCCCCGAGGAGAAGAAGGCTTTCCTGGCCGAGATGGGCATCGAGGCCAGCGGCCTGGACAACCTCATCACGGCCAGCTACGACCTGCTGGGCCTTATCTCCTTCCTGACCGACGGCAAGAAGGAGTGCCGCGCCTGGACCATCCGCAAGGGCACCAAGGCACCTCAGGCCGCCGGTAAGATCCACAGCGATTTCGAGCGCGGCTTCATCCGTGCCAGCGTCATCGGCTACGGCGACCTGGAAGCCAACAACTTCGATTATGCCGCTGTCAAGGCCAAGGGCCTGCAGCGCACCGAGGGCAAGGAGTACGTCGTGAAGGACGGCGACGTGATCGAGTTCCTGTTCAACGTCTGATGTATGATAAAAGTGTCTCCCGCGCGGCGCGCGGGAGACACTTTTGCCCAGGAGAAAGGACATCTATATGATTATCGGAATTATGGGCGCAATGCCCGATGAAGTCGATCAGCTGTGTGCAAAACTGGAAAATGTCACCGTGGAGCCCTACGGCGGCGTGGAGTATCACAGGGGCACGCTGGCAGGCAAGCAGGTCGTGGTCTGCTGTGCAGGCATGGGCAAGGCCAATGCCGCCGCCACCACTCAGGTGCTCATCACCCGATACGGTGCCGAGAAGATCATCTTCTCCGGCATTGCAGGCAATATGACCAGCAAGATCGGCATTGGTGATGTGGTCATTGGCAAGACGGTGCTCTACCACGATGCCCAGCTGGACATGATCTGCCAGAACCCGCCCTACCTGAAGGAGTACGCCGGTGATCCGGCCCTCATCGCCGCCGCTGAAAAAGCCTGCGCCGAGGCAGGGGTCAAGGCCCTGACCGGCAAGATCGCCACCGGCGACCTGTTCGTGGGTGACAGCGAGACCAAGGCCGCCATCGAAGCCAAGTGCGCCCCCGACTGTGTTGAGATGGAGGGTGCTGCTGTGAGCCAGATCGCCGCCAAGAACGATGTGCCCTGTGTCATCCTGCGCGCCATGAGCGACAACGCCGACGAGGACGGCCACGAGGTGCTGGTGGTCAAGAAGTTCAGCATCGCCGAGTACGTGGCTACCGCCACCCGGATCGTGGCAGCCATGGTAGAAGCACTCTGAGCAGACGGAGCGGCCTTTACAGAAATTGCTCCAGTTTCAGTCGGTTCTCTTCCTCCAGATCCTGCAGTTTCTGCATCAGGCGCTTGGAACCGGGAGCCGCATCGGGATAATCCTTCTGACTCTTGATGCAGTCCATCACGCCCTGACTGCTTCCCTCGCTGAGCATTTCGGCCAGATTGCGGGTGGATCTGTCGGTGAGCGTTTTCATGCCGATGCCCATCTTGGTGTTGAGCTTTGCCATGATGCTCTGGCCCTGAGCCGTGCCGCCGCAGGCCTCGATGGCGGTGTGGGCCTCCTGATTCAGTTCCCGGTAGAGGTTCCGCTCCCGCAGGAGCTCGGCCCGGAAGGCGGGGTCCTCGGTCATGGGCACGATCTGTTCCAGCGTGTTCTTGCCCATCTCCGTGTTCTGCACCACCGCTTCCAGCAGATTCAGGTTATCATTTTTCTGGTTTTCCATACAAAAATCCCCCTTTGTGGCACTAGCTTGTACCGCAAAGGGGGATTTTATGCATTCGGTTTATTTGCTGCAGATCTGGTCACCGCCGGCGGTCTGGGCCGCCTTCAGGCGCTGCTCACACAGCTGATACAGCGCGTCCCAGTTCTTGCCCCGCACCTCGCCGGTGCAGGCGCAGCCAATGGACTGGGTAAAGGGCACCCGGCGCATCAGGCCCACCGATGCCACACATGCGCGGGGCATCTCGGCATAGATGCCGTTCAGCTCCTCGGCCAGCTCTGCGCAGTTCTTATCCGCGCAGCCGATGGCGAACAGCGTGTCCGTCAGGCGGCAGACCACCCGCTCTGCAGGGCGGTCGTAGTGCTTTTTCCACTGGTTGGCCACAAAGCAGACCAGCTGGTTCATCACGGCATCGCCCTGCCGGGTGCGCATCCCGTCCTCATCGTCCAGCGCCACCAGCGCCAGCGAAGCACAGCGGTGGGCATCCGTCCACTCATCCAGCCGGGTGCAGAACTCCGTTTCAAAATAGCGGCGGTTGAACACGCCAGTCAGGAAATCGTGATTCATGTCGTCCCGGCAGAGCTCCCGCTCCCGCGCGGTCATCCGGTCCTCCGGCAGGTCGCTGCCCGCCAGCGGAGCCGTCATCTGCAGCTGCCAGAGCTTGCCGTCCGCCTCGATCAGGCGGCGCAGCACGCAGTCCACCTGCCCATTGCGCAGGACATAATCCACCTGCAGGCCATCGTCCTGCCAGGTGTCTGCGGTCTCCTCATCGGCTTCCGTCAGGGTCACGTCTTCAAAGGCGGTCTGTGCGTTTTCTGCAAAGGCGCGCAGATCCTGTTCCGTCCATTCTTTTTTCATGCGTTTTTCCCCACTATCCGGTGCCGGACTCTCTCCCTTCCGGCACAGCTTTGCCACACGGCCGCCAAAAGCGCAGCCCCCATTACCGGAATTATACCATCTTGTGCCGGGCGTTTCCAGCAAAACGCACAAACTTTAACGTAATTTTTTACATTTTCGTCAAACTGCTAAACACACTCCGGATTTCCGGCTCGGTTCTGTACGGCAGTACACGGCGCACTCTGCCAGAATGCGCTTGGCCAGCGCGGCAGTGTCGAACCCGTCGGCGGCGCGCCAGCTCCAGTTTCCGCCCAGCTTGCCGGGGCTGTTCAGGTGGGCTTCCTCGCCCAGGCCCAGCCAGTCGGCCATGGGGATGATGGCACGGTCGGCCACAGAGCCCAGCGCAGCCCGGAGCAGCGCGGTGCGGGCCGCCTCTGTTTTGACAGCGGCCACCTCCTTTGCGGTGGGCTGATAGCCGGTCAGATGCAGATAGGCGGCAGCCACAGCCTTCTCCTTGGCCGATGCACTCTCGTCCCACCAGGCGGTCAGCGTCGTGTTGTCATGGGTGCCGGGGTAGACCACGCTGTTCTTGACGTGGTTGTGGGGCAGGTACTCGCTGTCCCCGCCGCCGAACGCGAACTGCAGCACCTTCATGCCCGGGAAGGTGCTGTCTGCCAGCAGCTCCCGCACACTGGGGAACAGCTCGCCCAGATCCTCGGCGATGATGGGCAGCTTGCCCAGCGCACCTTCCAGCGCGTTGAACAGCTCCATCCGGGGGCCGGTCTCCCACTTGCCGGTCTTGGCGGTAGTGCTGTCTGCCGGGATGGCCCAGTAGGTGTCAAAACCGCGGAAGTGGTCGATGCGGAGCAGGTCATAGATGCCCAGCGCATGGCGGACACGCTGGATCCACCAGGCATAGCCGGTCTGCTTATGGTAGGGCCAGTTGTACAGCGGGTTGCCCCAGAGCTGGCCGTCTGCCGAGAAGTAATCCGGCGGGCAGCCTGCCACCCGGGCAAAGCCGCCGTCTGCATCCAGCTCAAACAGCGGGCCGCCCACCCAGGCATCCACGGAATCTGCCGAGACATAGATGGGGATATCGCCCAGGATCTGCACGTTGTTGGCGTTGGCGTAGGCTTTCAGCTTCTTCCACTGGATGCTGAACTCGTACTGCAGAAACTTCCAGAAGCCGATCTCTTCCTCGTTCTCTGCCTTAAAAGCTTCCAGCGCCTGCGGCTCCCGCTTGCGGTACTCCCGGGGCCACTGGGTCCAGCTCTTCATGCCGTTGGCGGTCTTGAGGGCCATGTAGAGGGCATAATCCTCCAGCCAGCCCTCGTTTTCCAGCGTGAAGGCATAGTACGCATCCGGATAGTAATGGGCACAGCCGTGCTGGCCTGCACACTGCCTGCGCCAGGCGGCATAGGCGGCACGCAGGATCTTGTAGCGGCTGGTGTACAGGGTGCCGTAATCCACGTTCAGCGGGTCCTTGCCCCAAGGCTCGGCCTTGAGCTGGGCGGCTGTCAGCAGCCCCTCGGCTTTCAGAGCATCCAGATCAATGAAATAAGGGTTGCCCGCAAAGGCAGAGCAGCTCTGGTAGGGGCTGTCCCCATAGCCCGTGGGGCTCAGGGGCAGGATCTGCCAGATCTTCTGGCCTGCCGCCGCAAGGAAATCCACAAATTTTTCTGCCTTTTTGCCAAAGCAGCCGATCCCGTAGGGGCCGGGCAGGCTGGACACCGGCATCAGAATACCACTTTCACGCATTGTAAATCCTTCCTCGTCTCAAACTTTTTGCTGGGGCTTGTCTGTTTTCTATCATAACATAACTGCAGACTATTTTCCACAGGCAAAAAACGTGGTATACTTGTTTTTATATTAGGAGGTGCTTATGCAGCCAACCGAAAAACACTATGAACACGATGCCTACCGCCGGGAGGCGGTGGGGCATATTTTAGCCGCAGAGCCGGACAGCCGGACCGGCGGCGGGCGCATCGCGCTGGACGGCACGGTGTTTTACCCCGAGGGCGGCGGCCAGCCTGCCGACCGGGGCACCCTGACCCTTGCCGACGGCACGGTGCTGACCGTCACCGATGTCCACGAGCAGGCGGGTGTCATCTGGCACATGGTCACTTCCCTGCCCGCCGGGGCGGTGCCCGGGGCCGAAGCAGCACAGGCCATCGACTGGGCATGGCGCTTTGACAAGATGCAGCAGCACACCGGCGAGCACATCCTCTCCGGCATCCTGCACAGCATGTTCGGGGCCGAGAACGTGGGCTTCCACATCGGCTCCGATGCCGTGCGGATGGACACGAACATCCCCATCTCCGCCGAGGGGCTGAAAGCGGCCGAGACTGCCGCCAACCGCATCATCTGGGAGAATGTGCCGGTGAGCATCACCTACCCCACCCGGGAGGAGCTGGCCGCCCTGACCTACCGCTCCAAAAAGGAGATCGAGGGGCAGGTGCGGATCGTAACCATCCCCGGGGCGGATGTCTGTGCCTGCTGCGGCACCCACACCGCCTTTACCGGTGCGGTGGGCCAGATCAAGATCCTGGCCGCTGAAAACTATAAGGGCGGCGTGCGCCTGAGCATCGTCTGCGGCGGACGCGCGCTGGAAGCCGCGCAGGCCATGCGGGCGCGGCAGGCAGAGATCGGTGCCCTGCTCAGCGCCAAGGCCAGCGAGACAGCCAACGCCGTGCACCGGGTGTATGACGAGTACACCGCCCTGAAATTCACCCACTTCGGGCTGTGCAGCCAGCTCTTTGACGCGCTGGCCGCGCAGGTAACGCCAGGTGCGGATGCCATCCGCATCGTGCCGGGGCTGGACCCGGACGGCCTGCACCGGCTGGCTGGCCGCCTGAGCGAAGCCACCACCGGCCTGTGCGCGGCCCTGACCCCCAACGAAAAGGGCACCGGCTACTGTATCGCCCAGGCGGGCGGTGATGTCCGTGCCCTGACCAAAGCCCTGAACGCCGCCCTCAATGGCCGCGGCGGCGGCAAACCCGGCATCTGTCAGGGAAGCTGCGCCGCAGAGCCGGAACAGGTGGAAGAATTTTTGAGAAAGACGAAATAACTCCTTCCGTCATCGCTGCGCGATGCCACCTCCCTCAATGAGGGAGGCTTTGGCTGTACGGAAAACTTTCCCTCTTCGCCAGTGGCTCCCTCGCTGAGGGAGCTGCCGCCGAAGGCGGCTGAAGGAGTCACACAACATCAAGGAGAATTACAAACTATGAGAATGCGTTTCAAACCCTACGCCCACGATGAGCTGATGGCCGCCGATTTCCACGTCCACGAGCCCCTGATCTGGGGCGGCAAGTGGCACGCACAGTATGCCCGCCCGGAGCAGCCCTTTGTGCTGGAGCTGGGCTGCGGCAAGGGCGGCTTCCTCTCCCAGCTGGCCTGCGCCCACCCGGAGAACAACTATCTGGGCATCGACATCACCGACAAGGTGCTGATCCTTGCCAAGCGCAAGATCGAGGCCGCTTACACCGAGGCAGGCCGCCCCATCGACAACGTGAAGATCATGAGCACCGACATCGAGCGCATCAAGGGGGTCATTACCGCCGAGGATACGGTCAGCCGCATCTACATCAACTTCTGCAACCCGTGGAGCAAGAACGGCTCTTCCCACAAGCACCGCCTCACCTATCCGCGCCAGCTCATCAACTACCGCGAGTTCCTCAAGGACGGCGGCGAGATCTACTTCAAGACCGACGACGATGATCTGTTCCGCGACAGTCTGGAATACTTCCCCGCTTCCGGCTACGACATCGAGTGGATGACCTTTGACCTCCATGAGAACGAGCCGGAGTGGAACATCCGCACCGAGCACGAGGGCATGTTCACCGAAATGGGCATCAAGATCAAGGCCCTGATCGCCCGCAAGGACCCGGACCCCGCCAGCGTGACCTGGATCGAGCCGAAGATCCTCAAGCGTCAGGCCCGCGAAGCGGCCGAGGCCGAGGCTGCTGCCAAGGCTGCACAGGAAGGCGAAGGCAATGAATGACCCCTGCGAGATCTGCCTGAACAATGTGCAGGATGAGTATGGCAGCTGGTACTGTGCTCAGGGCGGCTGTCTGGACGAGGACGAGATGGCCCGCTATCTTTCCCGCAGCACAGCCGCCTGCCCGTTCTTTGAGCCGGGCGATGAATACAAGATCGTACAAAAGCAGAACTGACCTGCACCGCAGCATGATTCTCACAGGAGGTGTTTTATGCTCAACTTTCTCACGACCACCACAGTGTGCGGCTTTTCGCTGTACCATGTGCTGGCCTTCTTCCTCATTTATTCCTGCACCGGCTGGTGTCTGGAGGTCATCTTTGCCGCCGCCACCACCGGTCAGCTGGTGAACCGCGGCTTTCTCAACGGCCCGGTGTGCCCCATTTACGGCTTCGGCATGGTCATCGTGCTGTTCGCCCTGACCCCTCTGCAGGGCAGCGTCCTGCTGCTGTACATCGGCGGTGTCATCCTGCCCAGTGCGCTGGAACTGGTAGGCGGCTGGGCACTGTATAAGCTCTATCACACCCGCTGGTGGGACTACAGCGACTTTCCCTTCAACATTGGCGGCTACATCTGTCTGGAATTCAGCCTGCTGTGGGGCGTGGGCACGCTGGTGGTCATGCGCATCGTCCACCCGGTCGTCGCCGGTCTTGTGGATATGATCCCGCCCTTTGTGGGCTTTGTCGTTATGTGTGTGCTCTATGCAGTCTACGCGGCAGACGTAGTCGTTACGGCCTTTGCCGCCTCCGGTCTGGCCAAGACGCTGGATGCCATGGAGCAGCTGGCCGACAGTATCCATGCCGTCAGCGATGCCATGACCCAGCTGCTGGGCACCACCACCCTGAACGCCGACCAGAAGCTGGACGAGCAGCGCCTGCAGTTCAAGCTTGCCGCCGCCGAGGCCCGCGAAGCCGCACCGGAAAAGCGTGCCCTGCGTGAAACGCTGGCCGCCGTCCGTGCCAAGACCGCTGAGGCCCGCGAGGCGGCAAAGCATGCTTCCGAGATCGCCAAGCTCAACACGGCCGAAGCCGCCAAGGCTGCACAGCTGGCCGCCAAGGGCACGATAGAGCGCGCTGCCGAGCTGCTGCGTCTGGAACAGCTGGCCGAGGAGCTGCAGGCCCGCAGCGATGAAATGCAGGCCCAGCTGCTGCGCACCCCCCGCATCGTTGGCCCGCGCCGTATGCTGCGCGCCTTCCCCGGCCTGAAGCATGGCGTAAAAAAGACCACCCTCAAGGCCCTGCGCCTTGGTCTTGCCCGCCGGGAAAGCCCTGAAGAAGAACCGAAGAAAAACGGCTCCGACACCCGCAAGGATGCCTGAGACCGCTGCCCAAAAGACCGCTGCACAGGAATGCAGCGGTCTTTTTATGCCCCGCCTTCCAGACCCGTCCGGCGTTCCGTTCTTTTTTGCCGCAAAGTTTTAAATATCTATTTTCAAAGGTTTAAAATCGTGCTATACTGTTTTATAGAATGCCACATTTTGTCGAAAACATCCAACAGCGAGGGATTCATCATGTTCGAAGAACTGAAGTTGAATGAAAATGTCGGCGCACCGCAACCCGATGCACTTGCACAGATCGCTCGCAAAGACGACTTCCTGCAGCAGCTGCAGGAGTTTCTGGCGCAGCACAAAGGCGAGAACTGGTGTGTTGCCGCCATCGATATCGAGCATTTTAAACTGTATACCGAGCTGTACGGTTCTCAGCAGGCGCACAGCCTGCTGCTGTCTCTTACAGCCCTTCTCAACAGGAGATGCCCAAGTGACACCGTCATCATCCGAATATTCTCCGGTGGGCTACCTCGGCAGCGACGATTTTGTGCTCTGCCTGCCGGATGACAAAGAACAGCAGCTGGCCATCATCAGCCATCTGCAGACCTGCGTGAACGACTACAGGCAGGGCGTTACCTCCTTCTTGTCTTTTGGTGTGTGCCCTGTGGCCGAGCATCCAGATGCTGACGTACAAACCCTGTGCAGCTATGCACAGATCGCATCGGTAGACCCCAGCCCGGCCGTAGGCGGGATGCACCGCTTTACTCCGGCCATGCTCAACCGTCTCAAGAAGCAGCGTCAGCTGCTGAGCGAGCTGGAGCTCGCCCTGAAAAATCACGAGTTCTGCTTCTTTCTGCAGCCCAAGTGCAACAGCATGACCCGCGCCATCGTGGGCATGGAAGCACTGGTGCGCTGGAACCATCCCACCCGCGGCTGCGTGCCCCCGGCCGAGTTCATGCCCCTGCTGGAAAGCACCGGCCTTGTGACCCAGCTGGATCAGTACATCTGGGAGTCTGTCTGCAAGACCCTGCACAAGTGGCAGGAGAGCGGCAGCAATCTTGTGCCTGTATCTGTGAACGTTTCTGTGGTGGATATCGTCAATCTGGATGTGCCGCAGATCTTCTCCAACCTTGTGGAAAAGTATCAGCTGGAGCCCAAGCTCCTGCTGGCCGAGATCACCGAGACCATGCTGGCCGAAAACGCTTCTCTGGTGGAAAACACCATCCAGGGCCTGCACCGCAAAGGTTTCTCTGTGATGATGGACGACTTTGGCAGCGGCTATTCTTCGCTGAATATGCTCAAGGACACCAACGTAGATGCCATTAAGCTGGACATGAAGCTCATCGACATGAACCAGCAAAACCGCAGCAAGGGCGTGCAGATCGTGGAATCGGTGGTGGATATGGCCCACCGCCTGAATCTGCCCATCATCGCCGAAGGCGTGGAAACGCCGGAGCAGGTCTCCATGCTGCAGGCCGCCGACTGCCTGTATACGCAGGGCTATTATTTCTACAAGCCCATGCCGGTGGAGAATGCCGAGGCCCTGCTGGCCCAGCCCAACAGCGAGGATTACTGGGATATGCGCCGCGACCTGATGTGCCGTGACCGCCGGGCACCCATCTCCGACAGCGAGCAAACCGCACTGGCGCTGCAGGCCTACCAGATCTTTGCGGATAATGTGCTGGAGCTTTCTCTGCTGAACCTTTCCACCGGCGAATACCGGGTCATCAAGCGGGATCCGCGCCTGCCCGGTGCGGGTTCGGACACTGAGGAGGACTTTGCCGCTTACTGTGAGCGCATGGTGACGAACAAGGTGATCCACCCGGACGACGCGGAGATGTTCACCGACCAGACCGATCTGGAGACCCTGCGCTCCGCTGTTTTCAGCACCCAGCAGCCGGAGGCCTACCGCTTCCGCAAAAACGTGTCCGGCCAGTTCGTGTGGATCACCATGGACTTTCTGCCCTGCCGCAACTGCTGCGCCCAGAACCCATGGGCCACCGTGGTGGTGCGTGAGGATGCGCAGGCCGACCATCTCAGCGAGGAGCTGGACTTCTCCTACAGCCACGACACCCTGACCGGCCTGCTGAACCGCAGCCTCTTTGAGACCGATCTGCGGACGCTGCAGTCCAGCGAATACGACTCCATGGTGTGCACCTACATCGACGTGGTGGGCCTGCACGAGATCAATAACCATCTGGGCCACCGCAGCGGCGATGCCATGCTCTGCTGCATTTCCAATGCGGCCCGCAAGTTCTTTGCTTCCAGCCGCATCTACCGCATCGGCGGTGACGAATTCGTGATCCTCACCCCGAACCAGCCGCCCTACAGTGTGTGGGTGTCTGTGGACAGGATGCGTGCTTTCCTGCGCGAGAAGGAGTACGAGATCTCGGTGGGCATCCAGAACACCAACGACCTGCACCGGCTGGACGATGCCATGAATCAGGCCGAAGCTGCCATGCGGCAGGACAAGCAGGCCTATTATGCCCGCAACGGCCAGGAGCGCCAGCTGCGGGGCCTGAACGAGAAGCTGGAGCAGACCCTGACCGAAAAGCGGGATGCCGAACATTTCCTGCGGGTCCTTGCCCCCAAGTACCAGAGCGTGTTCGTTGTGGATCTGAAGACCGACCGTATGCGCGGCGTGATCGTCCCGGACTATTTCCAGAAAATTCTGGATGCCTCCGGCGGCTTTTAATAAAGTATAGGCATTGGCAAAGAGCCATGTGATACGGCTGTTAAGAATACAGGTGGAACCCGCCTGCCGCGAGAGTCTGGCAGACCTGCTGGATTACAACTATATCCGCAGCAAGGTCCTGACCGGTGACATCGTGGAGCGCACCTATAAAAAGACCGACGGCACCACCTTCTGCGTCAAGGTGACACCCTATTCCAAGAGCGGAACGCACATTGATGAGACCATCTGGATCTTCTCCTGTGAGGATGCAGCTCTTACCCCCCCCCAGACGAAATAAGTGACTAAAGAAAAAGAGACGGCTGATTTGAACGATCAGCCGTCTCTTTTTTAGTTTATGCCCACAAATTCTCCGGGTACTGGCCCCCTGCCGTTTTGCGGGCGATGGCTTCCACCACCAGCGGCTTGTCCTCACGGTAGGTAACGCCGTACCATTTATCTGTGCTGCGCAGCACCTGAATTTTTGCCTTGCCCTCTTCGATCAGCTCCGTGACCACCAGCGGCAGGAAATACTCACACTTGAGCGGGTTTTTAGGCAGATTTTCGGTCAGCCAGCCCGCAAAGCGCTGCTCGGCTTCGTCCAGAAAGCTTTTGCCAAAGCCCCACAGGTTCATACTCACCGGGGTATCGCCGGGCAGGTCGGTCCAGCTTGCGCCGCCGTCCTCGGTGAAGTGTACGCCGTTTTCGTACGTTTCAATGCGGGTGCGTTCGGTCACACTGTGCAGGGTGCCGTCGGGTTCGGTCACGCATACGCCGCGGGCCACGCTGCCATTCTCGGAGACAGTGTTCCGGAGCAGGTAGCTTACCATGCAGTAATCGTAATAGCTGCCGTCCTCGTGGGTGGACAGATAATCATACATCACCCGGAAGGCCTCCGGGCCGTAATAATCATCGGCATTGATGACTGCAAACGGGCCGTCGATGAGGTCCTTTGCAGCCAGAACGGCGTGGCAGGTGCCCCAGGGCTTGACACGGCCCTCCGGCACGGCAAAGCCTGCGGGCAGCTCATCCAGCTGCTGGAAGGCATATTTCACGTTCATGGCCTTGGATACACGCTCGCCGATCGCTGCCTTGAAAGCATCCTCGATCTCATGCTTGATAACAAAGATCACCGTCTCAAAGCCTGCGCGGCGGGCATCGTAAAGGGAATAATCCACGATCACCTGACCGTTCGGCCCCACCGGGTCGATCTGCTTCATGCCGCCGTAGCGGCTGCCCATGCCAGCCGCCATGACCACCAGTACCGGTTTGTTCATATAAGGTTCCTCCCCCTGTTCAGGCCGCAACTGCGGCAGAATATTTATTGTCTCATTATACTCCATTTTGGACAGAAAAACAATTTGAAATGGCTCCGCTGTGCCATTATTCCAGCTTATTTTTACCGTGCTCGCCCTCTCAGGCGCTAACGCGCCAGATTCCCTCTTTTGTCGCTGCACGACATCTTCCCCCGGCGCGGGGGAAGTCTTTCCTCAAAGGGGGAGCCTCTGGCGGAACCGCATACTTTGCGTGGATTGCCAAGGCCTCTCACTTTGGGAGAGGTGGCATTGCGCAAGCAATGACGGAGAGGGCGAGGTTGCCGACCTTCTGCAAGTCAAAATTTCCAAAATATGCAATTTATTCTTGCAAAAGTATTGTTTTTGCCATATAAATATTGTATAATGGCGATATCATTGCAGGTTTTACCTGTCAAAAAGCGTCTTTTAGTGAAAGCAAATCTTTCCAATACGACCAAGAAAGAGGTATTTTATCATGAATGAAGCCGTTACCAAGCGCTTTCTGCTGTATTTCCGCCTGATGCTTCTGGTGTGGATCCTGATCGCCAATGCCATCATCCATGTGACCGGCCTGGAGTACAGCTGGCTGATCTTCCTGAGCAATATCATGATGTTCACGCTGGAAGGCGATGTGAAGGATCGCTTCGTCACCGTTGAGCTGGGTGGTCTTGTAGGCCTGATCCTCACCGTGATCGCTCTGCTTTCCATCACGGCCTTGACCCCGGTGCTGGGCG
>OGXD01001071.1_pt1 | contig 23097 bp, 17 predicted proteins | sample 1576211 | NCBI WGS metagenome assembly OGXD01 (sample SAMEA3541470, study PRJEB24748) | human gut metagenome | biome: human gut; feature: human-associated habitat; material: faeces | place: China | collected 2012
AATCCTTTAATTTGCGGCTTCTGCTTGGATGACGAAGTTTGCGGAGCGCTTTTGCCTCGATCTGACGGATACGCTCACGGGTTACATTGAACTCTTTTCCAACTTCTTCCAGTGTTCTTGCGCGACCGTCCTCCAGACCAAAACGGAGTGTCAGAACTTTCTGCTCTCTCTCGGTCAATGTTCCAAGTACTTCCTCTAACTGCTCTTTTAAAAGTGTGAATGCAGCGGCGTCAGCCGGAACAGGTACGTTATCATCCTGAATAAAATCTCCAAGATGGCTGTCCTCCTCCTCACCGATCGGTGTCTCTAAGGAAACCGGCTCCTGCGAAATCTTTAAGATCTCACGCACACGCTCTACCGGCATATTCATCTCTGCTGCAATCTCTTCCGGACTTGGCTCACGTCCTAACTCCTGAAGCAGCTGTCTGGAAACACGAATCAGCTTATTGATCGTCTCAACCATATGAACCGGAATACGGATCGTTCTCGCCTGGTCTGCGATAGCTCTTGTGATCGCCTGACGGATCCACCATGTTGCATAGGTAGAAAATTTATATCCCTTGCGGTAGTCAAATTTTTCCACAGCTTTGATCAGACCAAGGTTACCTTCCTGGATCAGATCAAGGAAAAGCATTCCACGTCCCACATATCTTTTTGCAATGGAAACAACCAGACGCAGGTTTGCCTCTGCAAGACGTTTCTTTGCCTCATCCCCTGCATCAAGATCTTTCTGCAAATTCTTAATTTCTTCTTTGATCTCTGCAAGTTCTTCTTCCGTTGCATTCTCTTCTCTGCTCTTTAAGATTGCGATTTTTTCCTTTGCCACAGCACCGGCTTCCATGTTCTTTGCCAGCTCGATCTCTTCCTCTGCACTTAAAAGAGGTACTTTACCGATCTCCTTTAAATACATACGGACCGGATCTTCAATGGATACGCCATCCGGCACGGAAAGGTCGATTTTTTCCACTTCAATCTCGTCTTCATCATCTACATCGAGTAAAATTTCATCATCAGAATCATCATCTGTGATCCGAAGTACATCGATATTGTTTGCTTCCAGAAAATCAAGAATTTTATCAAACTGTTCTGCCTCTAACTGCATGTCCGCAAAGAAGTCGCTGATCTCCTGGTATTCCAACATGTTCTTTTTCTTTTTGGCCAAGGCTAACAGATCTTTTAACTTCTGCTGAAACTTTTCTTTTGCAGCTTCATCCATCACTGCTGCTTCTTTTTTGGTTTCCTTTACCTCGTTTTCTGTCTTTTTTGCCATTTTGTTTCATCCTCTCAAGTTTTCTACTATTTTGTCCCTAATCAATGGAAATATGCAATTTCTCCAATTCTTCCAGGTCACGTTTATCTGTTACAAGCTGCATCAGACCAGCCATATCTGTCGGTGCCAAATGCTCGGACCGATACTTGATACTGTTTTGTTTGATGCGGATAATGGTCTCTTTCAATGCCTTCTCCCGGTCTTCTTTTGACTCGACCTCATGGATCCTTGCATTGAAAAGCGCCGCAATCTCTTTCTGTGCCTCCTCATCTGGAAACATGCTGACGATCTTCGCTGGGTTTGCTTCTCCGCTCTCCTCAAACTGCCGGAATAATACTTCAGCTACCTTATGATATATCTCCTCCGTAAAATCCTTCGGCGCGATATATTTTTTTATCTTATGATATAATCCGGTATTCTCTATGAGCCATGTCAAAAGAAGTTTCTGGGATTGCTTCATCCCATCTTCTTTTTTGATTCCTCTGGCGGAGGCGTTTTTCTCATTGATACCGGTTTTTAACTGGGTTGGTTGTTTTCGGATGCCTTCCATCTGCATTCCGTATTTACCGACAAGCCGCTGTAAATCCTGCGTTGGCAACATATATTTTTCCGCGACTGCCTGAACGTAAATATCACGCTCGATTTTTTCCGTGAAGGAGCAGAGTTTCTTTGCCACTTCATGATAAAAGGCTGACTTGCTCTCCGGATCTTTCATGTCATACTGCTGTTCTAAAATGCGTATCTCAAACATAAAGCTGTTCTCCGCATGATCAATACGATCCTGATACGCCTCTGCGCCCAGAGCCTTGATAAATTCATCGGGATCCTTGTGCGGGCGCATGTTGATCACTTTTGTCGTAATCCCTACTTCCTTTAAGATCGGAATTGCCCGGAGTGCAGCTTTCACCCCTGCGCCGTCACTGTCATAGGTTAAATACACTTCTTTGGTGTACCTTTTTAACAGATTCGCATGTCCTGCCGTCAACGCAGTTCCAAGCGATGCCACCGCATTGTCAAATCCTGCCTGATGCAGCGCGATCACATCCATATATCCTTCACACAATAAAAACTGTGGTTTCTTTGTGGTTCTTGCAAAATTAAGTCCATACAGATTCCGGCTCTTATCAAAAATCGGTGTTTCCGGTGAGTTTAAATACTTCGGCTCTCCATCGCCCATCACCCTGCCACCGAAACCGATGACTTTGTTGTGGACATCCATAATCGGAAACATGGCACGGTTCCAGAATTTGTCATAGCCGCCGCGTCTCTCATCGATCGTCACAAGCCCCGACTCTTTTAAGATCTCATCCTCATACCCTTTGGAACGGAGATACCGGTATAAGTCGTCACTGTACTGATCCGAATATCCCAGACCAAATTTTTTCATGGTCTCCTCAGACAATTCTCTTTTCTGAAAATAGGCGAGTGCGTGTTTTCCATGATCATTCCGCAATAATGTATAGAAGTATCTGGCTGCCTCTTTGTTGATCTCCAACAGCCGCTGTTTTTTATCTGCCTCTCTCTTCTGTGCGGCAGAATATTCCTGCTTTGGCAGGGCAACACCTGCCCGGTCCGCCAAGGCTTCCATTGCCTCCCCGAAGGTAAAGTTTTCATACTGCATCATAAATGTGAAAACATTCCCTCCGGCTCCACAGCCGAAGCAGTAGTACATTTGTTTATTCGGAGAAACAGAAAACGATCCTGTTTTCTCATTATGAAAAGGACACAGTCCAAAATAGGTGCTTCCCTTTTTCGTCAGATGCACATACTGTCCGATTACATCCACGATATCATTTCTGGAACGCACTTCTTCAATTATATCATCCGAAAAATATGGCATACTGCGTGTCCTCCTTTCGTTTTTAATATCTATTAGCCAATTGCGAAACTCCTCATAGTCTTCTTTAAATTGTTCAAAATTAACAAAAACATTCAAGACACGCTTTCGCTATGTGTCGCTCGCAGCGGTACTAAGAAGCCAGACACAACTTACCGTTGTATCTGCCTTCTAAGTGCCGGCGGCTCCCCAATGTCTTTCATGTCTTTTGTCAATTTCTCACAATTCAATTTAGGTTATTATGAGTTTCGCAATTGTCTATAATACCCATCCGCCTGCGCACGCCGCAGGCTATATTGGCTTAATATCCATCTACCTGCCAGGCCTGCGGCAGGAAGTATTCGCTGAATTTGGTGATGGCATATTGGTCGGTCATACCTGCGATGTAATCGCAGATCACGCGCTCCGTCTTTTCCCCTTCATCAAGCATGGCGAGGTATTTTTCCGGCAGAAACTCGATGTGGTCTTTGTAGAATCCGAAGAGCTGCCGGATCATTGCCTTAGCCTTCACTTCCTCACCCTTGGCAATTGGATTCGTGTATACATGATCAAACATAAAATGGCGTAGCTCAAACATGGCTTCCTGAATATCTGCTGACATCCGGATGTCATCCTGGTTCATACTATTCATGATCACGTTATGTATCAATGTATTTAAACGCTGTTTTGTGGTAAAACCTAATGTTTTCCGGATCTCTAACGGAATATCATCCTCCGTCAGGATCTCTGCACGGATCGCATCATCCACGTCATGGTAAACATAGGCGATTTTATCTGATAAGCGGACAACTTTTCCCTCTAAAGTATGGGGCATTGACTTAGACTGATGATTTAAAATACCGTCCCGCACTTCCCAAGTCAGATTTAATCCCATACCGTTTTTCTCAAGTTTTTCCACGATGCGGACACTCTGCTCGTTGTGCCGGAATCCGTCTTCACAGATTTCGTTTAACACATACTCTCCGGCATGGCCAAACGGCGTATGCCCCATATCGTGTCCCAATGCGATTGCTTCCACCAGATCTTCATTCAGACGCAGTGCTTTTGCAATTGTTCTCGCATTCTGCGATACCTCTAAGGTATGGGAAAGTCTTGTCCTATAGTGATCTCCCTTCGGTGTCAGAAAAACCTGTGTCTTATTCTTCAACCGCCGGAATGCCTTACAATGCAGGATTCTGTCCCTGTCTCGCTGAAAAACAGGCCGGACATCGCACTGTTCTTCCCCGCGTTCCCTGCCTTTCGTGTTCACACTGAGCGTTGCATAAGGGCTTAATGTTTCCCGCTCCATTTTTTCAAGTTCTTCCCGTATTGTCATATGTATCACCTCTCTGATATCTGACAGTCTCTCCCGAAGCACCATATAAAAATCGTTTCAATAAAATCTCCATATTTTTATTATTCGGCAGGATTTTTCAATTTCCTTTATTTTTTATAAAATTCATACAATTTTTTTATTTCAGATAATTCATGGCATCTAAAAGATTGCTCACACCGACCAGCTTGATACCTTTTACTTCTGTCATGGATTTTCTGCAGACCTCCGGTAGAATACAGACCTCAAAGCCAAGTTTTTTTGCCTCCTGCACCCGCTGTTCTGCCATATTTACCGCGCGGACCTCACCGCTTAATCCGACCTCGCCAAAACAGATGGTTTTCTCATCGATCGGTTTGTCCTTGTAACTTGAGATCAATGCAAGAACAATGCCAAGGTCGATTGCCGGCTCATTCATTTTGATTCCTCCTGCGATATTCACATAGGCATCACAGTCACCCAGCTTTAAGCCCAGTCTTTTTTCCAGAACCGCCATCAAAAGATTGACACGGTTAAAATCCGTTCCTGCCGCTGTTCTTCGCGGAATTCCAAAATTGCTGTGGCACACAAGCGCCTGCACCTCTAAAAGAATTGGCCTTGTCCCCTCCATGGAACATGCCACAACAGAGCCGGACGCTCCCTCCGGTTTACCGCTCAACATATATTCGGACGGATTTTCCACTTCCACAAGACCGTCCTGCCGCATCTCAAACACACCGATCTCATTTGTGGAACCAAAACGGTTTTTCACACCTCTTAAAATACGGTAAGCTGCATGCCTGTCACCCTCAAAATAAAGCACGGTATCCACCATATGTTCTAACACTCTCGGTCCAGCCACCACTCCCTCTTTCGTCACATGTCCCACAATGAAAATGGAGATTCCCATTCCCTTTGCGATCTGCATCAAAACACCTGTGGACTCGCGCACCTGTGATACACTGCCCGGTGCCGAGGAAACCTCTTCGTTAAACATCGTCTGGATGGAATCGATTACAACGATCTGCGGTTTTTCCCGGTCGATGACTGCCTTTATGGTGTCAAGATTTGTCTCACACAGCAGTTTCAGACTGTCCCCGAAATTTCCGATGCGCTCCGCACGGATTTTGATCTGCTGCAAAGATTCCTCCCCGGAAATATAGAGCACTTTTATGTTATGCTCCGACAGATTCCTGCACACCTGAAGCAGCAATGTGGATTTTCCGATTCCGGGATCGCCTCCCACTAACACCATGGAACCCTGCACAATACCGCCACCAAGTACACGGTCTAATTCTTTCATGTCTGTTGACACACGCTTGTCATAGGTCATCTCGATCTGGGACAGAGGCAGTACCTTTGCCTCTGACGCTGTCGCTTTCTGCTTTGCCAGTGTGCCCGCACTCTTTTTGTCCACCACTTCTTCTACAAATGTATTCCATTCCTTACATCCCGGACACTGCCCCATCCATTTGGACGATTCGTATCCGCAGGACTGGCAGAAAAAAATACTTGTTTTTCCTTTTGCCATATAACCTTCCCTATCAAAAAAAATAACCGGAAACTCTGCAAATAGTTCCGATTGACATTAAAAGGAGTTGCCGTTTCTGACAACCCCTTATCATTTCTTAGCATTTCTGAATCTGAACTTCTACCGGTTTCTCTCCAAGTTCCACACTGACGGTTAACTTGCCACCGAGATTTGTTTTCATCTTACCTGCGCTTGCTCCGTCCACTGTAATTTCATACTCAGTCTCTTCTTCTAACTCCAGTGTGATCTGAGCATCTTCCGGTCCTTCCACGGAAAAAGAAATTCCTGTGTCCGTTGCATTCAAATGATATGCCGCTGTTCCCGGTACGGATTCATAAACAAACATACCATTACGCTCCAGCTTTGTGATGTCTTTGTAAGTTTTTACCTTATAAAGATCTCCCTGATGCCCGAAGTTATCAAGCTTTGCCTTTGCATCCAAAGTGTAATCTCCAAAACTGATCGTTCCATCTGCTTCTGAACGGATTAATTCACTAATAGCGCTCATCTTTTCCTCCTGTGGTACAGTCCTTCTCTGCCTGCTGCACCGTAAAAATTTTGTAAAATCATTATAGCTCAACTACATTTCGATTGCCAGCATTTTCATCATTTTTAAGGATTTTTTTATTTTTGTGTTACTGTTCCTTTACTTCAAAAACAACTGCATTCTTTTTCGTAGTGACGATCACTTCATCACCCTTTTTCACCTTGCCGTCTAAGATTTCTTCTGCAAGCTGATCCTCGATCTCATTCTGGATTTTGCGGCGGAGTGGTCTTGCTCCATATTTCGGTTCGTATGCTTTTTCCACAATATAATTTTTCACGCTGTCACGCACATGAAGTGTGATATCCATCTGGCTCTTACAACGGTCTGTCAGATCCTTCAACATTAATGTGACGATCTGTTTCATATCATTTTTGTTCAGTGAACGGAATACGATGGTCTCATCAATACGGTTTAAGAACTCCGGTTTGAAAATCCTGCGCACTTCCTCCATCACACTGTTTTTCATGCGCTCGTAATTCTGCTTTTCATCATCAGAAGATGCAAAACCAAGTTTTTTCGGTTCCACAATGGACTGTGCTCCTGCATTTGATGTCATGATAATGATCGTATTTTTAAAGTCCACCTTGCGTCCCTGGGAATCCGTGATATGTCCATCGTCTAACACCTGGAGTAAAATATTAAATACATCCGGATGCGCTTTTTCGATCTCGTCAAACAAAATCACGGAATACGGATTCCTGCGCACTTTCTCGCTGAGCTGACCGCCGTCCTCATGTCCGACATATCCCGGCGGGGAACCGATCATTTTAGAAACACTGTGTTTCTCCATGTACTCCGACATATCAACACGTATCATCGCCTGTTCATTGCCGAAAACAGCCTCCGCCAGCGCCTTGGAAATCTCCGTTTTACCTACACCTGTAGGTCCTAAGAACAGGAACGAACCGATTGGTCTTCTCGGATCTTTTAAACCGACACGTCCACGTCTCACCGCTTTTGCCACAGCCGTCACAGCTTCTTCCTGACCAACGACACGTTTGTGCAGCGTTGCCTCTAATTTTTTCAGGCGGGCTGCCTCGCCTTCTGCCAGTTTCTTCACCGGAATTTTTGTCCAGCCGGAAACAACATCTGCCACATCATCCTCTGTGACAGACAGATTCTTTCTGCAGATCTCACGCTGCGCTTTTTTTGTCTGCTTCTCAAGCTCTGCTTCCAATGCTTCTTTTTCTTCCTTGCACTGTTTTGCAAGCGCAATATCGGAATTGCTCAGAGCATCCTCTAACTGTAATTCTTTTTCTGTGATCTGATTTCTCAATTCCGCAAGTTTCTCTGTATGGTTAGACACGCCAAACCGCACTCTTGCTGCTGCTTCATCCATCAGATCAATTGCCTTATCCGGCAAAAAACGGTCATTGATATAGCGCGCTGACAGGCGGACTGCCGCCTCGACTGCCTCATCCGTGATCTTTACATGATGATGTGCTTCGTATTTACCGCGAAGCCCTTTCAAAATTGCAACTGTCTGTTCCTCGCCCGGTTCCTCCACCGTCACAGGCTGGAATCTTCGCTCCAGTGCAGCATCTTTTTCTACATATTTGCGGTATTCTGTGATTGTCGTTGCTCCCATGATCTGAATCTCACCACGGGCAAGTGCAGGTTTTAAAATATTAGAGGCATCGATCGCGCCCTCTGCGCCACCGGCACCGATGATTGTGTGAAGCTCATCAATAAACAGCAAAACATTTCCTGCTTTTGTCACTTCCTGAATCACTTTTTTGATACGCTCTTCAAATTCTCCACGGTATTTTGAACCAGCCACAATACCGGATAGGTCTAAAGATACCACTCTTTTTCCCTGAACAGAGTCCGGTACAAGGCCGGATACGATACGCTCTGCGATTCCTTCCACGATAGCCGTTTTACCAACTCCCGGTTCTCCGATCAGACATGGATTGTTCTTCGTTCTTCTGCTTAGAATCTGAATCACTCTCTGGATTTCTTCCTCACGTCCAACCACCGGATCCAGTGCTCCTTCCGTTGCAAGCTGTGTCAGATCTCTGGAATACTGATCCAGCGTCGGGGTTCCCTCATTATTTTTCTTTTTTCCCGGACGACCATTCTGAAATTCTTCGCGGTAAAGATTTGCATCTTCCCCCATCGCAATGAGAGTGTCCACAAAGACTTTCTGCATATTGACGGACAGCGTTGTCAGTAATCTGGATGCAACACAGTCTGTCTCTTTGATCATGGCAATCAGAATATGTTCTGTTCCAATGGCATCAGCATGGAATCTGACTGCCTCCTTCTCTGCATTCTCAAGAACTTTTGCTGCTCTCGGTGAATAACCATCTGATTCTGCTACTGCTGTTCCCTCTGCCGGAGCGATCAATTCTTTGATCAGATCTACAATTTTATCTAACTCTACACCATTCTCATTCAGAATTTTTGCCGCTACTCCTGAATTTTCCTTCAATAGCCCAATCAGTAAGTGCTCGGTTCCGATATAATTATGATGTAATGATTTTGACATTTTGCCGGCGATATCAATCGCTTTTTTGGCTTTTACAGTGTATGGTAATTGCATGTTGTCTCCTCATGTTATTTATTAGGTGATTGCAAACTCTCCTTAATCTATCTCAAATTGTTCAAAATCAACAAAATTTTCGAAAACACGCTTCCGCTACGTGTCACTCGCAGCGGTACTAAGAAGCCAGGCACGACTGATGTCGCACCTGCCTTCTAAGTACCGGCGGTTCCACAGTGTTTTCTCAAGCTTTTGTTGATTTTTCACAATTTAATTTACGTTATGAATGATTTTCGCAATTACCTACATTCTATTTTATATTATAAATCATTTAGGTCGAAAACTTCCATTCCTTTTTCATTTTTCACAGAAGTTTCATTTTTTTGCGGCACATCCATTTTTTCATTTTCTGTAGATGATTTTTTCTCGGACATTTCTTCTGTCACTGATTTCTCAGAAGTGGATGGAATTTCATCCTCATAATCATTCCATTCGCGGTAAGCCCTGTTGATCGGATGATCTTCCTCGATGTACTCTTCCTCGTCATCGAAATAATCGTCCTCATCCTCATTTTTTTCTTTTTTTCGGAATCCATGGAATTTTCCCAAGAAAGGTTTTTTCTCGGTTTCTGTCTCTTCGTTTGCTTCGTCGTCCTCGTTCTCTGGCTCGTCAAGCTCCGGATCGTTGTCCTCTGAGAGTTCGTCTTTTCCTTTTTTCTTTCTGCCAAAGAGCATGATATTCAGTATGATCACAACTGCGATTGCCAATACAAAAATAAGCACAGCGATCATGTTTCTGGAAAAGGATTTTGCATCTTTATATTTCTTTGAGAGTTCATCATACTCGCTCTGCAATGCTGCAAGATCATCCGAAGAAGAATCCGCTGTCTCGGTGATATTTCCATTGACACGCTGGTAAGTGCCTTCTGCTGCATCATACTGATACCAGCCTTCGGTTCCATCCTGGTTCACTCCATAAAAGATATAGAAATCAGATGCTTCCTCTCCATCCTCTATCGGAAGCTGGTAAGCGGTCATCACGGTATTTTCCGGCATTTGCAGGGACACCTGCACATAACTCTCCGGCAGTACCGAATCAAGCGGTGCCAAAAGTGGAATCACATAACTGCTCTCACCTGCAGTAAACTTCATAAAATCATAGACAACATCCCTGGTCTCATCATAAATAAAGAATCTGCCGGTCGTTGCGTCCACATTGTCTGTTTCCAGATAGATCAGAGAAATTGTTCCTTTGTCAAACGTCAGACCTCTGCATTCCGTTCCACGGAAATTAACTGTTGCTTCTGTAAAATCAGCCGGAATCTGTTCCTCTGTAAAATTGTCTGCGATATGGTAGGTCGTGTTATTGATCACAACATCTGCCGCTGATACCGAAGTTTCCGTTGTATCCACTTCCTCAGTATCTTCTGGAGTCTCGCTGTCACCATTTCCGTCGTCTCCGTTTTCACCGCCTGTAGTTGTCGTCTCACTTCCGGTGGTTCCTGCAGCCTGTCTTGTCACAGTGATTTTATAAGTGGCTGTTGTACCATTTTCTGCTTTTACGACAATCTGAACAACGTTTGCCCCAACTGCAAGATTTGTATTTCCAGTCACAGACTCAATCGTTGCCTTTTCATTGACCGGTGTTGCACTCACAGCAATACTTGTCACGGAATTATCAACAGCTGCCGTGTATTTTGTGGTGCTTCCTTTAAAAGCCGGAGACAATGTTCCCGGTGAGATCGTCAGTGTTTTTAAGGAATTATCTGCGGATAAAGCTGCCGCATTCGTATTGCTTCCAGTATTGTTGTTATTTCCTGTATTGCTGCCTGCCGCTTCGTTTTTGACCGTCACAGAAGTGCTGCTGCCAGCCATGGAATCCAATTCTTCCGCGGTGCTGAAAATAACGCCATCCGTAGCAGAAAGTGAAATAGAAGCTTTTCCTGCACTGATTGCTTTTAATGTTACACTAAAGCTGTCGTTCGCTACCGAAATACTTCCACCGCCGCCACCGTAGGTTGCCGTACAGCTTACAAATTCGAGAATACTCGCATCATACGTCAAAACCATATTGGCATATGCACTGTCCCCGGATGCACTTAGTGCTTTTGCTGTTACGGTCACGGTCTGTCCGATATTCAGGGAACCGGCAGACACAGCGATCGTTGTTTTTCCGGAAGCCGCCTTGGCATGCATCTGCGGTGTCATAAGGCAGATGCATAATGTTAACAGTGTAATGATCACACCTAATTTCTTTTTCATTTTACTCTCCATTCTTATGTGTGAAAATTGTATTTTCTCACTAAAATAACTCTTTCTATCCACACAGCCCTGTTACTGTTCAATCTGTGCTGCATTTATAATATGTTTCTGCAAAAGCACAAGGTCTTTTACGGAAACTTTTCCATCTCTGCTTATATCCGCAGCCGCTGCATACGCACCGGAAAGCTGTGATGTTCCAAGAATCTGTTTCTGCATCATGACCAGATCGACCACAGAGATTTTTCCATCTCCATTGATGTCACCGTAAATGACAACGTCATACTGCTTCACCAGTGTTCCATTTGCATATACTGCAATTTTATTACCTGTTCCGACTGCACCGGTATTTTCTGTGCCATCTGCTTTCAACACTTTGACCGTGCCGCTTCCCGCTGAGATATTGGCAAGTACAGAAGAAGCGCCTGTTCCCGGTGTAATACCTGTGATCACGGTATCTCCCAGTTTATAGGAGGTAGAAACGGATACGCCGTCCGCAACCGTTGTTCCACCACTTTCCGGTGTCTGGGTATTGTCTGCTGCCGGCTGCTGTCTTACCACATTGATCGTGTAGGTTTTTGCCGAACCGCTCTGTGACACACAAGTTACGTTGATCGCATTATTTCCATAATTCAATGCATAAGTTCCCGCCCCGGAAACTCCCGCTTTCGGTGCAACTGCCGAAGCACCTACATTGATCGAGCTTACCTCGGTTCCAACGATCACGGAATAATCGGTTACTGCTGCCTGGAAAGACGGTGTCAGTCCATATCCGCTTACGCTGAGAGAAGAGAGCCAGTTATTCGGATTACCACTGTCTGAAAACGTCACTGCTGACTCCGGCATATTGCTATACACCGGAATACGGAATATAAATCCCTGTGATTTATCCGCATAAGCGGTGCTCATTGTTTTTCCTTCTGACATTGCCGCCTGCACATTTGTCATGTACTGATGTGAGTATATGCTGTTCATATTCACCACATTAAATTTCTGGAAATATAAGGTGTTCTGCCCTTTTTTCACATAATTATTTCCAACGATACCAGCTCCACCATTAATTGATTTATAAATAGAATTCCAGTCGTTATTTTTCGCATAAATCAATCCGTTGACCGTCGCAGACGCAGACGATGTCGTATATGCTCCGATATTAAAGTAATTGTAATATCCATTATAGCCAGAGTAATTGCCAGAGATCAAAGGACTTGTCCCCTTATTTCCCTGCTCCTGCTTACATCTTGCAGCCAGATGATAAGGACTGACACTCAAGTTCTGTCCCACTTCCATGAAAGTATCTGCATAGCTTCGCGATGCTCCGTCTGTATCGCTATAGTTTCCACTCATAAAACTGCCTGACAGAATATTTCCAACTCCTGTCACGTTCTGATATGGCGCATATTCTAACGTTTCAAACTGAAAAATATACGTGTCATTCAGGTAATTTCTCGGATCCATGCAATATGCTATGTAGTTGGAAGAAGCACTCACCCAGCTTTTTCCATCATAACCATACCAGCTATTTGTTGCCCAGTCGTAGGCTCCTGCCTCTGTGGATTTTCTTGCATCATTGGAAGAACTCTGCACCAGATTCCTTCCGACTACGCTCTCATTTGCAATGACGGTATTCCAGTCCAGTCCTGTCTGTACCGGAACGAACTGCCAGTCTGGATACTTCTGGTGCAATGCCAGAAGCGAATTACAGTAACTGTCCGGAAATCCCGCTGCTTTTAACGATGCAACATACTCATCATCCGTCACCGTTGTGGTGTCTCCCTGCGATCCATCCGCAGAAGTCTGTCCTGTTACCGCAAGGTATGTTCCACAGATCCACCCGGCATAATCCACCCCATCTTTATTAAACGTCACATTATACCAGATTGTCCCATTCGTCGTTGTCTGTCCCAGCACATTCACCGTCTGGTCTCTTTTTACCATGGTCACCGGCGAATATGCCGTGCTTGCTCCGGTTCTCACGTAAACGTTGCCATTGGTGTTCGTGACCACTCCGGCCGCTCCCTGTGCCGAACTGTCTGTGATCACACTTCCGGAAGAGGTATCTTCTGTTGAAAGCGTGATAAAATCTGACCTGATATATCCGGTGGATGCCATTCCATTATAGGAAATCTGTACCTTGTACCATTTCATTCCATCGGAGCCATCCACTTCATCTATCACACGGACTGCTGTACCCGCAGCTAAAGATGTGATCTTGTCCCCATCTACCGGAGTCTTTCGCATCTGTACCGGTCCATCATTCAAAACACCCGCCGTCTCCGTATACGCATAACTTTCCAACGGTTTTACCGTAATGACCGCAGTCGCTGCTGTCACACCAAAAATCGTTGCAAAGATAAAGCTCCGCCATTTTCTCTGTTTTATATTAAGGTTTCTTCTCATTTTTCCTCCAAATGCCTTCGGTATTCCCCAAAAAGACACAGTAAATCATGCTTATTATATGTAATTCACGATAGAGCGTCAACCTTAATCTGGTAAATATAGTAACTGATATGTATGATACAGCAAAGTGCTCAGATACTGTATGAGCAGTAACGATGTTTTGTCCTTTTTTCCACCTTATCATTGGTGAAAACTAACAATAATCCCCACAAAAGTCCTCCGATAGCCAGAAAGCTTCCCACGATCAAAGGCAGGTTATAAACATAAATCTTTGTCCCAGCCAGCACAACAATGCCAGCTACCATTCCAAGCGCTGCGATAAATGCAACAATACCGCATGTAAAAATAAATTCATAATCCAACTTTCTCATCCTTTTTTACCTCCCATGGAAAACAGCTTTTATCATCAATGTAAACATCTGCATATATTTTTCGTCCGTCTGATCCATACTTTTCAATGATCTCCGGCAGGTTTTCATTCACTGCATCAAACTCCATTCCTCTCCGTCTGCACCACTCTACTGCTTCCTCTAACTGTTTTCCACAGCGGCACGTCCACAAAATAATCTGGCGTCCCTGCCTTCTCAATCCTTTCAGCAGTTCGATCAGTGCTGTATTCGGCTGTCCGATCTTTGGGAAGCAGTCCGTACAAAGTGTTCCGTCAAAGTCTACCGCAATAATCTGATATTCCGTTTTCATCTGCCATGCTCCTCACTTTCCGTCATTTTGCCCTCTTGCTGCTTCCCATTATCCATATTTTCTGTCCATTAATTCGGACAGAAAAAGACCACCTCACAAAAAATTTCATGAAGTGGTCTTTTTACCTTTCTTATATTTTGTTTTTTACGCAAATAATTTTTTTACCATTTCCGCATCAAACACAACCTGCTTTACATGGTCAACCTCAATCTGATACAGTGCATTTGCTGCTAGGTGCTCTGCCGCCTGCTCCAGATCACGGATTCCCGATGTATTCTTATACTGCTCGATCAGTTCATCCAGTCCCTCCCCGGTCAGAACGATCTCGCCCTGCAGCAATCCGATTCTCTTTAATACTTTTGGCAGTGCAAATTTGGAGAAAATGATTTTTTTCTCTTCCTGCGTATAATCCGGGATATCGATCACTGCAAAACGTGACATCAGCGGGGCGCTGATATCTTCTTTTACATTGGCAGTTGCAATCGGATAGACACCGCCGGTCGGAATCATACATTCCATATAGTTGTCTGTAAATCCAAGATTATCTAATAAGGTAAGAAGTACGTCCGCCGGATTGCCGTTTCCTTTTCCGGATGCAGCCTTATCAAGCTCGTTGATGATAAATACAAGGTTCGACTCGCCAGCCATGGAAAATGCATCCATAATAATACCAGGCTTCGCATTTCCGTAGATACGGGAGCTTCCGGTCAACTGCTCCGGGTCATTGATAGAACTCATATCGAGTGTCGTCCACGGCAGTTTTAAAATTCTTGCCACTGCATAGGCAATCTGCGATTTTCCGGTTCCTGCCGGTCCGACAAGCAGAAGTCCATACGCTGGAAGTGTGTGTGTGCGGTTGATCTGGATGATAGTCTCCATGATACGCTGTTTTACTTTTTCCATTCCGTACAGTTCTTCATCTAAAATCCTGCGCGCTTCCACCGGATCGATTGCTTCAAAATAATTATTTTTCCACTGGATATTCGTCATAATGGAAAGTGCACGCTGGGCGTGGCGGCGTTCCTCGGCAGACACTTCGCTGGAACGTGCAACTGCTAAATTTCTTCTCGCCCACAGTCTGATATTGTCCGGCATGGTTCTTCCTGCGCAGTTTAAGAAATCTGAAATACTCTGGATACTGGTAAGCTTCATGCTGTCACCGCTCTCGTCTAACTCTTCGTCCTCATCCTCCTGCTCCGGTGCACTGCTCGATAAAAGGCGTTCCATCACATACTGTAAAAATCCATCCGCCGCAGAGAGTTTCGTTCCACCGTGAAAAGCATTTTCCCTGATCTTGTACACGGCATAGCCGTCCGCCCTGTTTTCCCCGGACAAAAGAACGTTGATACGGTTCTCCCCAAGCCATTTGATCAGATTCACAAAACGTGCATCGATCCGCAGGATATTGGAACGGAATGTCTCGTCCTCCTCCTTAAACTCAAATGCTGTCCACTGGCTCTGGTTGCAAAATACTCCGGTGGAATGATGGCTCCACTGTTTTTGCTGATTGTCTAACACCAGGATCGGATTGTCCGGTGTTTTTTCGGAACTGTCTGATGTAAATGCGGTATATGTACATACAAACGCTTCTTTTTCCTCTGAAGCGCTGCTGAAATCAAAAACTGGCATACTTTTTCTCTCCTTTATTCTCCGATACTCTTTTTCTGTACTTATCAAACCATAAAACAAAAAAATTTACAAGGAAGTTTTTTGAGACACTTCATATAAAAATATGAAACTTCTGCTATTCTTTCCAAAACTAATCATGGTCATATGAATACTGTAACGAATATTGACGTTACTGTTCACTCAGCACCTGAACACCATGTTGTTCAGGTGCGTATGAACGTGATGTGAGTGTGAGCAGCCCTCTTTTGCGAAGCAAAACTTTATATAGGGCTGCGAAGTTACCGTTCGCAGGGTAACCTGTGAACGGTAACATATTGACAATAGGGGTAACTGATTCTATAATTCAATAATAGGAATTATTACTATTTAAGGAGGTTATGAAATCGCAAGGCATCGCTTTGTATGCCGTCCGATTTCATTATCAATAAATCATGGAGATTGATATTATCGGTTTGATCAGTGCCTGTTCCTATGCTCTCGACTGCATCGAGGCAGAACTGGTGAATATTAAAAATAAACATGGAAAGCGAGTGGCCTATATCAGTGTGCGCATGGGGCAGTATTTTGATCTGCCAGAGGATGCCCTGCAGGATCTCGCAATCTGCGCCCTGCTGCACGACAATGCCCTCACCCAATATATTTCCGAGGAATTGCAGAAGCATTCTGCAAAAGACCTGACCGCTGACCTTGTGGCAAACACTACAAACCTGCATTGCATCTACGGTGAACGGAATCTTGCAAAAATCCCTTTTAAAACTGACGTTACCAATGCAATCCTATACCATCATGAGCATGCGGACGGCACAGGACCATTTCACAAAAAATGGGATGAAGTTCCTCTGTCTGCGCGCATTATCCACCTTGCCGATGTGGTGGATATCATCGGGCATAGCGGTGCATTTGAAACACAGAGATGGGATATGGTAAAACAGTACCTGATCCGGCATACGGATAAACTTTTTGACGCCGCATGTGTGGATGCTTTTTTCCATATATTTTCAGATAACGAATTTGCAGCTTTCAGGGATGACTCCTTTGAACCGAAGCTCTGGGAGATCGTTCCAAGGGAAAAACAGGCCTTTGACTGGGAAACCTGCAAAAATATTGCCGACTTTTTTGCGCAGATCGTCGACTATAAATCTTCTTTTACAAGCAGACACTCCATCGGTGTTGCAGAGAAAGCCGCCGCATTTGCAGCGTACACCGGCTACGATTCCACACAGGTTCAGAAAATGTATCTGGCTGGCGCACTTCATGATATCGGCAAAATGGCAATCGACAATGATATTTTGGAAAAACCGGATAAGCTGACCGACGAAGAATTTTCTAAAATGAAAAACCATGCAGGTTATACTTATCTGATTCTGTCCAATATCAACGATTTTGAAGACATCCGTGACTGGGCTGCATTCCACCACGAAAAACTGAACGGAAAAGGTTATCCTTTCGGCAAAACTGCCGCCGAATTAAACGAGCCGGAACGCATTATGGCATGTATCGACATTTATCAGGCACTCACCGAAAGCCGCCCTTATAAACAGGGTTTTTCGCATGAAAAAACCTGCGATATTCTCGATGATATGGCAGACAAAGGCTTTATTGATGCAGGCATTGCACAAAAGATCAGAGTCTGCTTTCAGAATACAACGATCTGATTTTTTGCGTTTTATCTTTACGAAAACATATTTTTTCGTTACAATATGGTGTGTATATGAAAAATCACGATATCATATTCAATGAAAGGAATCAATTATTATGTCAAATCCAATTGTTACAATCGAGATGGAAAACGGCGATATCATGAAAGCAGAGCTTTATCCTGAAATCGCACCAAATACTGTAAACAACTTTATCAGTTTAGTAAAAAAAGGGTTTTATGACGGCGTTATCTTCCACCGTGTCATCAACGGTTTTATGATCCAGGGCGGCGATCCGGACGGAACCGGAATGGGTGGCCCGGGCTATGAAATCAAAGGAGAATTTTCCCAGAACGGTTTCAAAAATGACTTAAAACATTCGGAAGGTGTTTTATCCATGGCAAGAACTATGATCCCGGATTCTGCCGGTTCCCAGTTTTTCATCATGCACAAGAACTCTCCACACTTAGACGGCGCTTATGCTGCATTCGGTAAAGTGATCGAGGGTATGGATGTTGTCAATAAAATTGCGGAAACAGCAACTGATTACTCTGACCGTCCGTTACAGCCACAGGTAATGAAAACCGTGACAGTTGAAACTTTCGGGGTTGATTATCCGGAACCTGAGAAGTGTTAATTTAACAGAATTTCAGACATCATAAAAAAAGAACTGGTTTTTGAGGGGGCACCTCAAAAACCAGTTTTTTTATTGATCCATACTATTCTCTATTTTACACACTCCAAAATGATTTTCTCACACCTGTCATATCCCAGCTGTGAACTGTTCAAGGATAACGAATAATTACCTGCCATTCCCCATTTCTGGTCTGTGTAGAAATTATAGTTTGTTCTGCGCCTTTTATCTGTTTCGGTTATCATTTTTGCAACATCAGCTTCTGCGACATTGTATAGTCTACAGATACGCTGCACTTTTTCCGGCATATCCCCGTGTATAAAAACATTCAGCACATCCTCCCGGTCTTTTAAGATAAAATCCGCATTTCTTCCTATGATCACACAGCTTTCTTTTTCCGCAATTTTCAGGATCACGTTTCTCTGTGCTTCATACACCATATCTTCCACGGATTTTCCTGTGATATCACGTCCGGAAAATGCATAGGCAAATAAGCCTTTCTTCGGAGACAATTCCGCATTTTCCCGGATATATTCCGGTGCAAATCCTGACTGCTCTGCAATCTGTCCGATGATATCCTTGTCATAATAGGAAATTCCAAGTTTCTTTGCCACTTCTTCACCGATAAAGCGGCCGCCGCTTCCAAACTCTCTGCTGATCGTTATGATTCTCTTTTCCATAACTGACTCCTCCTTAACTTAAACTTTCTACCTTGTTTTTTCTGATCCTCTTCAACAATACATATCCCACCAGACATGCGGTAAGCTCGGTGATTGGAAATGCCCACCAGATCAACGAAACTCCCATCTGACCGTTTCTGACAAAAACAGAGAAAATGCCGGCCAGCGGTAATATAATTATAAGCTGTCTGAGCAGCGAGATCACAAGTGATTCCATACCACCGCCCAGTGCCTGATAAATTCCCTGATATGCCACATTGATTCCCGCAAAAATAAAGCTGATGGAGATGATTCTCATCGCTCCAATGAAATACTCTCTGGATTGCCCCACATTAAATAACATCGCAAAAGCACCCGGGAAAATTTCTGTGATTGCCACACCAACGACCATAAGTACGATCGTATAAATCAGTCCATACCTGATTCCGTCCTGAATCCTCTTTTTGCTATGCATTCCGTAGGCGAACGCAATGATCGGTGTGATCGCATCCCTGAGTCCAAATGCGAGGAACAATACAAACTGCTGCACTTTATAGAACAATCCATATGCGGTCTGTGCAGAAGGACTGAATTTTAAGATCAGATTCATCACATAAACCATGATAGACATCAATGCCTGTGCAATGATCGCCGGAAGTCCGATCGCATAGATTTCTTTTATAATTCCGGTATCAGGCTTCATGTATCCCACACCATGTTCAAACTCTTTATTTAATTTCATATGAAAAATAAATAATAATGCTGCCGATGCGACCTGACCAATTACAGTAGCATAGGCTGCGCCCTCCACGCCCATTTCAGGAACCGGTCCGATACCGTAAATCATGACCGGATCTAAAATTATATTTACGACCGCACCTACCACCTGACCGATCATAGAATAAAGGGAACGTCCGGTCGCCTGTAATAATTTTTCAAATAATGAGAAGAAAATGATTCCAAATGAAACCACACAGCATATTCTTAAATAACTCATTCCCATTGAAATCACTTCCGGATCAATGGTCTGTGATGAAATGTATGCTCTTACTCCAAAAATTCCAAATAAGAAACATACCACATAAATAATTACTCCGAGAAATAAACTATTGCCCGCCACTTTTGCAGCTTTTTTGGCATTTCCCTGTCCGAGTGTCCTTGCGAGAAGCGCATTGGTTCCGACGCCCGTTCCAATTCCTACTGCCACCATAAGCATCTGTACCGGGAACACCAGTGTCAGTGCGTTAAGCGCCGCTTCACTTCCCACCTTCATGTTTCCAACAAAGGCACTGTCCACAATGTTGTAGACCGCCTGCAATGCCATCGATAAGATCATCGGTATTCCCATCTGCACCATAAGCCTATTGACCGGCATCTCCTTCATTTTGTTACTTTCTGACATACAATCCTCCTTGTTTTGCGGCACAAAAAAAGTGTGTTCCTATCACAATAAGCTGGACTTACGCTGATAGGCTACACACTTTTTTCATGTCTTTCTATTAACTTTAAAATAAAAAAACGAGTAACATAACTGGATTTACGCTAGTCTGCTACTCGTTCAGGAATTATTATATTTTTCTTTTTGGGAAAAGTCAAACAGAATTTTGTTGTAATTTTCTTATTTAATCAATCTGATTCGCTGGGAATGTTTAGGTCTGTCAACACATATTTCAACCACAAATAACATTTTGTCTCAGAGAAAATATCTCGTATCTCAGTTAATGATGTATTGAAGCATATGTCTGATGATTGAACAATCTCTCCAATCACATCACACTCCTATTTCTCACATTTTCAAAACTCTCAATTCTATTGAGAGTTTTTCACCTCTTCCTCTGCAATATCATATAACTCAGCTAGTTTTCTCTGCAGAATACTCTTATCAATCAACTTAGTTTTATATTCAGCGATCATTGTCTGCGATAAACTTCTACTCAAAGAATATTCAACGACATCCGTATCAGCATTTTTACAAAGAATCATTCCTACACTCGGATTTTCATGAGGCTTCTTAATATCTCTATCCAATGCCTCTAAATAAAAATCCATTTTTCCCATATATTCAGGTTTAAAATCATCAATTTTTAGATCGATTGCAACTAAACACTGTAACTCTCTGTGAAAAAAAGAAGATCTACATAGTAATCATTATTTCCCACTTGAACATGATATTCTTCATCCATGAAAATAAAATCTCTTCCAAATTCAAGAAGAAATTTTTTCATATTTTTCAAAATTGCTTTCTTTAAGTCATATTCTTTATATGGTTCTGGCAAATCAAGAAACTCTAACATATACATATCCCTAAGAACGCCTGTCATATCTTTACTTTCGATTGCAGATGGAGCTTTTCCATTAGATAAAAGCAACCTCTCATAATATCCACTATCAATCTGTCTCGCCAGTTCTTTTGCCTTATATTTTTCCTTTGACGCAAGTTTTAGATAAAATTCTTTTTCTTCATAGCCTTTTGTTTTAGAGATAATATGCAGATTATTAGACCATGTATTTTCTCTCAACAGCTTTGAGAGTTCTGGTTTATCCCTGTAAGTTTCATAAAACTGTTTCATTCTCCAAATATTTTGTGATGAATATCCTCTAATTCCAGGTTCTTTACTCAATATATATTCAGACAAAGCTTTCACAGTAGACTTGCCCCAACCATTTACATCAATTTGTTTTGAAACATATTCACCAATAGACCAATATAAATCAATACAGGTTACAAGAGGCAGTAATCAAAGCTTAAACTCCGGGAGTTCCATAACGTAAATTGCAGATTTTGTGGTGCGATTCATAGCGTAAATTGGGCATGTATAAGCGTCCTCTCACAAGTCATTCGTGTAGAGTAGGCGGATGAAAATTTCATCCGCCCCTCATCAAACCGTGCATGAGGTTCTCCCTCACACGGCTTTCCGACATTCTTCTTTCTACAGCATTACGTCATGCTCTAGCCATTTTCTTTAATCCTTTTTCGTAAATGCTATTTCTAACAAATCCCACTCTTGACATATGTTTACGCCTTTGGTGTTTCTTGTTATACCATCTTGTAAAGGTGCAGATAATATACCAGTCTAATTCCTGCATCCATGTCTCATTTGTTTTGGTGGAATAATAATTCTTCCAACCTATGATTTTCGGATTTAGATTCTTTATTAAATCCTCTTCCTTTGCAACTAACAGACTTCGACCGTTTACATTCTTTTTGATTTCTGCTTTCATCTTCTTCATGGCTTTCCTGCTCGGGTACTGATAAGTTTCTTTATACAATTGTCCTTTGCTTGTTTCCGTTGTCATTCTTCTGTGGTGTATTCCAAGAAAGTCAAATCCCTCTTTTCCGTCCCACATGCTGACAATCTTTGTTTTTACTGGGTGTAGCTTTAAATCCAGTTTTGCCATGATGTACTGCAATAAGTTCAGTGCGTGATCTGCATTTTTCTTATTCTTGCAAATGATGACTGTATCATCTGCGTACCTTACAAGAATACCGTGAGTAAGTCCATACTTTTCCCACAGTCTGTCCAGTGTATTTAAGTAGATGTTTGCCAATAACGGAGATATAACTGAACCTTGGCTTGTTCCCAGTTCGGAAATTGTCAGTACATTTCCGTATAATACTCCTGATACTAACCATTGTCTTATCAGCTTCAATATCCTACGGTCTGATATTCTCTGCTCTGCCAGTTTCATCAGTTTATCTTGGTTTACGTTATCAAAGAACTTCTCAATATCTGCGTCTACTACATAATAGCCCTTGTTGTTACACGCTTTCCTTACCACTTCCAGTGCTTGCCTGGCACTTCTTTTCGGTCGGAATCCATAGGAACAATCTCTAAAGTCAGCTTCGAATACTGGCTCTATTGCTATCTTGGCAGCCATCTGCACAATTCTGTCCTTGACTGTTGGTATTCCAAGAGGTCTTTCACTTCCGTCTGGTTTTGGTATCATAACTCGCTTTACTGGGGATGGTTTATACTTTCCATCCATCAGTTCCGATTTGATTTCTGACAGGTATTTTTCAATTCCCATCTCTTCAATATCTTCGATTCCGATACCATCTACACCACTGGAACCTTTGTTAGCTTTTACCCGTTTCCATGCTTCAAAAAGTACATCATCACGATATACCTTATCGTAAAGTGCATGAAATCTTCGGCTATCACATTTCTTGGCTGTCAGATATAGTTTGTTTTGAAGTTGTCGAACTTTTTCTTTGGAGT
>OGXD01001097.1_pt1 | contig 22690 bp, 14 predicted proteins | sample 1576211 | NCBI WGS metagenome assembly OGXD01 (sample SAMEA3541470, study PRJEB24748) | human gut metagenome | biome: human gut; feature: human-associated habitat; material: faeces | place: China | collected 2012
GCAATTCTGAAAGCAGCTTGGCGAAAAAGTCCAAAGGGACTTTTTTGACAAGCTGAGGCCCCGCTGCGGGTGCAGCGGGGCCGTTGGGGATATTGCTTATTCTGCCGTGACGATCTGGCCGTTGACGAGCGCGAAGCGCACGCCCTCAGTCAGGCTGGTCAGGTTGTTCAGGTCGTTCTCCGTGAGCGTGTAGTCCGCACCGGCAGCCACGACCGTACCGGCCGCAGGCGCACTGCGGAAGGCGATCTTCAGCGTGCCGGGCAGAGCCGAGGCGATGTTCAGACAGGCCGTCTTGCTCGGCGTATTCCAGAAGAACGGAGCATTGGTCATGTTCGTTCCGGCCTTCAGCTTCAGCGTGATGTCCGCCGCGTTCGTGCCGCTGCAGGCAAAGCCGTTGCCGTTTTCAGCCGAGGCGCAGGTATTGCCGTAGAATTCGCCGCCCGTGACAGTGACCTTGCAGCCGTTCGTGGCCAGCAGAACGGTGCCGATGCTCATTGTGCCGGTCTCCGCCGTCAGCGCATTGTTGCGGTAGATACCGCCGTTCACTGTAATCTCCGCACCGGCCGAATCGCCGAGAATGGCGGCGCCGCCCTTGGTATTACTGACGACGTTGTTCTCAAACAGGCCGCCATTCACAGTAAGCTTGCTCTGGCCGAGAATGCTGAGGCAGGAATAGAGGTTGTTGCGGAACGTTCCGCCGTTGACGATGACCTCGGAAGACTTGTCGTCCGTTTTCTGCACCGATCCTGTTGCAAAGACGGCTGAGCCCTGCCTGATGTTCTCAAAGACTGCGCCGTCCTCGATGGTAACGATCGAGCCATAGGCATAGATGGCATCATCGCCGAAATCGCGGAACACCGTGCCGGACTTAACGACGATCTGCGCCTTCTGGCCGTCGCTCCAGTCACCGCGGATCGCCGTAGCGTACTTGCCCTTGAGCTGATAATAGCGGTTGCCGTCGAACGTGATGTCCTCAAGCGTCAGTGTGCAGTTCAGGACCTCGACAAGATTGCCAGAGGTATTCGTGTCGTTCTCCAGCATGACATAGGCATTCGGAATGCCCTTCAGGGACCACGTCTCGTCGCTGCGTACCACAAGGCACTTGGGGGAAGAGCCCGCCGAAGCCGACGGGATACTGATAATGTTGTCCCCCGTGGCGGACTGCCGCTCGATAAGCAGCTCCTTCGCGCGCGCGAACGTCAGAACGGCGGTCTCGGCCGTCTTGCCGTCGTTCGCATCGCTGCCGGTGGCCGCGAGATAAACGATCGTACCGACCACACGGGAAGCATTCAGGAAAACCGTGTTCGTTTCCGTGTCGACCGACAGCTTGTAATGGGAATCCAGCGGCTCTGTCAGCTCAATGTTCGCCAGATCGGCCTCGGTCAGCGTATAGCCGCTGCCGCCAACGATCTTGTTCATGTAAACCTGCGCTTCGAGCTTCAGCCGCAGCGGCTGCTTCAGAGCGGAGGTCACGAGAACCGGCAGACGGGCCGTGCTGTTCATCAGCAGAATTTCGCTTTCCACCACGCTCTGGTTCGCAAGGATCATGCTGCCGTGGGCGTAGATCTGGTACTCTGCGCCCGCCGTGGCGGTATTGCCGAAAATCCTGCCGTTTTCCAGCGTGCAGGTGCTCGGCTTTGCATCCGCGCCGCTCTGCAGCAGGATGGCTCCTGCGGTAGCGCCGGCATTGCCGGTGATCTCGCCACCCTTGAATTCGGCATTGACATACTGACCGACATAGATCGCGCCCACGCCCTTCAGGCTGCCCTCGGCAGCGGCATTGTTGGCGTAGATCTTACCGCCGTTCATCGTGAACGTCGTAAAGCCCTTCGTGGAGCTTCCGGACAAGCTGATGGCACCGGCCGGGACGCTCAAGACGCTGACGTTTGCCTTCGCGGCATAGGTCACGGTATTGTGGTGAATTTCGCCGCCGTTCAGGACGATGCTGCTGCCGCCTTTCGTGGTCGAAAGGCCGATCGTCGCCGTCTTGCAGGTGTTGTCATGGATGCTCGCGCCGTCGTTCATGGTGAAGTCGGCGTTATGCAGAAAGAGAATATTGCTGCTGGTCGTAACGGTATTGCAGATCTCGGTGCCCGCATTCAGCGTCAGCTTGCCGGACGTGCAGTTGCCGACGATATAGCTGGAGAACGGCGTGCCGTCCTCGGCAGCCCAGCGCTGCGCGCCGCCGTCAATGCAGATATTCTGGAGCGTCAGGTTACCGGTGGCGTTCACCCAGAACATGTAGCTGCTCTTGTAGCCCTCGGCACGCGTGACCACCGCATCCGGATACTCGCTCAGATCCCAGACCTGCGTATCACCGACGGTGACCATGCTCGTGATATAAATTACCTTGTAGGCCGAATCCGCCAGCAGCTCCTTGGCGCGGGCGAACGTCTTGACGCCGTAGGAGGCTGTCATACCGGAGTTGCTGTCGTCGCCGTTTTTGCCGTCGAGATAGACATAGTTCAGCTTGGCTTCCGCCCATGCGGCATAGACCGTCACATCAGCCTTGATGCTCTGATTACGGTCGAAGAGCTGCGTGCAGGCCTCGTCCGTATACCAGCCGTCGAAGACGTAGTTGTTCTTCGTCGGGTTCTTCGGGTTCGTGACATACTCGCCATGATCGACCTGCGTAGAATAGTAGACCTCGCCGTCGACGATATAGGTCACGGTATAGACATTGGTCTCCCACTTGCCGTAGAGCGTCAGGTTCGTCGTGACCGGCGTGGAGAAGTCATAGACCTGCGTGTAGGCGGCGTCCGTGTACCAGTTCGACACATGGGAGCCGACGCGGCGGGTCTCCGGCACGGGGACGGGCTGGCCCCACGTCACGCTCACGGGTGTGTCGACGTACATGGCGTTGGCGTTCGGGCTGATGACGAAATTGACCTGCATCGTGCGGTAGCGGGTCGTGAAGTCGACCGTAACATCCTCATCAAAGTCCGAGAGGATGAACACGTTCTCCGCGCGGACGAGCGTGCCCGCGGAGGCGGAGGCGGTGTCGAGCTCAAAGCCGTTTTCCGCCACGCCGTAGAGGCCGAACTCCACATAGGGCTCGTTCGTGTTGACCTCGATGCTCGCGACCTTCTGGCCGTGGTACTTGGCATAGCCGTTCTCGCCGCGGAACGTAACGGTCACGGTCTTGCCCGGCTCCGTCGGCTCGGACGGCTCGGTGGGCTCCTGCGTGGGCTCTTCCGTCGGCTCCTCGGTCGGCTCTTCGGTGGGTTCCTCGGTCGGCTCTTCCGTCGGCTCCTCGGAGGGCTCCGTCGGCTCGACCGGCGTATAATCCGTGACCTTCATGAGTGTGCTGAGGATCTTGGCGGCCTCGGCGCGCGTGATGGACTTCTGCGGCAGGAACGTGCCGTCCGGGTAACCGGCCAGAATTCCGGCCGCAGTCGCCACGGCGACGGCCTCCTTCGCATAGTCCTGGATGCTCGCGGCATCCGCATAGGTCAGCTCGCCGCCCTCGGGGAGCGTGAGCGCCTTCCAGCCCGCAAAGCGGACCAGCAGGGTCATGGCGTCCTCACGGGAAACGGCCTTGTCGGGGGCAAACGTACCATCCGGATAGCCGAGCACGATGCCGTTTTCCGCCGCCCAGCTCACGGCAGCGGAATACCACTGACCGGCCGGGACATCGGAGAAGCTGGTCTGCTCCGTGAGCGTGTCGCCGCTCAGGCGGGCAAGGACCGTGACGAACATGGCGCGCGTCATGGCATCCTCCGGCGCGAAGTTTTTCTCGTCCACGCCGTTCATGATGCCCTTTTCCGTGACGTCTTCGATATAGGGATGCGCCCAATGGGTGTCGAGCACATCGGCATAGCTGCTTCCCGCCGCAAAGACGCCCGGGCAAAGCCCAAGCACGAGCGCGACCGCCAGAAGCAGGGATAACATCCGCTTTTTCATGCAGATTTCCTTCCTTTCAGAATCGTTCGGGGGCGCTCCCGCCGCCGGAAGACGGCGGGAGCCTGCGGTCTCGGGATCAGTTCAGCTTCAGGTAGTTGACGAGCACCAGAGCGACCTGCGCGCGCGTTGCGCCGTCGGCCGGGTTCAGCGTCGTGGGCGTCATGCCGACGATGATGCCGGACTGCACCGTCCAGCTCATGGCCTCCAGTGCCCAATCGGCGACCTCACCGCGGTCCTGATAGCCCGCAAGGACATCGTCCTTCGCGGTATACTTGCCGCCCTGCAGCTTCCAGTAGCGATAGAGCATCGTGGCCATTTCCTGACGGGTGATCGGGGCCTCCGGGCGGAACGTGCCGTCGGGATAGCCGTTGACCACGCCCTGCTCGGCCGCCCAGTTGACGGCGTCGGTGTACCACTGGCCCTCGGCAATGTCCGTGAAGGACGCCGTGCCCTTCGCGGCAGGCTCGCCCGCCTCACGATAGAGAACGGTCGCAAGCGTCGCACGGTCCAGCGTGGCGTTCGGCGCGAAATAGTCTCTGCCGACGCCGTTCATCAGGCCTGCGTCCCAGGCGGCGTACACGGCATCGTAATACCAGGCGTTCTCGTCCAGGACATCGTTAAAGCGATAGTCGAAGGGCAGCATGGACTTACTCTGCCAGCCGGTCTCCGTATCGATCACGTTCCAAAAATAGGTCTTGCCGTGCTGGCCGCGGAACGTGAGGCGCAGGACCGGCGTTCCATCCTTCTGCGCGGTGTAGGCCGCCCATGCGAAGTGCACCGTGCCGGGCTTCGAGGCGTCGAGGTCGGTGATGCCGTTCTCGGCATCCAGCGTGCTGCGGGCGGAAACGAGCGTCAGTTCCTCAGGGTACGTCAGCTCCAGCCGGCCGTTCTTCATACCTTCCCAGGTAAGCAGGTCGACCGTCAGGCTGTTCGTTGTGCTGCTGTTCGCTATACTGATGACATAGCCCGCGCCCTCAGGCTCGGCGGCCAGGGCCGTCGCACCGGCGCCCAGCAGCATTACGGCTGCAAGAAGCAGCGCAAAGAGTTTTTTCATCATAACAGGAAGTCTCCTTTCCGTTCCGCGCTCACTGCAGAGCCGGGAGCGGCTGGGCCGTCAGCGTCTCCGCTGCGGCGGGCTCCAGAGCCTGCATACCGGTCTGGCGCTCCGCCCACGGGGCAAGCGCCGCTGCGTCGTCCGCAGCCGCATTCTGCATTGCGGAGTACAGGGCGACGGGCGCCGCGCTGATCTGCCCGATCGAAATGGGCCAGAAGATGTCGGCCGTCAGGTCCACATAGCTGAGCTTGGAGGCCGACGTGGTCAGCACACTGATGTACAGGCGGTTATCCGCATAGTACAGCGCAGAACCGGCGGCGTAGTTCGCCATCACGTCCGGCACGTTGCCGAGCAGCGAGCGGGAGTACAGGCCATAGGTCTTGCGGCCGTAGGCATTCGTGTAGTAAGCCATGGAGAAGAGATAGACGCTGCCGTCGCTGCACAGCATGGCGAAATCATCGCAGGTACCGTACTCGTCGGTTTCCTCCGGGCCGACATAGGTCATGCCGACGATGTAGACACCTCTGCCGATCACGGAGGCAAAGCTGCCGAGGCTCGTCATCGTGCCTGTCGCGGTGTCGACACGCAGGAGATTGTAGCCGTAACCGGCCAGCAGGGTGCCGCCGTTCAGGTGCGGCAGATAGGTCATGGAGGTGTAGGCCGCTTTGCTCTGCGAACCGATCTTCGTAGCGGTGTAGTCCGTCTCATCGACGCTGTAGAGCGTGGAAACAAGGTTCTTTGCATCATCCAGCTCGTTGCTTGCGAGCAGGAGCTTGCCCTCCGGGCCTCTCGTGACGGAAAGGACAGATGCGGGCAGGGGATTGTTTTCGTTCAGGGCCTTGATGCTGCTCTTGTCCTCGGTGTTCAGCTCGAGGAAGAGGGTCGTGTCATCCGTGCCGGGAACGGCCGCACGGAGCGTGGCGTTGGCAGCAGGCTGCTCAACATTGCCGCCGAAGCTCGTCTGATAGGCGGTGACATTGCAGGCGTAGTCATAGACCGCGACGAGCAGGTCGTTGGTGTAGATGCCGTCGAGCGGGAATTCCAGCGTCGTCTCTGTGCCGGGCTCCGTCTGGTTGACGGCCTGACGCGCGAGGATCTGCTTGCCGTTGCGGCTGAGCAGGAGGACGGCCGCGACATAGCGGTTATCCTGCACCGTGACGCTCAGGGAGCGCTTGCCGGTGGCAGCGCTGCTGTGCAGCACGATGTCGTTGGCCTGCGGGGCGGTGTTGTCCAGCACGAAGCGGGTCGTCCAGAAGGCGCTCTCCGGCAGGTTCTCTTCGCCGCCGATGACCGTCTCCGTCTCGCGATCCCAGTAGTATTCCGAGACGGCGCGGGCGACGACCTCGATGGGCGTTCCCTCGGGCAGGAGCGTCTTGTTGTCCGCCGCGGTGCCGCGCCAGCTCAGGTTGACCTGCGTGCCGGTCGCGGACCACGCGGAGGAGGAGGCGGAGTAATATGCGCCGGTCGCCGTGCCGTGGTCGACGGTCTTATAGACCTCGCCGGTCTCGGCATTGCGGATCGTGACCTTCAGATCGGACGCATTGCGGATCATGGTCGGAACGGCCGCATAGATCGTATTGCCGCTCTCATTGGCGAAGGACGCGCGGTCCGCGATGGCCTCGTCATCCTCGGCATAGAGGTTGCCGCCGAAGTAGTAGCCGGACGTGGAGCCTGCCATGCGCTGCACGAGGAAGTTCGTGCGCTGGGCAACATAGCCCGTTGCGCCCTCGGTGCACATATCCTCGAGATATACGGACTTGTCATACATGCTCGGCTCGGCCCAGCTGCCGTAGAAGCCCAGCATCGGGACGGAGAGCTGGCGGCCGTCGCCGTCGCAGGAATCGGCATAGAGGAAACCCTCGATATAGGAGCCGTTCGGATAATGCCCGTTCAGCCACGCCTTGTCGCCGTCGGTCAGGCGGACGGTGAAGCTGACGTTCATGCTGCCGTTTGCGGGGACCTCGTAGGTCACAGCGTAGACGTCCACGACGCTCTTGTCGCCCTTGACCGCCGCAAGATAGAGCTGCGCATCGGCCGTGGTGATGGTGCCGTCGGCATCGAGGTCGTACTTCTGCACGGTCTCGGCGTCGAGCGCGTCATGCGTACCGTTTGCGGCCTGCAGCAGGACGAGCGCATCCTGCTCGTCGACCTTGTCGTCGCCGTTAAGGTCATAGACGTAGACGCTCTTGCCGTCGGCGGAGAACGTCACGTTCGCATCCAGCGCATAGGCGCTGTCGCTCATGTAATCCTCGCCCTCGATCTCCTCGACGGCCATGGTCGTGACCTTGCCGCTGAGTGCATAGTGCAGCGGAGAATCGGACAGGTTCTGGACGGAGAAGCTGCCGGTGTAGACGCCGGTGCGCTCCGCATCGTCGCCGAAGGTCAGCTTGACCTTACCGTCGTTGCCTTCCTTCTCACCGACGAGCAGATAGGCCGGAGATGTCACGGCCTCCTGCAGCTGCATCAGGCCGGAGCCCTGCTGGCGCGGGGAATAGGTCACGCCGGTGTCCGGGTCGGTCAGCGGCTCGGACGTGCTCATCATGAGCGCCATGGCCAGCGCACGGACCGTGAGGCCCTCCTGCTTGCTGAGCTTGTGTTCCTTGATGTACTGCGCCATGATCGCTGCGCCGCCCGCTGCGGACGGAGCCGCCATGGACGTGCCGCTCATCATGCCGTAGCTGCTGTGGTTCAGCGTGGAATAGATGTTTCCGCCGGGCGTCATAAGCTCGGGCTTCAGGTCGAGATTTTCCGTCGTGCCCCAGGAGGAGAACGAGCTGGGCTTGTAGCCGTCGGCCACGCCGTGCAGCGTCTCGGCCTTGGCGGAGACGGTCATCTTGCCGCCCCAGAGGCCGGTCGTCTCATCCTGCGTCGAAGCCGCGAGGATCTCCTTGGCCTTGGCCTGCTCGATCATAACGGCAGGATTCGGGAAGTTATAGCCCGTCAGGTTCATGTTGATGGAGCCGGGCGCGTTGTTGTAGATGACGGCCGCCGCGGCACCTGCCTGAATGGCCGCGTTGGCCTTGTCCGCGAACGAAGAATTGCCGCGGGAGATCAGGACGACCTTGCCCTTCACGTCGACGTTTGCATAGTTCTCGGGCAGACCGTAGATGCCCTCACCCTTGACGGGATCGCCGAGGAAGACATAGTCATACGTCGTGCCGCTCTGGTCCTCGCTCGTGTCGAGCGTGGAGAAATTCTTTGCACCGTAGGTCTCACCGGTGTCGCCGGGGATCGCGGCGACGCCGTTGAACTTGCCCATCACGCCGCTCATGCTCGTGTTCGTCACGGAGGCGATCGTGAAGGAGTTCGTATAGGAGCCGGGGCTGCCGCCGGTGTGCATGCGCACATCCGTCGTATAGGTCATGCCGGTTCCGGTCAGAACGTTCTCGCCCCATGCGCCGTTGTTGCCGGCAGAGACCGTTACGACGGTATCCGTATTCCGGAAGCTGTCGAGGATCTGCTGATCACTCTTCGAGCCGTAGCTGCGGCCTGCGCTGCCGGAGCCGAGGGACAGGTTGACGCTGTCGCAGTTCAGCCAGATGGCGTCTTCGATGGCGGCCATATAGTCGGAAGAATACGCGCCGCCGCCCACGCCGAAGACCTTCATCACGACGAGCTGGGCATCCGGGGCAACGCCGGTCACGCCGAGCTCCTGCTTATCATAGTACAGGTCGCCGTCAGCGTCATAGTGCGGGACATAGCGGTTCGCCGCCGCGATACCGGCGACATGCGTGCCGTGGTCGCCGTTGCTGTCGCCCTCGGCATCGTGGGAGACATCCAGGCCGTCGTCCACATAGTTATAGGCAAAGGGGACTTTGGCATTGCGGTACAGGTCGTCCGCCTTGGGCGGGTTCTTGTCCGAGGAAATGCTCAGGTTGGGCAGCGCCTTTTTGATCTCTTCCTTCGTCAGAAGGTTGTAATCGGAGATCTTCTTGCCGAAGCTCGCCGCACTGATGCCCAGGCTGTAGTAATAGCCGCCCTCCGAAAACGAGGGATGCGACAGATCAAGGCCCGTGTCGATGATGGCAATGCGGCTGCCCGCGCCGGTATAGCCGTCCGCCCATGCGCTGTAGGAGCCGACCATCTCGCCCGCAGTCGCCGTATCCGGCTGGACCGTCTCATCAAGCTCGTAGCGTTCCTCCAGGTAGACATCCGCCACGCCGTCCACGGCAAGGATCTGCTCGATCCTGCCATAGGGCACCACCGTTGCAACGCCGTTGACGGCAACGGTGAACTGATAGCGGATCTCCAGCTCCTCCCCGCCGAGCGCCTCGCGCTCGATGCGGTCGACCAGAGACAGCTGCTGCTTCTTCAGGCTGCTGCTGTAGCTGGCAGCCTTCTCATTCTCCAGCAGGTCTTTGGTAGAGAAGCCCTTCTTCGCCAGGGATTTCTGCTCGAACAGGATGATCACATGGACCTCCTCGTCCGCGGCAGGAACGTCCTGCTCCGCGTCCTGCTCTGCTTCCGGCAGCACGGCCGCACCCGCATCGATCACGGAAGGATCGACCTCGGTATACGACACGCTTGCCGCACTTGCGCCCGCGCCGAAGGACGGCAGGAGAGCAAGCAGCATGCAGGCAGCCAGGACAAATGCGAGGGATCGCTTTGCCTTGCCTTTTAACATCGCTTTTACCTCTTTCCTTTGTTTTCATTCTTTTACAGGAAAGGACGAATCCCATTATCCTTTACCATGCAAAAGTTTAAGATAATTATGCCATAATCCTCCGTCGAATTCAAGGCTTTTTTCGGAAAAATATCCATTTTTTATCGTCATTTGGAGCAAAAGAAGAGGCCGCCCCGCCAAAGCGGAGCAGCCTCTCATCTTTAAGGTTCTGTAAAATCTTTGTGAAATATCAGAAGAATTATTCTGCGACAGCGTCCTTCAGAGCCTTACCGGCCTTGAACACAGGAACACGCGTTGCCGGGATCTCGATGGTCTCCTTCGTCTTGGGGTTGCGGCCCGTGCGCGCCTCGCGCTGCTTCGTCTCAAAGGAGCCAAAGCCGACGAGCTGCACCTTGTCGCCCTTGACGACGGCTTCCGTGATGGTCTCAACGACGGCGCCGAGCGCCTTCTCTGCGTCCTTGCGGGACAGGCCGGCCTTGTTGGCGACTTCCGCAATGAGTTCAGTCTTGTTCATAATGGGTATCCTCTTTTCTCAGTATATCATTCTCCGGGGAGATCCCCGAGCGCATGCTTATAAAATCTACCACATGCCTGGCAAATACGCAAGGTTTTTTCTGGAAAAAATCAGCGAACGCGCAGAATTTTTGCAATTTTCTCGCCCTTCGGCAGCAGCAGGCAGTCCTCATAGGTCAAAACCTTGAGCACAATGATGAGCACGACGTACACGAGGACCGCCACGACGATGGAGCCGAGGCAGGCGACGGCACGGCCCATGCCGATGCGGCCGAGGCCCCAGTAGGCCAGCCACGTCGTGCCGCCCATGAGAACGGCGGCGATGGTCGTCTTCCACAGGTTCGGCAGGAGCTTCGGCGCATTGCGGCGCAGCACGCGGCGCATGGCGATGAGGTTCAGCACGGTGATGACGGCATAGCAGGCGATGGTGCCGACGGGCGCGCCCGTGATGGCGATATCCGGGTTGCCGACGAGAATGTAGTTGACGATGACCTTGACGATGCCGCCGATGAGCGTGTTGATAACGGGGATGACGGCGTGGTTGTGCGCCTGCATGATGGCGTCCGTCATGAGCACGATGCTGTTGAACACCACGGCGACGCCGAGGATGGCCATGAGCTTCGTAGCGAGCGTGAGGTTCGCGCCGGTGTAGCCGCCAAGCAGGGCGACGATGGGCTCTGCCAGCACGATGAGGCCGACGGCGCAGGGCATGGCGATGAGGCCCATGAGTCGCAGCGACGAATTCTGCACGGAGCGCACGCCGCGGCGGTCCTGCAGCGTCAGGCTGTTCGTAATGGCCGGGATGATGGCAATGGTGATGCAGGGAATGAAGGCGCAGGGGAAATTGAAGATGGTCTGGCAGTAGTTATAAACGCCCTTGACGACGTCCGCGCGCTCCTGCGTGTAGCCCGCGGCATTGATGAGGCGGTTCATGACCGTCGCCGCATCGAACAGGTTGATGATCTGCAGACCGGCTGCGCCGAGCGTGATGGGCACGGCAATGGCCAGCAGGCGCTTGAGCGTCTCGCCCGCGGGTCTTGCCTGCCCCTCCGCGCGGCTGAGCTCGCGTGTGCGGCGGCGAGTCTTGCAGAAGAGGTAGAGGGCCGAGAGCACCGTGCCGATCGTCACACCCGCGATGGAGCCGGCAGCGGCGAGCGGGCCGTCGCCGAGGCGATTCATGACGAGCCAGGCAAGGCCGAGGCCGAGGAAGAGCTTGCACAGGGCCTCGATGATCTGGCTGACGGCCGTAGGAGCCATGTTCCCCTGCCCCTGGAAGAAGCCGCGGCAGGCGGAGATGTAGCACACGAAGAGCACGGCCGGGCCGAGCGCAAAGATGGACCACATGGCATTCGGGTTCTCCATCATGTTGGCCAGCTGCTTCGGGATGATCAGCATCAGCGCCGAGCCGATGATCCCGATGGACAGGAAGGCCATGAGGGAGACGCGGTAGATCTGACGCACCTGTTTGCCGTTGTTCAGCGCGCGGGCCTCGGAGATCATGCGGCTCATGGCGACGGGCAGGCCCGTCGTGGAGATCATGAGCAGCACGGTGTAGATATCGTAGGCCGTGGTGAAATAGCCGTAGTTTGCCTCGCCGATGAGGCGGTTGAGCGGGATTTTGAAGAACATGCCGATGACCTTGACGATCATCGTTGCCAGCGACAGCACCGCCGCACCGGCCAGGAAATTCTGCTTCTTCGTTGTCTTTTCTTCCAACATTCATCCGTCCTTTCCGTTGGGATCAGCTGCGCGCTTCTTCAAAAATACGCGGCATGACGTAGCCGGACAGCTCGCGCACGACGCTGTCGAGGTCGATCGTCGGATACTTGCCCGCAGCATAGAGCACCTGCCCGCGCACCATGGTCATCACGACGTCGTGGCCGGAGGCGGCATAGACGAGATGCGACATCACATTGTGGCACGGCATGAGATGCGGCGACGTGAAGTCGAGCAGCACGAGGTCGGCATCCATGCCGAGCTTCAGCATGCCGCACTCTGCCTCGCGACCCTGCGCGCGCGCGCCGCAGACCGTCGCCATCATCAGCACGGCCTCGACCGGCAGCGCCTTCGGGTCGCCGGATGTCACCTTGGCCATGAGGGCCGCGGCCTTCATCTCCTCGAACAGGTCGAGGTTGTTGTTCGACGCGGACGAGTCCGTGCCGAGGGCGACGTTCATGCCCGCCTTGACCATCTCCGTCACGGGGGCGCAGCCGGAGGCGAGCTTCAGGTTCGAAACGGGGCAGTGCACGGCCGTCACGCCGCGCTTGGCCAGCAGGCGCATGTCCTCCGGCGTGACCCAGACGCAGTGGGCCGCAATGGCGCGCGTGTCAAAGACATGGTGGCAGTCGAGCACCTGCGCGGGCGTCAGGCCGTTTCGCTCGAGGCACTGCTCATGCTCAGCCTTTGTCTCGGACAGGTGGACGTGCATACCGGCCTTCTCGTTGATGGCAAATTCGCTCAGCGCGTCCCAAAGGCGGTAGTCCGAGGTATATTCGCCGTGCACGGAGGCCTCGACGCGGATGCGGCCGTTGTCATAGCCGTCCCACTTTTCCTTCAGGGCGACAAGCTCGCGGCAGGCGGGGTGCGTTTCAAAGTCGAAGTCCTCGCCGAACAGCGTCGCGCCGCGGGCGATGTTGGCCTTGATGCCGGACTCGGCCACGGCCTCGGCGATCTCGTCGCAGAAGTTATACATATCCGAGATGGATGTCGTGCCGAAGCGGACGCACTCTGCAATGGACAGCAGGGCTGCCGCCTTGGCGCTGCGGCCGTCGAGCCGGTCCTCATGCGGGAAAATATAGTCGTTGAGCCAGCTCGAGAGCTCGACGTCGTCGGCATAGCCGCGCAGCACGGACATCGGCAGATGCGTGTGGCAGTTGATGAGGCCGGGCATGAGCACCATGCCCTCACCGGGAACAAGGCGCTTTGTCTTCTCCTTGGGGGCCTCGCGCGCGAGATAGCTGATCTTGCCGTCCGTCACGCCGAGGTAGGCATCAAAGTAGACGTGCATGGCCTCGTCCATGGTCACGATCGTCACATTGGAAAATAAAGTGTCCATAAATTTCCTTTCCGTGCCTCACAGCAGGCGGAACGCCGCGTCCTTCTGAGCCAGAACGTCGTCGATGCGCTCGAGATACTGCTGCGGGAATTTGGGATTGTGGAAGCGCTCCAGACGGCCGTCGGGCAGGTTGATCTTCGTCATGGCCCCGCCGCCGAGCGACACGATGGAATGCATCTCCTCCATCATATAGATGTTGTAAAGTCCGGCCGTTCCCGGGCGGCACCAGCCGATGTTCTCAAAGCTGCCGGACATGTATTTCTGCCGGTAGAGATAGTAGGGCGTGTAGCCCGCCGCGCGGAGCGAGGCCTCCGCCCCGGCCAGCATCTGCGCCACATCGTCCGCCGAGGGGAGCTCCATCCGCCCGGCATAGAGGTCCGCGCCCTTTTTGAGGGCCAGCGTGTGGACGGTCACATTCTCCGGGTCCAGCGCCAGCACCTGCCGCAGGGAATCGGCAAACGACGCGGGGTCGTCGCCGGGCAGGCCCGCGATGAGGTCCATATTCACGGCGTCATAGCCCGCTGCGCGCGCCGCCTCATAGGCGGCCACGGTCTGCGCCGCAGTGTGGCGGCGTCCGACCCGCGCAAGCACGGCATCGTTCATGGTCTGGGGGTTGATGCTCATGCGGCCGCAGCCCATGGACGCGATCGTTTCGAGCTTTTCGGCATCGAGCGTGTCCGGGCGGCCGCCTTCCACCGTATATTCTACCAGCTCTGTCAAGTCAATATGTGTCCGCAGCGCCTCCATGAGCCTGCGCAGCTGGGCCGACGAGAGCGTCGTGGGCGTGCCGCCGCCGATATACAGCGTGCGGACCGTCCGGCCGGACGCACGCAGCAGGTCGCCCGTATGGGCGATCTCGCGCACCAGCGCGTCGAGATACGGCTCAAGCAGGCCGGAAAAGCGCTCGATGGACGAGCTGACGAAGCTGCAGTAGGCGCAGCGTGTCGGGCAGAACGGGATGCCGACATAGACGGAAACATCCTGCGGCCGCAGCAGCTGCGCTGCCTGTACCGTGGCCTCCGAGGCCTCGACGCACAGGCGGCTGCGCTCCGGTGAGACATGGTAGCGCGTGCACAGGAGCTTTTCCGCCTCGGCGGGCGTTTTACCCTCCAGCAGGGCGCGCGTCGTGAGCTTCGTCGGGCGGACGCCGGACAGACTGCCCCAGGCGGGCGGCTCACGCAGGCACATGGCCGCCTCATAATAGGTATTTTGCAGCAGACGGCGGCGCGCAGGCACATCGGCCTCCGCCGTGCGCAGGCGGCGGCAGGCGCGGCCCGTTTTGCCGTGCAGCGTGATCTCGGCCGTGGCCGTGAGCCAGACCGCGCCGGTATGCAGGGACGAAACCGCCCCGTCACCGGAAAACGGCTCCGTCACCGGCTCCATCGGCTCCTCCGGGAACAGGGCGAGCTGGAGCTGCTCGACGGCATAGCGGTCGTCGTGGCCGCGCAGGAGCAGCTTCATGCCATCGCCTCCCGCAGATAAGGATTGTCCGCGCGCTCGGCACCCAGTGTCGTGGCCGGGCCGTGGCCGGGCAGGACGGCATAGTTGCCGGGCAGCTCCGCCAGCCGCTTCAGGCTCGCGCCCATCTGCGCCGGAACGCCGCCTGCCAGATCGACACGGCCGCAGGAGCCTGCAAAGAGTGTGTCGCCGGAGAACAGGACGTTCTCGCACAGCAGGCACACGGAGCCGGGCGTGTGGCCCGGCGTCTCCAGCACGGTAAAGCAAAGGCTTCCGACCTCGACGGTGTCGCCGTCGGCGTAAGTATCCGTGTAATACAGCGGCCCGGCCGTCAGGCGCTCGGGCAGAACCGTATCTGCCTCGCACAGCCAGACGGGGCAGCGCGCCGCCTCCGCCACGCCGCGCACGCCGCCGACATGGTCAAAATGACCGTGCGTCAGCAGGACAGCGCGGATGGTCAGGCCATAGCGCTGCGCTGCCTCCAGCACGCGCTCTGGCGTATAGCCGGGATCGATGACGGCGCAGACGCCGTCGTCATCCGCAGCGAGATAGCAATTGGTCTGGTAGCTGCCCAGCATCAGGGAATAGACCTTCATGGGATCCTCCTTTTCAGTCATCGGGCGAACGCATAGGGAACCCCCAGCGCGCCGGAATCGGTATAGGCCGAGACACTGCTTCCGGCCTCAGTGGTGTTATCGTACGCTTCATCGACGTTCCGCTCCAGCGTGCCGCCGTCCGGCTCAGCCTTGTGCTTTGCATGCAGGCGGAGGAACAGCACGACGCAGCCGTTGGCTGCAAGGCCATTCCAGGGCTCCGGCAGGAAGGACGACAGCACAGCGGCAAAGCCGCGGAGGGCCGCGGCTAGCAGCAGGATGCCGCCGATGAGAACGCGTTTTCCGAATTTGGTTCGAAACAAATTCTTCATCCGGGCGCTCTTTTCTGTGTTGTGCTTACAGGGGCAACGATAAAGCGTACAAACCAATTGCATCTGTAGCGGCGTTCCCTGCGCAGGCCCACCGGGCGAGAGAAAATGTAGCGGCGCTCAGTGAGCGCCATAGGCAGTTGCGATTCCTTTGGCAGGGATTCCATGGCTTGAGATACCCAGATTTGTCATTGCGAGGTCCCGAAGGGGCCGTGGCAATCTCGGGAAGGCAGCTGCGATTTCGCCGATAGCTTCCCCACGATCCGACCGGGTACTGCGAGATTGCCACGGGCGCAAAGCGCCCTCGCAATGACAATTCGGGGGCCATCACCATTTTAACGACAGCCTGTACCGGTCGGCAATGCCCCTCCCCTACAAGGCGGGTACGGTCGACGATGCCGCCCTATAACTTTCCAGCCTGCAAGGCGCTCACTGAGCGCCGCTACAGTCAAATTTGGCAGCGCGTGCGGTCGGCAGAGCGGTCGGAAATTTGCAGGGTGCCCCACGGGGCGTCGAGGATGCCGCTCCCTGCAATCATCGGTGGGCAATGGCGTCTGCGGTTTTCCGGGATCAGCCCCTCCTCGGCTGGAGCAGCTCGTCCGTATCGAGCAGGATGGTGACGGGGCCGTCGTTTTCCGAGGCGACGAGCATATCGGCCCCGAACTGCCCGTGCTGCGGCTCAAAGCCACGGCTGCGGCACTCCTGCAGGAACTGCTCATACAGCGGGACAGCCAGCTCCGGCAGAGCCGCGCCCGTGAAGCTCGGCCGCTTGCCCTTGCGGCAGTCGGCATAGAGCGTGAACTGGCTGACGACGAGCACCTGCCCGCCGATATCGGCGAGAGAGCGGTTCATTTTCCCCGCCTCATCGCAAAAAATGCGCAGGCCGAGTGCCTTGTCGGCCAGCTTTTCGCACAGCTCCGGCGTATCGTCCGGGCCGACGCCGAGCAGGATGAGCAGGCCGTGGCCGATCTCGCCCACGACGCTGCCCGCAATGGAAACGGAGGCGCTTTTTACGCGCGTGATCACAGCTCTCATCAGTTCTGCCCTCTTCTCACATCGATCACGCCGTCAATGGCGCGGATCTTCGTCCGGATGGTCTCCAGCTCCTGCACGTTGCGCACCTCGAACGTGGCGACGGTGCGCGCCTTTCCGGTGGGCATATCTCGGCCGGAGAGCTCCGTGACCTTCAGCTTGGCCGCGCTCAGCGCCGTGGCAATATCGAGCCAGATGCCGCTGCGGTCCGTGGAATCGATCTCAAATGTGGTGGAGAACGGCTTATCCTCCGTGCTCCACGCGACCTTGACCCAGCGCCCTGCCTGCTTCGGGTCGGAGGCGCCGGACGCATTGCGGCAGTCGCGGCGGTGGATGGACACGCCGTAGCCCTTTGTGATAAAGCCGACGATGTCGTCGCCCGGCACCGGCGTGCAGCAGCGCGAGAACTTGATCATGCAGGAATCGATGTCCTCGACGATAACGCCGGAATCCTTGTGGCGGCCGCCCTTGCCCGGCTCGGGCTGCTTCTGCACCTCGCGGACCGGGGGCGCAGGCGTCTGGCGCGTGGCGCGGATCAGATCGTCGCGGATGCGGCCAAACGCCTTCGCCGCCGTCAGGCCGCCATAGCCGATGGCAGCATACATATCGTCCAGGCATTCGAACGACAGCTTTTTCAAAAGGCCCGGCAGCAGCTCGGCATCCTGCAGCACGGCGGGGTTGACATTGGCGCGGCGCATCTCGCCCTCGAAGCTCGCCTTGCCGTGCACGATGTTCTCCTCGCGCTTTTCCTTCTTGAACCACTGCTTGATCTTCGTGCGCGCGCCGTTGCTCTTGCAGATATTCAGCCAGTCGCGGCTCGGGCCCTTGGCCGTTTTCGAGGTCAGAACCTCGACGATGTCGCCGTTGCACAGCTGCTGATCGTAGCTTGCGATGCGGTTGTTGACCTTTGCGCCGACCATGGCGTTGCCGACGCCGGAATGGATGGCATAAGCAAAGTCGATGGGCGTGGAGCCGGACGGCAGGGACATGACCTTGCCCTTCGGCGTGAAAACGAAGACCTCGTCGTCGAACATATCGACCTTGAGGGAGTGGATATAATCCTCCGCATCGGAGTCCTGCTGCGTCTCGAGCAGGCGGCGGACCCACTCGAACTGCTTTTCGTCGCCGCCCGCGACGCCCTGCTTGTATTTCCAGTGGGCCGCGATGCCGTATTCCGCCGTCTCGTGCATCTCCCAGGTGCGGATCTGCACCTCGAACGGGATGCCCTGCTGGCCGATGACAGTCGTGTGCAGGCTCTGATACATGTTGGGCTTTGGCGTGGAGATATAGTCCTTGAAGCGGCCGGGGACCAGATTGAACAGGTCGTGGATGTGACCGAGGACGTTATAGCAGTCCGGGATGGAATCGACGATGACGCGGAACGCATACATATCGTAGAGCTCGTCGATCGTCTTGTTCTGGGCCTTCATCTTGCGGTAGATGGAATAGACATGCTTGATGCGGCCATAAATGGAGCCGTGGATGCCGACTGCCGAAAGGCGCGTGGTGATCTTGCTCTGGATGGCCTTCATAAAGGCGTCCGCCTCGGCCTGATGGGCGTTGAGATAGCGCATGATCTCGTTATAGCCCTCGGGATCGAGGTATTTGAGGCTGGTATCCTCCAGCTCCCATTTGATCTTCTGCATGCCGAGCCGGTGGGCCAGCGGCGCATAGATGTCCATGGTCTCGCGGGACTTGGAGATCTGCTTTTCCGGGCTCTGGAACTGCATGGTGCGGGTGTTGTGCAGGCGGTCGGCGATCTTGATGAGGATGACGCGGATGTCCTTGCTCATGGCCATGAACATTTTGCGCAGGTTCTCCATCTGCTGCTCCTCGAGCGTGGAGTACTCCACCCGCGTCAGCTTTGTGACGCCCTCGACGAGCGAGGCGACCGTCGGCCCGAAATTGCGGGCGATATCATCGTAGGTCGAGTCCGTATCCTCGATGCAGTCGTGCAGCAGCGCGCCCAGGATGGCGTCCGTATCGAGGCCGATCTCCGCGACGATCTCCGCCACAGCCAACGGATGGATGATATAGGGCGAGCCGTCCTTGCGCTTCTGGTCCTTGTGCTTTTCGCGCGCATAGTCCACGGCGCGGTCGATGAGGGCCATATCGACATTCAGCTTGCGCGCCGCGATGGTGCGCTTCATGCTGAGATAGTGTTCCTGAAAGGTTTCCATTCAATCACCTGCTTTGAGCTTGCGGAGCGTGCAGAACAGCACGCTGTTTTCCAGTGGGTTCGTCCGGTGCGGCACAATGCGCACCGCAAGGGTGCTGCCGCTGCGCCGCAGAGACACAAGGCCGAGCTCGGCCAGGATCTCCAGGCAGGCAATGGCGCGGCGCGGCGCCTGCGGCCGGGGAGAGGACGCCGCGATCTGCAGGCAGAGGCGGTCGGTATTCTCGCGCAGCTCCGTTCCGGCAGGCGCGGCGCTGCGCAGGAAGTTCCAGACACCGATCACATCCTCGCGGTCCGGGGCCAGCGCCCGCAGCTCGTCGGGGCGCAGCGCCTCGTGCGCGCGGAAACGGTCATAGAGCTTCGTCGGCTCGACGCGGCGCAGGTCGATCAGATTGAGCTGCACCGTGCGGCGGCCGCGGAATTCGTTGATCTGCGGCGTAAAGGCTGCGTCGACCCGGTCGCCGGGACGGAGCTTTGCCGACAGACGCCCGGCCGAGAAGAAAATGGCCTGCACAGGCGTGCCGTCCGGAGCCTGCAGACGCAGGCGCAGATGCTTGCCGCTGCCGACGGCCATGGCATGCTCCACGGTCAGGCCGCTCAGGCTGAGCACGGGCTTCGGGCAGCCCGCACCGCATGGCTCGAGCTGCGAAAGGCCGCGGACGTTCTCCTCTGTCAGGAGGGACGCCTCGATCTCGCAGTCGACCTGCAGCGTGGCCTCCACCGGAGCGGACGCCGCATAGGCCGCGGCGCAGCGGCACATGGCCGCGCGGAAGGCGTCGATATTCTTCCGGGCGATCGTGAACCCGGCGGCAAGCTCATGGCCGCCGTAACCCTCAAGCAGGCCGGAGAGCTCCGTCAGCGAGGCAAACAGGTTAAAGCCACCGTAGGAGCGGGACGAGGCCTTGCCGCGTTCGCCGTCCAGGCAGATGAGGAACGTCGGGCGGCAGAATTCCTCGGAAAGGCGCGAGGCCACGATGCCGACGACGCCCTGATGCCAGTGCTCACCCGCCAGGACGATCGCGCCGTCCGGTGCGCCGTGCAGGCGGCTGACGGCCTCACTGTAAATTTCGGATTCGATGGTCTGCCGCTCGCGGTTCAGGCGGCAGAGCGTTTCGGCCAGCCGGTCGGCCTCCTGCGGGTCCTGCGTCAGAAACAGGCGCACGGCCAGCTCAGCCTGCTCCATACGCCCGGCGGCGTTGACACGCGGCGCGAGTATATAGCCGATGGTCCCGGCAGTGATCTCCTGCTCGTCGCAGCCGCAGGCATGGATCAGGGCGCGCAGGCCCAGCCGCTGCGGCTGGCGCAGGGCCTCGAGGCCCATGACGACAAGGCGGCGGTTCTCGCCCTGCAGCGTCATGACGTCTGCAATCGTGCCGAGGCAGATGAGATCGCAATAGCGCCGGGCGACGCCGTCCTGATCGCCGCTGAGCGCGGCGGCCAGCTTGAAGGCGATGCCGACGCCGGAGAGCATCGTGTGCGGATACGTCCGGTCCGGCCGGTGCGGGTCCACAACGGCCGCGCACTGCGGCAGCTGCTCCTTGCACTCATGATGGTCCGTGACGACGAGCGTCACGCCCAGCTCCCGGCAGAGCTCGGCCTCCTCCAGCGCCGTGATGCCGCAGTCCACCGTGATGATGAGCCGCACGCCCTGCGCATGGAGCTGGCGGATGGCCCCGGCGTTCAGGCCGTAGCCCTCCTCGAGCCGCCCGGGGATGTGGACGACGCAGTCCGCACCCATGCCGCGCAGAAAATCCGTCAGCAGGCAGGTGGCCGTGATGCCGTCCACGTCATAATCGCCGAACACGGCGATGCGCTGCCCGAGCTGCAGCGCCTGCCGCACCGTCTGCACGGCGCGGTCCATCTCCCGCAGGAGAAAGGGGTCAAACAGCGGCGCGTCCGCGCACAGCAGCTCCTGCGCCTGCTGCGGAGTCCCGCAGCCGCGCCCGGCCAGCACGCGCGCCGTCAAAGGCGAATAGCCCGCCTGCTGCAGCGCATCGACCGCGGCGCTGTCCGGCAGGGCGGTGTTCCAGATTCCGTACTTCACACCAGATACACATCCCAGTTAGGGCAGCCCCGCGCAATTGCAGCTTCGGCCTTCACCGGATATTTTTCGCCGATCCATCGGTTCGAAAAGTTTGAAGTATTGCGCAGCCGTTGGCGGCTTTGCCGCCTTACGGATGCGGCATGCCCCTTGCGGGTACACAAAGTACATCTGCACTTTTCAAACCTTGTCCCGGCAAAAAATCTCTCGCTGAATGCTCTCGCTGCAATTGTGCGGTGCTGCCTTATTTTTTATTTTTTCATTATAGCAAACTTTTCTCCGGCATACAATACAACTGTGCAAAAAAGCTCTTGAAAGGGAGGAAGCCGCCATGCGCCGCCGGAAAACCGCCGTCCTGCTCGTGCTGACGGCCCTGCTTGCCGCCGGATTCCTGCTGTGGGGAAACTGCAGCCTGCAGACGACCGAGACGGCGCTCGTCTCCCCTGCCCTGCCGCCCGCGTTCGACGGGCTTCGCATCGTGGAGCTGGCTGACCTGCACGGCCGCGTGTTCGGCCGGGGCAGCCGCCGCCTGCTTGCGGCCGTGCGCCGGGCGGAGCCGGACCTCATCTGCATCGACGGCGATCTGTTCGACGAGCACACGGACCTTGCCATGCTGCCGCCGCTGCTGCGCGGTCTGTGTGCCATTGCGCCCGTGTATTATGTGACGGGCAATCACGAATGGCGCGTGCCCGGCCTGCGCGGCATTCTGGCGCAGATGCGCGCCTGCGGCGTGACGGTGCTGCAGGATGACTGGCGCGTGCTCCGGCGCGGAGAAGACGCGCTCATCGTCGCCGGAACGGATGACCCCTGCGGCCCGGCAGAGCGCAAAACGCCTGCGGAGCTGATCGCGGATATCCGCGCGGAGGCCGGAGAGGCCGCCTTTCTCCTGCTGCTGACGCACCGTAACGACCAATTGCCGCAATGGAGCGCCCTCGGCGTGCAGGCCGTACTGGCCGGGCACTGCCACGGCGGCGTCGTGCGGCTGCCGTTCGTGGGCGGGCTGTTCGGCACGGACCGGCGGCTGTTCCCCGCATGGGATGCCGGGCTTTACCGGCAGGGCGAAACGGTCCTGTATGTCAGCCGCGGGCTTGGCTATACAAACGTGCACTTTCGCCTGTTCAACCGGCCGGAGGTCGCGGTGATCGTTCTGCGCCGGGGCAGCCCTGCAATAAATTCGTAAACAAATCGTAAATATTCCGGGGAAAGGGTTGTAAATCCGCCTCACCGCATTATAATTGTTCTCAGGTGATAACTATGTTCCGACGTTTGGGCGCAAGCATCCGCAAATGGATGTACGGCCGCTACGGTTCTGATCAACTGAATATGCTCCTGCTGGTGCTGGCCGTCATCCTGAGCCTCACCAACACCATCCTGACCTACGCGCTGCGGACCAGCACGGTCTACCGCGGCATCATCGCGCCGATCCTGTCACTGTTGATGTACGGTCTGTTGATCCTCGCCATGGTCCGCATGTTTTCGCGGAATCTCAGCCGCCGCGAGCGGGAGAACCGCCGATTCCTGCAGCTGTGGATGCGGCTGCGCGACCGCAACAACCGCTATTTTCGCTGCCCGTCGTGCGGGCAGACCGTCCGGGTCCCGAAGCACCGCGGTAAGCTGTGTATCCGCTGCCCGAAATGCGGCGAAAAATTCATCCGTAAGACCTAGCCCGAAACCCGCAGCCAGCCGCTGCGGGTTTTTGCTGCCCGTTACAGAGGAACCGGCAGGGGCGGCGGGACATGCGGAAAACAAAAAGAGGACCGTTCGCTCACCGGGCGCACACGGAGCGTTGTAGGGGAGCGGCATGCCTCTCCCCAGACTGTCAAAAAGCCTGCCCAGCCGAAAGTTTCGGAGGGAAGAAAAGTGTGAAAGACTAACTATTAAAAGTCAAGCCCGAAATGCGGAGGAGCGGCAA
>OGXD01001101.1_pt1 | contig 22633 bp, 18 predicted proteins | sample 1576211 | NCBI WGS metagenome assembly OGXD01 (sample SAMEA3541470, study PRJEB24748) | human gut metagenome | biome: human gut; feature: human-associated habitat; material: faeces | place: China | collected 2012
CATCAGGAATTTTCCCTTTCCGTCTATGATAGTGGGATTACTAATTCCGTCTGTAGGGATCGGAGTTTCTGAAATGGCTTTAATCCGGCTGTTTTCTATCAGTACATTTCCCCGGATAGTCTGCTCGTGGCTGCCATCGAATATTTGAACGTTATTGATTAAAATACTTTTATCCATGATACATCGTGAATGGGTGAATACTGGTGGTATAACCCGTGAGGGAAGGTATTGGTTTACTTACCGGGATGATAAACTTCGTTAACCGGGAAATACTGCGTCTGTATTCTAAAAAACTTTACTAAATATGGAGCGCCCTTCTGTCTGATGATTTTGATTACTCTATATGCTGTTTTATGTCTTGTCATTATTAAAATAGAATATTTTTCTTGTCCGGAATAATTAAAATGACCTAATTAGAAAGTTCTAATAACTTTCCACATTGTACTATTTACAGTACTTTCATGCATAGATTACTTCTTTTTGATAGACTGTACATTAACCTTAATTGCTGTTGATTTGAACCTATTCTTTTTGCTGTACGTTCTCTTTTTATAGACGAAGTAATTGAACCCGTCACATTTCAGCCGGTAAATGTGGCATATTGTCTCACTATTAAACACATATGGATATGAAAACTTTATTCATTTTTCTATTTGTTTTGCTTGCATTCTACTCCTGCGATACGGACGAACCGATCAGTGCAGAGGATTTATCGGCTGCAACCGTTACGAATATGGATGATGTCGATGTAGCTTCCCGTCCGGGAAACTACTTAATCTGGCTCAATGGAACGAGTGCGGAAACAAAGAAAGTTGCAGTTCGACTGCAAACCGTGAACCACTACGACAAGATGATATCTTTTAATGATCTACCCGGTACAGATAAGCTGGCAACGTTGGAATCTATGGCAAAAGATACATTGAACGACCTGACAATTGTAGGCAATGTCGCTGACTTTTTAGCAGGTACTTATAATTTTGAAATGATACAGGATATCCGTCACAATCGTCAGGGAGTGATTTTAATAGCCAAAGATGGTAAGGAGGAAGATTTGAAGGAACAGATGCTGAAACTTTTCGGACTTTATGTAGATAAAGGGTATTATAAAGTTAGCTTCCCGCGCGAGCAGCGTTATGCTTATTATGACACAAATGATCCGGACGCTTTGAAGAAACTCTGTGGCACGAATGGTCTTAACCCCCATACCCGTAGTATGCTTTCTTCTCCCGGCCCAACGGATGATCCTTCTGCCCCTGAAGTTACCGAACGGGCTTTGCATGCTATGAAGAAAATTTATATCAGTAACCGGTTCTATGTTTATACCAGTGATTACAAGTATCATATGACTGGATATGAAACGCTGTTACCTTATACTGCTGAAACAAGGAATTATGCTCCAAGGGAAGATAAAAGGTATGATGGGATGGTTGACAGAGAATGGACTATTGATGCTTATAATTTACGCATTTATGCGCCAACCAATGGAGATAATATGCTTGCTGTTTACAGTTCGGGTGGCAACGGATTTTCTAACAGGCTCGATAATTCATTGGTATCTTTGAATAATCCACCCATGTATGAACTTTGGGCACTGATATGGGGATTACGGAATAATGCTTATACAAAGATTAATATCCGTGACGACGAACAGTCTCAATTAGATCTCAAATTGGTTGATTTTGCACCAGGACTGCCGCAAACCGAGAGTACCATTGAACATGCGTATGAAAAGAGTGTAGGGTTTGATTTGGGAGCGAGTCCTGTTTTAAAGGGTGAGTATCGTTGGGGAAAGTCTATCATCTATCAGCTGGCGGAAATGACCCGTGAAGTGACCCGTACGATTACCGATACTGAGATGGATTATTGCTGGAAATGGTATCCTGAAATCCTTTTCAAGGGGAATAAAGCAATGAAAGCAGATGGTATGATCGATGGGGTTGCCATGATTTCGCCCGCATGGTATGATATTCTCTACAACCATGTGGCGGGAACCCCGGGCACGGATAATGTTTTTTGCGATTATAACAATGACTTGCAGTTTAACCAGAATTTGCTCAATTACAATCAGGAGTGTGCTATTACTGCTCGTACAACCGGCGCGTCGGCGGGTGTTGTAGCCATTGAAATAACTGACGGAATGGTGTTACAGCGCGGAGGAGCCTGGTTCACGAGTTGGGGAGCTGCAGTGATTCATCCTTTGCCAAGTAGTGCCGGCACTGCTTATGATGCCACAGTAGATGTGCATAAAACAACTACGGTGTGGATTGACTATAATAACTGGTAAAACGAACCATTAAAAAAAGATTATTATGAAAACAAAAATGATATATGTGCTACTTCTGTTCTCAAGCATTCTTTTAGGGGCATGTGTTAGGGATATTATCGATGATGTTCCGGTGCCTGATGAAGATAATGAGATCGATAAGAAAGATGTAGTCTTGGTACGCATGGGAACTGATGATGCGGAAGTGAAAGATATTACTTCCCGTTTGTTCAACAACATTCCCACTTCCTGGGAAATAGGGAAAAAGACAATTGTGGACTATGATAAGATGACAAATCCTGAGACAGAACTCGATGCCGATATCAAGAATCCGGATATCTATGTGACGGTTATCCTGAATATCAAAGATGTTGTTTCCGGTAAATATCCGGTCTCTCTGTTCCGCATGCTGAAGTTCTATAAGAGAGATTTCTATGTTATTGCCACTCAGGATACTCCGGAACAAAAGAACGAAATGCTTTCATTAATAGGAGTTTATATGGAGCCGGGTTATTATGCCATTAATTATGATAATGTGCAGCATTACCGAATCTTTCCTTCTGCCGATCCATATGCCAAAAACAATATGATTGGTAAGGGAGCGGCCTCTTTCAACCAGCAACTGTTGACCCGTTCTGCGGATATTTTGCCCAAAGGTACCGATCCGGATCCTGCATATAATGCACAAATGGCAGATAAGGAGGCTTTGAAGCGGATAGAAATTTATAACCGTATCTACGGTTATGCTCAGGGGGATATGAACTATTCCATGCAGGCGGTTCCTTATAAGATGAAAGAGGGGGCAGCACCCGATGTGATTATAGATAACTCCTGGGCGATAGATGCCTATAACTTCCAGATATACAGTAAGAACAACAATTGTATATTGAGTATAACGAACGACGCGGGAAATGGTTTCACTGCTAATATCAAAGACTATACAACGCCCAAAGGAGCCAATGTCTATGCTTACATCTGGAACCTGATGCGGGAAGCCTCCAGTGAGATCACTGTCCATTCGGATGGGGGTATTTTCCGGGAAATCAGTTATCAGCCGCAAACGGTGAATCATGGAACCAACTATACAGAGAATTCTTTTTGGAAAGTATCTGTATCCGTATCACCTGCTGAACTGGAAGAAAAACCTTGGAAGGCTTTCAAAGTATCGTTTGGCAAGGAATCGTCTACTGAAATATCTTATAAAACATTGTCGATGGATTACTCTTGTAAAGGACAATATGGCAATGGGCTATACAGTAAGCTCTGGCAGTTTATTCCCGGAGAGTTTTATGATAGAGCAGAAGCCTTTGTTTACGAAACGAGCGAGGGGTTGCGGTGGATTGATGCTGCGCAGGCAATGACTCCCAATTATGTAACATGGGGGGGCTGGACTCTTCGCCAGAATTATCTGGCTCACATCAACAATAGTATGAAGCTCCATCGGCAGCAGTGTATTTATTCTCTGGAAGCTGATGCGCAACCCGGAGTTGTTTCTGTTGCCATTACCGATGCTATCAATTTGCAAAAGACTTATGTGCATTATAACTGTGGTATTCGCTATGGACACGATTCGGCTAAAACGGATCTCAAAATGTCGAAGATGGTTTGGATTGATTTCAGGCAGTGGGACAATTGAAACATCTAATTAATACGGAAAAAGTTATGCGAAATCTCTGTTACAATACGGATATGTGTAGCCCTTATATGCCTTATTCAGATGAGAAGTGAAGTGTTTCAGTCGGTCGCCATCTCCCCGGAAAGGAGGTGGCGACATTGTCTGTAAATGTTGCTTTTTTAAATTTTTGTTAATTGCTTGGGTGAGCCATGCCAGGAACACCCCAAGCAATATACTTCCGTAAAGTCGAATCCCTCAGTTGAGGCTTCCGGATATTTGGGGACTACTGTTCCATCTTGGGTGATGTATACTAATAACCGCTCTCCTTGGCTGTTTTTTACGTACATACCAGCGATTTTGCACTGGGGACAGAGTAATTTTTTCATATTACTAAAAATGGATTCTTTGATAAAATGTTATTTTATAATTGTTTTTATCTGTATGCCTATAAATCGGATAACATTCTACAAGCTCTTTAAATCTCAGCTCTCTGCAAATATGAATAGCAGATTTAGTAAAACTACTTCTATCTAATTATTTTGAGAAGAGATATTCCTATTCTTTGGTTATCTGCCAAAGATTTTTCTGTGGTCTGCCATCACTTATTGATCGCATTTCAACAGGGCTTGCCTATAAATAATTTTTCTATTTGGAATATCATAAATTTCGGTGACCGAACCCTTCTTTTTACCCTGTTCTGATATATATTTATCCAGCGCAGGATATACTTTGATAAAACCAATAAATATGGAAAGCCCGTTTTTGAGCGGAAGTTCAGCTGTTGCATAGTCTTCTGACGGTAGAACTTTTGTTTTGTACATGCATTCGTTGATAGACAAACGGTTAGTGTCTTTAGACTCAATGATGCAACCGATTTCCGAACGTAGCTTATCCTTGGCTATTTCTTTCGGATTATCATAAAAGATACCTATGCCTCTGTTGGCTTCTATTTTAAGTTTGTGCAACAAGTAATAATAGATCTTGTTGGTTATTGCTTTAGTCTGTTTATAGTCGCCTGTTACTTCTTGGTAGACAATAGTTTCTCCACCGGACTTTTGGGTACTTACTTTAATCTCGGAGAATCCGCCCAAGTAAGCATAGAGCCCCAGCAATAATACTAAAAGGATTATGATTAACATCAACAGTGTCATTTCTTCTTTTTATTAATGATAATGTTATGACCATTTTTAATGGATGCTGCAAAAGTACATATTTCCTTCTTATGTTTATGGTAAAAAAGCGACTTGTTACTTTTGTTCTCTTTCTTCATATGAAAGATACGGGATCAACTTAAAACTAAGCTCTATCCTTTTTTGTTGTTAATAGTAGGAATAACTTAAAAATTATACGATTATGAAATATGATATAGCTATCATTGGCGGGGGACCCGCTGGATATACCGCTGCCGAGCGGGCAGGAGCAAACGGATTACGTGCCGTTTTGTTTGAGAAAAAAGCAATGGGTGGCGTGTGTCTCAATGAGGGATGTATTCCTACGAAGGCATTACTCTATTCTGCCAAGATACTTGATAGCATCAAGAGTGCCCCGAAATATGGTGTCTCTGTAGATAGTGCTCCCACATTTGATATGGAAAAAATGATTAACCGGAAAAATAAGACGGTACAGAAACTGACGGGTGGGGTAAGAATGACGGTGAACTCTTACGGAGTGACCATTATAGATAAAGAAGCGGTGATAGAAGGTGAGGGTGAAAATGGCTTCCGCATCCATTGTGACGGAGATGTTTACGAGGCGACCTATCTGATGGTTTGTACAGGATCGGATACAGTGATTCCTCCTATAAAGGGGCTTTCGGATATAGATTACTGGACTTCGCGTGAAGCATTGGACAGTACCGTTCTTCCCTCTTCACTTGCCATTATCGGTGGGGGAGTAATCGGAATGGAATTTGCCTCATTCTTTAACAGTATGGGCGTCAGGGTACGGGTTATCGAGATGATGCCGGAAATTCTCGGGGCAATGGATAAAGAAACGAGTGCCATGTTGCGTGGAGACTATACAAAGAAAGGTATAAACTTCTATTTGAATACAAAAGTAACAGAAGTGAGTGATAAAGGGGTGACAGTGGAGAAGGATGGAAAAAGCTCGTTTATTGAAGCCGACCGGATATTGGTAAGTGTAGGTCGGAAAGCTAATATCACTCAGGTAGGATTGGATAAACTGAATATCGAATTACACCGGAACGGTGTAGTAGTGGATGAACATATGTTGACCTCTCATCCACGTGTATATGCTTGTGGTGATATTACCGGTTATTCACTGTTGGCACATACCGCTATCCGTGAGGCAGAGGTGGCTGTTAACCATATTTTGGGTATAGATGATTCAATGAATTATAATTGTGTTCCCGGTGTGGTTTATACTAATCCTGAACTTGCCAGCGTTGGTAAAACAGAGGAAGAATTGATGGCTAAGGGTATTTACTATCGGATACAGAAGCTCCCAATGGCTTATTCGGGACGTTTTGTTGCCGAGAATGAATTAGGTAACGGACTCTGCAAACTGATTATCGATCATAATGATCGAATTATCGGTTGTCACATGCTGGGTAATCCGGCTTCGGAAATTATTGTCGTGGCGGGCATTGCTATCCAACGGGGCTATACGGTCGATGAATTCAGAAAGAGTGTTTTCCCACACCCGACAGTCGGTGAGATTTATCACGAAACACTGTTTGCCTGATGCGTTTCATCAACAGTCTTTCAACGGATGCTGGTTTTAACTTGGCTGCTGAGGAGTATTTGCTGAAACAGGGTACGGAAGATGTATTCATGCTTTGGCAAAGTGCTCCTTCCATAATTATCGGTAAGCATCAACGGATGGAAGCGGAAGTGAATTTAACGGCAGCAGGTGAAAAGCAGATCCCTGTATTCCGCCGTTTTTCCGGTGGTGGCGCAGTATATCACGATCTGGGTAATATCAATCTTACATTTATTGAGACTACCCGCCTGGCACGTTTTGAGACTTATCTGGAGAAAACGATTACAATGCTGAGGGCTGCCGGAGTGGCAGCGACGGGTGATGAACGGTTGGGTATTTATGTCAGTGGGCGAAAGGTTTCGGGCAGTGCGCAATGCGTACATCGCAATCGTGCGATGTATCATTGCACATTGCTGTATGATACGGATTTGAAACTGCTGAATACACTGCTTGCCGTAGCCCCGTCAGAGGAAAATATCAGATTACATCCTTCTGTACGTTCGGTCCGTAGTGAGGTGACGAATCTGAAAGAGTATTTTTATCCGGCTATACCTACAGATAGGTTCCGGAATTGGATTTTCAGATATTTTGCAGAGACATCGGTCTCCGAGGGATTCAACAAGGCAGAACAAACAGTCATTAAAGAGTTGCGTAGGAACAAATACAATGCACTTGATGAATAATCATAGGATGGCCTGCAATATGATGTTAATCAAGATATTCGTGTAAAGTCTTTAGCAGAAGTTCCTTGTTTACCGGTTTTACGATATATGCGTTACAACCGGCTTCAAGTGCTGCTTCTTTGTCCGAGTTGAATGCATGTGCTGTTAAGGCGATAATGGGTAGGCTTTCATTTGTTCTTCTTATCCTTCGTGTAGCTTCCAGCCCATCGAGATGTGGCATTTTCATATCCATTAATATCAGGTCAAACTGTTCTGCCTTTGCTTTTTCTACAGCTTCGATTCCGTCCATTGCCCGATGGAGGCTATAGTTAGTGTGTTTTAATAAGGCGGTTATCAGCCGGTAGTTGCTATCGATATCTTCAGCTACTAATATTTTCTTTGGCTGGGGATCTGTCAGATCATTGAATCCGGCTGATGGTTTCTGTATAGCTCTGGATGAAGAGTCGGAGTCCGAAACTTCGATAATGTCAGTCTCTTTTGTGTCAGGTTCGCAGAACTCACATGGAATCCATGACCAGAAAGTAGATCCTACACCTTCTTTTGTCTCAAAACCTAATCGTCCACCACAGGCTTCGGTAATTGCCTTACAAATAGAAAGACCTAATCCTGTACCTTGTGCAAATTCGTCTAATTTCTCAAAGCGGTGATACACACGGGGTTTATTCTCTTCCGAAATGCCAATACCTGTATCTGACACATAGAAGCGGAGCCCTCCGTCACAACGTTCATATCCCATGCGGATAGTTCCTTTGGGAGTATATTTGATTGCATTCGTCGTGTAATTCAGCACCACTTGTGCCATTCGTTTGCTATCTAATTGTACGATACAGTGTTCGTATGGATTTTCGCAGATTAGTTTCACGTCCGGATTTGTCATTCGTTGTTGTGCCGAGTGATATAGCTCATTGAAGTAGATTGCCAAGTCGAGTTTATCTATCTTCCGGTCTACAAATCCGGCTTCAATTTTCGATAAGTCAAGTATGTCGTTAATCAAGCGCAACAGCAAGTCCGTATTTGTAGTGATAATCCGGTTAAATTCCATTTTTTCTTCTTGACTTTCAGTATTCATCAGCAAGCTTGAGAAGCCGACTATGGCATTGAGCGGTGTCCGTATTTCGTGGCTGATATTTGCCAGGAATGCCGATTTTAATTTGTCCGATTGTTCTGCACGTTCTTTGGCTTCACTTAGTTCTGAGATCAGGCGTTCGCGTTCCGAAACATCGTTAAGCCGGAGCACTACACCTTCTACCTTATCATGGCTGTTAAAAATAGGTGTAGCATAGGATTCTATCAGCCGGTTATTCAAATTGAGGACATGTCGTTCTGTTTGCCGGGAAAGCATTGCTTTTTGCATTACACAATCTTCGCAGGGAGTATTGCGACCGTATGTGGATTGATAGCAGAATGTTCCTTTCTTATAAGCTTCGTTTGAGATGCTGGTGGAGCAGGTGCCCAGGTTAGTCCATTGTACTATATGGTCAGTTGAGATATAAACCAGACCGGAATTACTGTTATTGAGTATCAGTTCGTTCTGTTGATTGGCTTTCAGGAGCGCGTCATTCAGTTTTTTCCATGACGAGATGTTACGACGGAAGCCGGTATAAACCAATACTTTTCCATTTTCATCTTTCAGAAAGGGAGTACCGCTTATGATATGATACAGTCCTGCCAGTCGGGATCGTATGCTGTTTTCACCCGTATGGGGATCTCATAAGAAAAATCCTTTCCTTCATCCATTGCATTGATATATTCGCGGACATTGGCAAGGTCTTCGAGATGATGCATTGCGCTAATATATTCTTCGGTTGGCATCAATGCATCATTGTTATAATTGGTCACCGGATCGTTATAGGATGAAAACAAACGACTCCGGTTGTCATATCGCCAGAGTACCAGGTTTGAAGCCTGTATAGCTTCATGAGATAGCCGGATGCTTTCTTCCAGTTGCTTTGCTTGTTCATACTCTTTGGTAATGTCATTCATGATAAAAACGTAATTCTGCATTTTACCATAAGAGTCGAATACCGGTGTACCGTTACAGCTGATACGTTTTATTTCATTACTGCGGTTAGTGTTGTAGAAACCTGTATTATTCACGATAGAGAAATCATAAGGAAAGTCTATTTGTATTTTCTTCTGGTGCTGAAAAGCTTCTTTCACAGCCAGTGGAATGACGGGGTTTTTCATGATTGGTATGGAGCCAAGTAACTCTTTTTTATCGGTTACTCCGAAGATTTTGCAACTACGTTCATTCAATCCTATCAGAACTCCTTCTTTGGAATATACTTCTACACCAACAGGAAGATCACCTAAAATCGCTTCGGTACGTAGGTTTTGCAGTTTTAGTGTTTCGTAAGCATCTTGCAGTGCGTTTGCCGTACTTCGTCGGTGCCTTGACATCCGGATCAGAATGACTGATAAGATAATGACGGCACAAGATGTCAGGAGAAGCAGAAGAGTTAATAAATATGTCATATCCTTGTTACTGATTTTAGTGAAAAACGTTACAGTTTAAAAACAAGTATACAAAAATACGTAATTTTTCATTAAAGCAGTATCTTGGAAACGCTTTTTTGAGCAGTACAACCTATTATTTTTGAATTTCACTTTAAAATATTCCAAAATGTTCGCTAAGAACATTTTTGTATAATCGCCCGGTGAATTTCAGGGGGAGTGATGGGGGCTTTATCAGTTACTTGGCAATCTTCTTTTTTCAAGCTATTACTTAAAAAAAACACTAACTTAAAACATTCTTTTTCAAAATCTTGTTCTACTTAAACAAGTGAAAGAATAAATAATTGTATGTATGGCAAGATTCGAAATAAAAATGCCCAAACTGGGCGAAAGTATTACCGAAGGAACCATTCTGTCATGGTCGGTACAAGTGGGCGACAGGATCAATGAAGATGATGTGCTTTTTGAAGTAAACACCGCTAAGGTGAGTGCGGAGATCCCTTCTCCCGTTTCCGGAAAGGTGGTGGAGATATTGTTTAAAGAAGGTGATACTGTGCCCGTGGGCACTGTAGTTGCTATTGTAGATATGGATGGAGAAGACTCCGTAGAAACATCGGAAACTGAAGGTTCCGCGGAAGATACATCTGTTTCCGAAGCGGCGGAAGTTTCAAGTGCCGCGTCTGCTCCGAATGTGAAAGCGGAAACTACTGTCTCGAAAGTAGAACGTTGGTACTCACCGGCAGTGCTCCAACTGGCACGGGAGGCAAAGATTCCCCAGGAAGAACTGGATGCGATCCCCGGGACAGGTTATGAAGGACGGTTAAGTAAAAAAGATATCCGTCATTATATTGAAATGAAAAAAGGTGCTCCGGTTGCCGATGCCCCTGTTGCGGTGTCTTCAGCGGTTAAGGTGAACACTCCTGCTTCTTCACCTGCGACTCCGGTTGCTGCTGAAATGCCAAAGAAACCTGTAGCTGTGGCTTCCCAGTCCCTCAGCCCCTCTGTTTCGGACGCATCGGTAGAGGTGAAAGAGATGGATCGTGTTCGTCGCATTATCGCCGACCATATGGTGATGTCGAAGAAAGTTTCTCCGCATGTGACCAACGTGGTTGAAGTCGATGTCACCCGGTTGGTTCGCTGGCGTGAAAAGAATAAGGATGTCTTCTTCCGTCGTGAAGGGGTGAAACTGACTTATATGCCTGCTATTGCTGAGGCTACGGCACAGGCATTGGCTGCCTATCCGCAAGTGAATGTGTCTGTGGATGGATATAACATTCTGTATAAGAAACATATTAATGTCGGCATTGCGGTTTCTCAGGATGACGGAAACCTGATTGTCCCTGTGATTCACGACGCTGATCGCCTGAATCTTAACGGACTTGCCGTAGCTATCGATTCGTTGGCGAAAAAGGCCCGGGTGAATAAGCTGATGCCCGATGATATTGACGGAGGTACGTTTACAATTACCAATTTCGGCACTTTTAAGATGTTGTTCGGTACGCCGATCATTAACCAGCCGCAGGTAGCAATACTTGGCGTGGGAGTTATCGAAAAAAAGCCGGCCGTAGTGGAGACTCCCGAAGGCGATGTGATTGCCATTCGTCATAAGATGTACTTGTCGCTCTCTTACGATCATCGGGTGGTGGATGGTTCGTTGGGAGGTAACTTCCTGCATTTCATTGCCGATTATCTGGAGAACTGGAAAGAGTGACTGCTGTGTGAAACTAACTAAAAAGATTGAAAATGAAGAAATATGATATAAAAACCACTGACGAACAGACCCTCCGCAAGTGGTATCATTTGATGACCCTGGGCCGCGCTCTCGATGAGAAAGCACCCGCCTATCTGCTGCAATCCCTTGGCTGGTCTTATCATGCTCCTTATGCCGGACATGACGGTATCCAACTCGCTATAGGGCAGGTTTTTACCCTTGGTGAAGACTATCTTTTCCCTTACTACCGGGATATGCTTACGGTTCTTTCTGCCGGAATGACACCGGAGGAGCTGATTTTGAACGGAATTTCGAAAGCTACCGATCCGGGCAGTGCCGGACGTCATATGTCCAATCACTTTGCCAAACCGGAATGGCACATCGAGAATATCTCTTCTGCTACCGGCACACATGATCTTCATGCGGCAGGCGTGGGACGCGCCATGGTATATTATGGACATAAAGGTGTTGCGATCACTTCACACGGAGAGTCCGCCACTTCCGAAGGCTTTGTCTATGAAGCCATCAACGGTGCCAGTAACGAACGTCTTCCGGTGATCTTTGTGTTTCAGGACAACGGTTACGGCATTTCTGTTCCCAAAAAGGATCAGACAGCCAACCGTAAAGTGGCCGATAATTTCTCCGGTTTTAAGAATCTCCGTATCATCCATTGCAATGGGAAAGATGTGTTCGACTCGATGAATGCCATGACCGAAGCTCGTGAGTTTGCTATTGCCAATCGTACTCCGGTCATTGTCCATGCTAATTGTGTCCGTATCGGTTCGCACTCCAATTCGGATAAGCATACGCTTTATCGTGACGAAAACGAGTTGGCTTATGTGAAAGAGGCCGATCCGTTAATGAAATTCCGCCGCATGCTATTGCGCTATAAACGCCTGACAGAGGAAGATCTCCAGCAAATAGAGGCTGCCGCTAAAAAGGAACTTGCCGCAGCCAATCGTAAGGCCTTGGCTGCTCCCGATCCGAAACCGGAAAGTATTTATGATTTTGTACTTCCCGAACCTTATATCCCTCAAAAGTATAAAGACGGGCTTCCGGGACCTGTTGAAGGAGAGAAGAGTTTTATGGTGAATGCCATCAACGAAACTCTCAAAGAAGAGTTCCGTCGTAACCCCGATACATTTATCTGGGGACAGGACGTAGCCAATAAGGATAAAGGAGGTGTATTCAATGTAACCAAAGGTATGCAGCAAGAGTTTGGTGATGCACGTGTATTCAGTGCCCCGATTGCTGAAGACTATATTGTGGGAACCGCTAACGGTATGTGTCGCTTCGACCCTAAAATACATGTTGTTATCGAAGGAGCTGAGTTTGCCGACTATTTTTGGCCAGCCGTAGAACAGTACGTGGAGTGTACGCACGAGTATTGGCGTAGTAACGGTAAGTTTACTCCTAATATAACACTTCGTCTGGCTTCCGGTGGTTACATTGGCGGTGGATTGTATCATTCGCAGAACCTCGAAGGGGCTCTTACGACTTTACCCGGTGCCCGCATCGTTTGTCCGTCGTTTGCCGACGATGCTGCCGGATTACTCCGCACCAGTATGCGTTCCAAAGGTTTCACTCTTTATCTGGAGCCGAAAGCACTTTACAACTCAGTAGAGGCTGCTGCTGTTGTGCCCGAAGAGTTTGAGGTCCCTTTTGGTAAAGCCCGTATCCGTCGCGAAGGAACCGACCTGACTGTAGTTACTTACGGGAATACGACTCATTTCTGCCTGAACGTAGCCGAACGTCTTGCTCAGGAGGGGTTGGGCAGTGTCGAAGTCATCGATCTCCGTTCGTTGATCCCATTGGATAAAGAGGCTATTTTTGCCTCTGTGCAGAAAACCGGTAAAGTATTGGTTGTACATGAAGATAAAGTCTTCTCCGGTTTCGGTGCTGAGATTGCCGCGCAGATTGCCGAAGAGATGTTCCGTTATCTGGATGCTCCGGTACAGCGTATTGGCTCCACCTTTACTCCGGTAGGTTTCAATCCGATATTGGAGCGTGCCATCCTGCCGAATGATGAAAAGATATATAAAGCAGCCAAAGAGTTGCTGGAATTTTAATTAAAAGCAAGCAATCATGAAAAAGATAGGAATATTTTATGCTGCCAAAGCTGATAAAACCTCTTGGGTAGCTGAAAAGATACAAAAGGAATTCGGTGCTTCCGCCGAGTCTGTGGCTATCGAAAATGCCTGGCAAAACGATTTTGAGGCTTATGACAACTTTATTGTCGGAGCTTCCACGTGGTTCGATGGTGAGTTGCCCACTTATTGGGACGAACTACTTCCCGAACTCCGTACTCTTCAGTTGAAAGGGAAGAAAGTTGCCATCTTCGGACTTGGCGACCAAGTGAAATATCCTGAAAACTTTGCCGATGGTATTGGTATTCTTGCCGAAGTATTTGAGAATGACGGAGCCACACTTGTTGGTTTCACCTCTATTGGCGGATATAGTTTCGAACGCTCACGGTCTTTGCGGGATGACAAGTGGTGTGGACTGGTTATTGATATTGAAAATCAGTCGGAAATGACTGATAAACGAATAAAAGACTGGTGCAAACAGGTAAAAAAAGAGTTTGAGAGCCAATAAGGACCTTTCAAGAGTAACAAAGAACTTTATTCAGAGGTAAGCTACGCAAATCCCACTAATTTCTTTGATGGATACAAAATCAGAATATTTGTGGGATTTGCGTTTATTGCTATGTTTCCTGCTCTTTTAGATGATTGAGCACAGGATGAATGTTCAAAGGAACTTTAATTAGAGTACAAATTTTACTGCTGTCCACCGATTCTTTTCCTGATGGTGTACAAATGTAAATCCGTTCTTTTCCGCTTCCTGTCGGATGACCGGAATATCATCTACATAAAATCCGCTCATATATAGCTCCGATCCCGGGTGCATGCATGCTGCATACTGTTTCATGTCATTCAGTAAGATATTCCGGTTGATATTGGCTATTACTACATCGAATGGTCCTTTTCCTGCCAAAGCCGAAGCATCTCCCTGAGAAACGGCAATATCTGTCACTCCGTTCAGTTCGATGTTCTCTATCGAATTACGTACACACCATTCGTCAATATCGATGGCTGTACAAGGTTGAGCTCCCCGCATCCGTGCAAGGATGGCCAGGATTGAAGTTCCGCATCCCATATCCAGCAAGGACTTACCGGTTAGCTCACTATCTAACAGTTCACCGATAATCAGGCTGGTTGTTTCATGGTGACCCGTCCCGAAAGCCATCTGCGGATTGATCACGATGTCATATTCCGCTTTGGGCACGTCTTGATGGAATGTACTATGAATCACACAACGGTTTCCGATCACAATGGGCTGAAAGAAATTCTTTTCCCACTCTTCGTTCCAGTTTTTATCTTCAGCTTCGGTAAATACATAAGTAATTTCCGTATCCGGTATCGGGAAGTTTGCCAGTTCAGTTTTCAGCGTCTCTTCATTGTAGAGTGATTGTTGAATATAAGCAGTCAGTCCGCCTTCCCGTTCGACAAAACTTTCAAATCCGGCCTCACCCAACACGGCAGCCAGTACATCATTCACCGTTTCGGTGCAAGGATGGGTATCAAAAGTGAACTCAAAGTACTTCATAAGTGTTTTTTTTATTTGCAAAAGTACGATTTAAAGAGATAGAAACAAAGTAAACATTGTTTTTATCGGGTTGAGATTTGTTAAGTTAAAGAACGGCAAAATAGGGAAATCCCTATTATTGTTTGGGGAAAATCTATCCGGTAGCGTGAATACCTTGCTTATCTTTGTAACGTGAATAAAAAGATAAAGTAACCAATAAACCACGGAAATATGAAAAAGATTGTTTTATTATCGCTGTTTGCCCTGTGCCTTCCACTGGCTGTGATGGCACAAAGCAATAATGACGACCTTTATTTCGTGCCTTCTAAGGAGAAAAAGCAGGAAGCAGAAAAGACTCCTGTAAAGAAGGTACCGGAAAAAAGGACAGTCACCACGAATATTTATACGGCTCCGGGTACTACGGTAGTGGTTCAGGACCGTAAAGGAAACAAACGCGATATGCGTGATGTGGATGAGTATAACCGCCGTTACGATGCTAAAGATAATGAGTTCGCAATGGAGGACGATACATTATATGTAAAAGAAAAAGCTGTCTCCGATCCGGATGGTGAATGGGTGAACGGGTTCAATGGCTCACAGGATGACTACGAGTACGCTGAACGCATCATTCGTTTCCGTAATCCCCGTTTTGCGGTGAGCATTAGCAGCCCGCTTTACTGGGACATTGTTTATGGAGCTAATTCTTGGGATTGGAATGTTTATACAGACGGTTTCTATGCTTATGCGTTCCCAACGTTTACCAACCGCTTGTGGTGGGATTGGCGTTATAACTCTTATGGTCCCGGATGGGGCTGGGGATGGGGATGGTCTTCACCTTATTACGCCTGGGGAGGCTATTATCCTGGTTATTGGGGTGGCTACTGGGGTGGCTACTGGGGTGGTTACTGGGGCGGCTGGTATGGCGGCGGCTACTGGGGACATCACCATCATTATCATCCCGGATGGGGTGGTGGAGGCAGTTGGGCAGGAAGATACGATACTTATACCCGCCGTGGTTCGTCTGCTGTAAGAAGTAGCTATGGAAGTCCTTCAACTGTTCGTCGGTATGGTTCAGGTGCGGTTCGTTCCAATAGTGGTTCTGTTGTTCGTTCGTCCGGAACCTCCTCTTATAGCAGAGGACAAAATTCTGCCAGACGTGTGATTGGTACACGTGTAGTGGGAGAACGTCCGGGATCTACTACCCGTACAGATGCTTCTTCTTCACGCCGAAGCACTTATACGCGTCCAAGTAGTACACGCAGTAGTTCTTCTTACGAGGGTACTCGCGGTGGTGCTACTACCGGTTCTCCTTCTTACTCTGAGGGAGGCAGAAGGGCAAGTACTAGAAGTAGTTCTACTTATACCCGTGGCAGTTCGGCAACTCCTTCACGCAGTTATTCTAATGAAGGTACCACTCGTCGTTCGTACAACAGTACTCCTTCTCGCAGTAGCTCGTCTACGCGCAGTTATTCTTCACCATCCGGTAGCGGTTCACGTAGTTATTCTACTGGTGGCGGCGGTGGTTCTTCCCGTTCTTCCGGTGGAGGTGGCGGCTCTTCAAGAGGTAGAAGATAATAATGGAGATATTAACTTTAAAAGGCATTTGACGATGAAAAAAATAATAACTTTAGCAACTTTAGGGCTGCTGGTAGCAGCAGCCCCAATAGGTGCACAAACTGTGTACGATGCTGCCAAGATAACAGGAAAAGATCTGAATGGAACAGCCCGTTTTGTAGGAATGGGCGGTGCTATGGGGGCTTTGGGAGGTGATATCTCTACAATTGGAACTAACCCTGCGGGTATCGGTATTTATCGTAGCAATGATTTTATGACTTCTTTTGGCTTTTCTTCGTATGGGACCGAAAGTAAGTATTTGGGGAATAAATTAAGCTCGGATAAAATCCAAGGCTCTTTTGATAACCTGGGTTTTGTGTTTGCTACAAAAATAGGTAATGCAACTTCATTGCGTTATGTGAATTTTGGATTTAACTATCACAAGGCTAAGTCTTTTTATAAGAATATGAAGATGACAGGAGGACTTGGTAACAGTTCGCAGACCTATCAGATGGCCGAACAGGCAAGCGGTATATCAAAATGGGGAGATCATCCTTACGATGATCCGGAGATAGGATGGCTTTCCATATTGGGATATGACGGTTGGTTGATTAGTGATATTACAACTGATAAAATGAATGCAGCCGGCAAGCCTAATCCTCCGTATGTGGATAAAGATGGGAATCAAAGATATGACGTCAATGGTAAACCACTGTATACAACACCGGGCAATTATTATGGTATGTATGATGATGGTGTTGCCAACTTTAGCTCACAGGAACGTGGAGGAATCGATCAGTATGATTTTAATATTGCTTTCAATTTTAATGATCGGTTTTATCTGGGATTGACTATTGGAGCATATGCTGTTGATTATAGTAAGTACACTTATTATTCCGAAGCATATACAGGAGCACATGCACCACAGAATTACAACTTAAGAAGTTGGAATAAAGTAAGAGGTTCGGGCTTTGATGTAAAATTAGGTACAATTCTTCGTCCGTTCGAAGATTCTCCGTTCCGTATCGGTCTTGCTATCCATACTCCTACATTCTATAATTTGGATTATAAGACCAGTGCTTATTTGGAATCGGATGTGCTGAATGTTGAGACAGGGAAGATAGATCAGTGGTCTATAGATACAAGGGACAAGTTACCCGGAAATGGAGATATGGTACGTGAATTCCGGCTTCAGACTCCGTGGACTTACAATGTAAGTTTAGGATACACCGTGGGTACCAGTCTGGCATTAGGTGCTGAATATGAATATCAGGATTATTCAACGATGAAGTTCCGAGGACCGACCGGTTCAAGTTCAGAGTTTACGTTTGAAAATAGCACGAGACCTATGATGAAAGGTGTAAATACCCTCCGTCTTGGCCTTGAATATAAAGTGATTCCCCAGTTTGCTTTGCGTGCCGGTTATAATTACTCTTCGGCAATTTTCCATGGAGATGCTTTCAAAGATATGCCTTTTTATTCTATCCAGACAGATACTGATTGGGCAAATACGAAAGCTTTGAGCAATTATACTTTGGGTATTGGATATCGTGGATCTATGTTCTATGCAGATTTGGCTTACAAATTCTCTGCATATAAAGAAGATTTCTATCCGTTCGTAAATAAGTATGAGGAGAACAACGCAACTACGGTACTGACACCGGAAACAACCAAAGTAACAAATACCCGTAGCCAGGTATTGTTAACTTTAGGTCTGCGTTTCTAAACAGATTCCCAAGCAATTAAATTATAACTTTTGTGTGTATAGAAATCCCCGAAGAACGATGCAGTGTTCTTCGGGGATTCTTGTTTTATCAGTACTCTATCTTATCTTCTTTCTTCATCCACTCCTCAAAAGCTTTGATTGCTTCGTCGTGAAGTAATATCTCGGATGGCAACTTCCTGTCCTCAGGTTTCAGTTCCAATTCATCGTAAATAAACGAGTCGTCGAATCCGATGTTTTTGGCATCTGTCTTGTTATTGCCATAGTACATCTTGTCTAATCGTGCCCAATAGATAGCACCCAGGCACATGGGACATGGTTCGCAAGAGGTGTAAATCTCGTAACCGCTCAGGTTAAAAGTTCCCAGTTTTGAGGCGGCAGCACGGATAGCGCTTACTTCTGCGTGAGCGGTGGGATCGCACGAAGCTGTTACACGGTTAACACCTGTGGCTACTATTTCTCCATTTTTTGTGATAACGGCTCCGAAAGGGCCTCCTCCGTTTGCTACATTTTCTTTGGAAAGCTCAATCGCTTTCCGCATTAGTTCTTCTTTGGTCATGTGATATAAAAAAATCTATCGTTGATATTGTTATCTGTTTTTTGCAAATATAAACAATAAGAACGATAGATTGTTCCTTCAAGTTAAGAAATCGGCCTATTCTTTACGGATTGACAGGTTACTTTCATCTGCCGGGATGCGGCGGCTGACCGCTGGGGGCTATTGTTACCAATACCAGCAGAGGCCGAAAGAATAAGGATAAAGTTCGGGTCCTTTCTTGTGTTCGAAGAGGCTGTAGGTAGAATAGCGCAAATAAACTCCGATATCGCCATAACCTGCCTGTGCTAAAAGGTTGATGCCTATCGGATGAACATTCAGGTTATTGCCTAAATTTTCTTTATGTCCGTTTACTTTCGCCTTTGACTTAACCCCGTGGCGGATTTCTGCCTCAAGTCCGGCTGAGAAGAATAGAGGACCGTGTCCGTTACTGTGGCTAAATCTTTTTTGCCATTCCAATGTTACCGGAATGCGGAAATAGAAATAGCGTAACCGGCTTTTGCTGTAAACTTTTTCATCTGGAATCCCCGGAACAATGTTTGTGATTCCATCGGTTTGTCTGAAAGCGTAGTTGCCACCCAGACGGAAGGAGCGATATCCCCAGCCTAAGCCTGTCGTTATGCCCCATTGGCGATCACGTGAGAGCGTCAGGGAACCTTGAAACAGGTTAAAACCAATTTCCCAAGACTTATTTGCATTGACGTCCAATCCGTTCGGAGTGTTGAAATTGATACCGTCGGAGAGCCGTGTGTATCCCATATAGATCCCGGCAATATGCGGTTCAAACCGATAATAGTTCTTTCTCTTAACAAAAGGCATGGTGAATGCTGTGCGGCGTTCGGTTGTTTGTCCGTCCGTATAGATTCCTTCGAATATCTGATCGTTCTCTATCGTATCACCGCGCGAAGACTGTTCGTAAAGTTTTACCTTTATTTTCCCCTCTTTTTCTTTAATCAGGATTTTGCGTCCGTTTACGTAAAGAGTCGTGTCTTGCGAAACGCTTTCTTGAGCCATTCCCGCCATCGGGATCAGCATAAACAGTAATAAATAAATGTGTTTCATACTCTTATAATGTTTAGTTTTTCTTCATAAATAACATGGTTACCAAATCATCTGCATCCAACTCGCCTTCGATGTAAATCAAGGTAGCCGAGCCTTTCTTGCCGGTTTTGAAGAGGATGAACCGGTTGACATCTTCTTTTAGTTGGGGTAACTGATAATAGCCGGACTGTATTTGTCCGCCTGCTACTACTTCCTTTACTTTCCTGGCCTTTCTCTTGTCGGCTTCCAGGCAGTTGAGAATATCGGGCAAAGCTTCTTCGACGTCTTTAAAAACAAGGCTTTTATAGAGAGTCATCTGATAGGTTTCCAGCATCTCATTGGATAACTCTACCATAGTCACTCCTTTCTGTTTGCCGTATTTCTGGAATACGGAAGCTATTTGCAGTCCCTGTTGTGCTCTTACCATGCCCGAGGCAACGGTGAGCAGCAGGACAATCCATGTGGTGCGAATGACTTTATTCATACATCGTTTCTTTTATTGTTTTCTTTTTTTATTCGGAGAATAGCGTGGCAAACACTTCCTCTTCGCTGATACTGACATCACGGAATGCTACCATGGCCTGTTCGCGCACCAGTCGGGTGTCGGTATAGCATTTTCCGTCGATGATTACATAATTTCCGGTAGAGGTGCTGAAATGTTGGTTGAGGCCGGCGATACCCAGCACAATCAACATTCCGGCAGCTATTCCGCTGAATATGTATAGCAGACGGCGGCGCAGAGGAACGGAAGTTTTCGGAACTCCGGAGCCGGCAATCTTGCTTTGCCGGTTCTCTTCGCTGAAGAAAGCAAACATCGGGCCATACATCTGCAGATGTTCCGGTACGATGCCCTGAGTGAAAAAACGGCGGAGCTCACGTTCTTCCTCACAGTTGGTTTCCCCTTCAAAATACTTGTTCAATAATTCTTCTATATTCATGCTTCGTTTCTCCTTTTTCTTTGTTGTATGGTTTGTTGGTAAATGTCTCTCACTTTTTTCCGTGCCCTGCTTAGGTTGCTGCGGATGGCTTCGGCACCGCATCCTGTTATCTCGGCGATTTCCTCGTTTTCATACTCTTCAACATCTTTCATCCTCAGGATGGTTTGTTGCAGAGGTGGTAGCGTGCCGATTATTTCGCGCATCAGGCGGAATTCGTCTTTCTCTTCCAGTAAGCGTTCGGGGGTGGCAGACGGACTGGCAGCTTGTACGCTGTCGAGCGATAGGTTGTCCATATGTTTTCCCCGCCAGATGTCCATACAGGTATGGTGCGTCATTGTCATGGCAAGTGCTTCAATGCTGTGGTACTCGTCCAGTTTCAGGCGGAGGTTCCATAGTTTCAGCATTACTTCTTGCACGGCATCTTCAGCATCCGAATGGTCATCGGTCAACTTCCGCGCATAATTAAGTAATTTGTTGCGGAGTGGAAGAACGGCTATTTTGAATTGTTTTAGTTCCATTTACATAAGCAAGACGGAAGAGGAAGGAAAACGTGACATGGAAAAGATAAAAAAAAACGATGAACTAATTATCAGCGCTGAACGATCAATGATGAATGGTGCTTTAATAGGCCGAAAGCATAAGGAAAAAACAATCTCTATTGTTCATCAGTCATTGTTCACCGTTGATCGTTCAGCGTGGATGATTCATTCATCGTTCAAAACGTTTATCGTTTAGATCTTTCCAAGTATTTTATCCATGACCCAATTGGTAGTTGTGGCACTTTCGCCGTCACAGGAACAAGTCGATTTTCCAAGAAGATGGTCTACCACGGCTTGAATCAAAGGCTGCTGCACGTGTTCGGGGTTTTCTACAACTATTTCTTCACGTCCTCTTTCGGTGTGAAGGGCAATCGGGTCATAGGTGAATACGGAGAAACAGATCATGCCATTATCACCGATAATCTCAATGCGGTCTTCGCGAGCCGAATCATGGGCAACGAAGCACCATGAACCGCTTCCTACCAGACCGTTGTCGAACTGGAAACAAGCACTCAATGTATCTTCTGCTGGATAAAGTCCCCCACGGTTACTCTTATATCCGCTGGCTTCAAGAATACAACCGAACATTTCCTGTAGAAGATCGATCTGGTGGGGGGCAAGGTCATAAAAATATCCTCCTCCGGCAATGTCTGCCTGTACACGCCAAGGCAGGTTCTCTCTGTTGTAATCCAGGTCGCGTGGGGGTTGAGCGAAACGGATCTGCACGTTAATCACATTTCCGATAATTCCTTTGTCTACCAGTTCCTTGACTTTCATAAAGTAAGGCAGATAACGTCGGTAGTAAGCTACAAAGCAAGGCACTCCTGTCTCTTGAGAAATACGGTTGATACGGGCGCATTCTTCGTAAGTTTGCGCCATTGGCTTTTCGATATATACCGGTTTTCCGGCTTTCATGGACATGATGGCATAAGTGGCGTGTGAAGAGGGAGGGGTGGCAATGTAGATAGCATTCACATCTTCATCGTCAAAGGCCAGCTCTCCGGCGCGTAGTGTGCCGCCATATCGGATGTACTCATCAATGCTGTCGATCCCGAGCAGACGGCTATACTCCCGATATGGGATGAAGGTCGTGTGGATGGACTTGGCCCGGTCATACAATTCTTCATCCATTGCCAGCCAGAAGCCCAGGGAGTCCGTACCAGACAGGACGATCTTCATTCCCATGGTGGCGAACATCCATTGACAGCATCACCATCTCCACGGAAACCGTCAGACTGCCGGAGCAGCAG
>OGXD01001107.1_pt1 | contig 22533 bp, 22 predicted proteins | sample 1576211 | NCBI WGS metagenome assembly OGXD01 (sample SAMEA3541470, study PRJEB24748) | human gut metagenome | biome: human gut; feature: human-associated habitat; material: faeces | place: China | collected 2012
GCAACAAACACTGTGTTTATGTAAGTCCACTTTGCCTTGCAGTACTCGCCTGCTGCCATCTCTCTGTTGAATATATCCGGCTGTTTAAAAATTTTTTCCACAACCTCAGTCACGGTCAGCATGGAACACCTCCGTTCTCATAAGATATCTGAAGCCATATAATCGTTCTGTATTAAATTCTTTCTCCACTTCTTTATACATGGTCAGATATTCTTCGTCTGTGATCACTTTCATGCCATTCATCAGCACAAGCATTCCTGTTAATTTTTGCCGATATTCCTCGGTATATTCTGCCTTGATCTGAGCATCAACCTTTATTTCGCTTAAACATTTGAGGAAAATAGCAAACCATGTTTTATATTCCGCTATCATTTTTTCTTTCATACTCAATCCTCATACTCTCTGAATCTCGGTTTGAAACCCCAGCAAAACATTAAAAGTCCAACAACTGCACTTATCAGAAGTCCTGCTGTTCCGCACACTGCAAATGCTATCAGTCCGATCCATCCGATCCAATCTCGCATGCGTTTTCTCCTCTCCAGATATATCCTGTATATTCCCATAACAATTTTGGCGATATGTATACATTTCCTTTTACATTGCCTCTTGCAACATTTCCTATCGGAAGCCGTCCTGATTCAATGCCTTCGATTACATACGGTTTTCCCTTTCCAAAAACCTTTGCCGCAACATCTACTGGTACACCGCCAATCCCAAACTCTGGGTATTGCATAGCAGATAATAATTTTCTATACACATCATCCGCAATTTCATTTGCAATATCGCGCTCTAACTGAACCATCTATTTTTCCTCCTTTCAAACGGTGACAATTTGTCGCCATTTCATTATTGCTGCACCTGCAATTTTTTCTCGTCTTCCTGCTTCTGGTGTGCAATCGCCATTCCTTCGCCAAGGCCAAGGAGATAACTCTTATCACTCTCTGCCAACTTCGGGATCAGCTTTCCAAAAGTTTCTAAGATCTGTTTTTCTTTCTCTGACATATGTGTCACCTCTTTTCTCTTTCCTTTATATGTGATACGCTCTCCTTACAGGACGTTGCACCGTCCGAGTATCTGTGAAAGGAGATTTATTATGGTCAAGTCTCTTAAAATCTACTGTTACGGAACTAATATGAAAGACGAACTTGCAGTATATCTTGATTCTTCCGGTTATCCCGTCTGCGTTAATGGTTGTAATCAGTTCTCTTGCATATACTGTGAGCAATGCTCGGATTATTTTCTAAAGCTTTTTCGTGATGATCCTGACATGCTTTCACAAACTCTCTTAGAGTCTCCTCACTGGAAGACATAAGCACACCCTTCGGGGTGTATACATTTTTATACTTTTCCTGTATTCTTCTTACTGCATCAATTATTTCATCTTCTTTATTTCCTTCTGCAACCATACAGTGAATCATCTTTTTGACTGCACCATTTAATACGAACTGGAAAAGCTCCTCTGCTTCTTTCTCTGTCACTTCGCTTTCTCCTTTCTTGTTAATATATTAGTTTACTTTTCTAAACTTTTTGAGCAAAAAAATACTCTGGTATATCTTCCTCGTTAATTCCAAGCACACGGCAACTATCCATTATTTCATTCTGTGAGAATTCTAACTGATTATTTAATCTCTTATTTAATGACACTCGTCCCAGCTTAATTTTCACTGCAAATGCTTTTTGTGTTCCACATTTCTCAGTAATTTTTCCACGCAATTTACTATAATCGTATTTCATTTTTTCTCCTTTCTGATTGTTTAGTTTTCTAAACTATCTGTATATTAACATTCTAATTTTTTTATGTCAATAGCTATTTTTAGTTTTCTGAACTTTTTGTTTTTATTTTATTATTTATTGTTGCGTTTTCTGAACATTAGTGTTATTCTCAAAATATGAGGAGGTGATTTGATGGACTCTACTGCTAATAGAATACGTCAAGGAATGGCATTGGCTAATTTGAAGCAAGCAGATTTAGTTGAAATGACTGGAATAAGCAAAGGTGCTCTTAGTTCATATTTATCAGGTAAATACATTCCAAAGCAAAATAATATTTTTTTAATATCAAAAGCACTAAATGTAAGTGAATCATGGTTAATGGGAAATGATGTTCCACGAGAGCGAAGTAATAAATTGGTTGATTCTAATTCAGCAATTAAAATTCCAGTTCTTGGACGTGTGGCTGCAGGTATTCCAATTACTGCTACTGAATATATCATTGATACAGAAGAAATTTCAAAAGTCATGGCTTCTGATGGTGAATACTTTGGTCTCCAAATAAAAGGTGATTCAATGGAGCCTAAAATTAGTAATGGTGACATAGTCATTGTTCGTAAACAATCAGATGCTGATGATGGCGATTTGGTGATTGCTTTAGTCAATGGAAATGATGCCGTTTGTAAACGTTTAAAAAAATATAAGGAAGGAATTGCTCTTATCTCTACTAACCCAGCTTATGAACCAATGTATTTCAATAATAAAGAAGTTGAGGAAAAACCTGTCTCTATTATTGGAAAAGTAAGAGAATTAAGGGCAAAATTTTAATATGTTAGAGATTATTCGTAGTATAGCAATCGTTTCATTTGTTAATTCTCTTTTTTTGAATATTGGTATCAGTCTATACGATTTTAAACAAGCTATTGACGAATCCAATTTATACGATAAAAGAAAAAAATATTTTCAATTTATTTTTAATGTCATTGTATTACTTATGTTTATTTTTTCTCTTGGATTAGCTGCTTTACTATTTCCTAATATGAATTCTGTACTGTATACATGGCTTTTGATATTTTGTTCAATTATTCTTGCAGTATTTGAATCTATGATCTACACGAAAAAGCATTATATTTCAGATGAAGGCTTAAAATTAAAAGATGTTTTACAAAAATTTGACTTTGATGGTGATGTCAATGCATTCATTAGAAATTCATATTTTGACTTAATAGATTTGAGAACCGTGCGTGTATTCATATTCATATATGGTAGTAACACCTTTGTTTGTGAATTGACACAAACCGATCCTCTTTTTAGAGTAGAACTTTCAGATCATGTCGTCAGAAACATGTATTTTTATCATTCTAAATTCAAAAATGATATTACTTATATAATAGTTAACTCTCAATATGTTCATGATTACTATGAATATTAATGAATAAGTTGCACCGGTACAACTGCTGCACTATAAAATTTTTTAATATTTTTTGATAATTTATTAACAGGAATACTTGACAAGACTTTTGCATATGCTATAATGTAGCTAATTAGCGAATGACTGGTGTCCGGTCACAAAAAGAGCCTCGGAATTTATTCCAGGCTCTTTTTGTTATACCAAGGAGATAACGATGAATACCAGTAAAGAAATTTTATATTCAACACCAGGAGAACAAATTCAGAAACTTAAAAGTAAAAATCTTTACTTTGAAAATGAAGATTTTGCAAAAACGCAACTTGCTGAATATGGATATTACAATATAATCAATAGCTATAAAGCTCCTTATGTAAATATTGAAAATGATCAGAAAAAATATAAACAAGGAACTTCTTTTGAGCAAATATATTCTTTGTTCATATTGGATCACAATTTGCGTAACTCAATTATGTCTGCCATGTTAGATTTCGAAGAACATCTTCGTGCAGCAACTGCAGAAGTTATCGCTAGAAATTGGGGCACAGATCATAACGAATATTTAAAATGGAAACACTATCGTGACCGCAGTGTTACCAAAGATAGATTTAGTCTGAATGGTATTTTATCTACACTTCGACAGAATCTTGCTTCCGATAAAGATCCCATTAGATATTACAGGGAAAATTATCACATTGTTCCTCCTTGGATATTATTAAAAGGAACTTATTTCAGTACTTTAATCAACTTAATACGCTTATTCAAAAATCAGCAAAAGAAAGAATTAATACAAATTATGTACAACTTGGATGATACTACAAGTTCATCCCCTATAATAGTAAAACTTTTTTCTGAAACGCTCTTCATGTGTTTAGATTTTAGAAACAGAGCTGCACATGGTGGTCGCGTTTACAACTTTGAGCCGCGCGATACTGCTTTTCTTTTAAATGATCCATATCTATTAAATCTTTTTCGAGATTTAGAGTGTTGGAAAGATTCACATGGTGTTGCTCAATTACTAGCTTTGCTTTCATGTTTTACATACTTAAACCCGTATAATACAATTGATTCATCTTTGTCAGAAGAAATTAACCGGCACCTATCCACTTATCCGCAAGATCAACAACTTATTGAAAATATAATGGGAATGGATATTATTCATAAAAAAATTATTTGGATTTCTCCAAAAACTAATATATTTCATATAGATCCGTATTGCAGTGGAATAAAAAATTATATAAAAGTCACTTTTGATGATGATGACTTTCATTTTACACACCTCAAACCATGTAAAAAATGTTGTAAAGATTTTTTCAATACCATTAACTAAATAAAAAACCGCCCCACTCTACCAAAGCAGGACGGTCACGCTTCCGAATGATACGAAAGTCCTAAGCAAACATATTGTATCATTCGGAGCAGCCAAACGCAAGCAGAACAGATGTTCCTTGCTAGCTGTTATTTTTATACCCATTTTTAAGGAGGAATACTATGAAAAATCCAAATGGATATGGGTCCGTCATTAATTTAGGCAAAGGCAGGCGACGTCCTTGGGCTGCCCGTGTCACGACCGGACTTGTGTATGATGAGAAAAAGGATAAATTGATACAACGGTATAAGTATATTGGATACGCAGATACCAGAAAGGAAGCACACCAGATTCTGGCAGAATATAATGCCGGATTGCCTATCAAAGACAATCTTCCGCGTACATCTTTACCTACTTTCAAAGAGATCTGGGAAGGATATTCTGCTGCAAAATTCAACCCGGATAAGAAAAAGCCTGTCAGCAAAGATACGGTTCGAAATTATACTCTGGCTTACAACCGTTTTTCTGAACTTCATGATAGAAAGATTGTTAACATTACAGCTCCTGAATTGCAGGTTATCCTGGATCGATATAAGGACAAATCTCTTTCTACTGTCGGCACTATGAAATCGGTTCTTAATCAAATGTATCGGTATGCGAAAAAATACTATGATGTCGAAGATATCACTAAGACACTTGAAATTGAATATACGAATTCTGCAAATCCTATTCATAAACCATTCACCCAGAATGAAATTGACTGGTTATGGGATCATTCTGATGATTATCGTGCTCAGTTTGTTCTCATGATGATTTATACCGGAGTACGTCCGCAGGAATTTGTCAAGATTGAAACTAAAAATGTGCATCTGGATGAAAATTATTTTGTTGGTGGTCTTAAGACTGATGCAGGAAGAGAACGTATTATTCCTATTCATTCTAAAGTAAAAAAATTTTTTGAATCAAACTATCATCCGGAAAAGCAATATCTTATTATGAAGAGCAATTTTAAAGATCTCACCTACAGAGATCGTCATGATAATTTCAGTTATGCTTTATTCATCAATACTGTTTGGACACCGTATATGTGCGAAATTGGTATGGATCATCTTGGACATGATCCAAGACATACTTTTGCCACTCTCATGGACAAAGCTAACGTGCCAGATAATATTTTAAAATCGATCATGGGACATGCGCAAACAGATGAAAAAGGAAGGATTGATGTCACAAATGCTGTCTATATTCATAAGACAATTGAAGATCTTAGAGAGGCTGTTGAAAAAATATAATATACAAAAAAATTGGCTTAAATGTGTATATTACCCGTATATTACTTGTATATTACTATTGAAAATTAGCCGTATTTTTCTAGTTTTTGGCAAAAGAAAAACCCCAGAAATACTGGATTTCCGGGGCTTCAAAAATTTCTTAAGCTACTGCTTTCTTAGCAACTTCTGCAAGTGCTGCAAATCCAGCTGCATCATTAACAGCCATCTCTGCTAACATTTTACGGTTGATATCGATACCGGAAATTTTTAATCCGTGCATCATCTGGCTGTAAGAGATTCCGTTCATTCTTGCTGCTGCGTTGATACGAGCGATCCATAACTGACGGAACTGTCTCTTTCTTTCTTTTCTACCAGCATAAGAACTTGTTAAGGCTCTCATAACTGACTGTTTTGCTACTCTATACTGTTTAGATCTAGCGCCTCTGTAACCTTTTGCTAATTTTAAAGTTCTATTATGTCTTTTTTTAGCGCCTAAACCGCCTTTTACTCTTGCCATTTTTTAATCCTCCTTACTTAATTCCTATGCGTATGGTAAAATCTTCTTCATATTCTTAACGTTTGTTGCATCAACCATTGCAGGTTTTCTAAGATTTCTCTTATTCTTTGTTGTTTTCTTTGTTAAGATATGTCTCTTATAAGCTTTACTTCTTTTTAATTTTCCTGTTCCTGTAACTTTGAAACGTTTTGCAGCTGCTCTGCTTGTTTTCATTTTTGGCATGATAGATTCCTCCTTAAAATAATTATTTCTTTTCTGCCAACACCATGCTGATACTTCTTCCTTCAACTTTTGGTGCTTTTTCCACTACTGCTGTGTCAGATAAGCTTTCTGCGAAATCGTCAAGAATGTGTTTGCTTGCATTCATATGAGCCATTTCACGTCCGCGGAATCTCAAAGTAATTTTTACTTTATCTCCCTTGGATAAAAACTTCTTTGCAGCGTTCATTTTGGTATTCAGATCATTTAAATCAATATTCGGTGACAAGCGAATCTCTTTCAGCTCAACCACTTTCTGTTTCTTTTTGGCTTCTTTTTCTTTTCTTGCCAGTTCATAACGATACTTACCGTAATCGATAATCTTGCAGACAGGTGGTTTTGCAGTTGGAGCGATTTTAACTAAGTCAAGTTCTGCTTCCTCAGCAAGCTTCATAGCTTCTCTCGCTGACATAATGCCAAGCTGTTCTCCGTTTTCTCCGATCAGACGAATTTCTTTGTCTCTGATCTGTTCATTAATCATTAACTCGCTAATGGTATTGCACCTCCAAAATAATTTTTCATGCTTCCACATAAAAAAAGTGGATAGGCAGACTATCCACAATCAATCAAATACGCATATGCGATGTTTGAGGTATTAGACCATGAGACACTGTAAATTTGTGCTCCGGTGAGAGTGGATACTCTACTTTGTTTTCAACAACTCTGATAATATAACATACACACACTTGTTTCGTCAAGTATATTTTTTACAGTTTGTAAATTTTTTCTGTATCTTTTTACTTTTTCCTATATGCCTCATATCCACAAATCAGTATACCGATCATAAGAATAAAAGTAGAAATCAAAAACGGAATCAATACATTATTTGCCCTAAGAGATATCATGAAACCACTTCGATCATTTACAGTACACGGATTTATAACTGCGTATACAAAACAGGTAAATGAATAGATAAATCCAATGACAGATAGAATTATACCAAAAATAAATTTTTTCAAATTTGTCCCCCTTTCAGCATTCATCCATAATTATTTGCAAATTTTTTTATTGTTTAGTACACTCTTCTTATACCAAACGATATGATATATATTATTTTATCACTTTTCAAAATATCAGTAAATAAAATGATAATAAAAAATACGTCAATTTTGTAGTTAAAACGATACTCATCATTCACAGGGAAATTATAAAAGAAAGGCATAAACTATGAATCACAGAATTGTCGACTTACATGTACATTCCACCGAATCCGATGGAACTTTTTCACCCACAGAACTGGTAACTGAAGCAAAACGCACCGGTCTGTCTGCGTTTGCACTCACCGACCACGACACCTGCTCAGGTGTCAGCAAAGCAATGCCCTGCGCAACTTCTGCCGGGATTGAACTGATACCGGGCATTGAACTCTCCACCGATTATCACGGAAAAGAAGTCCATATCGTAGGGTTATATATTGATATCGAAAATGAGCAGCTTCTGAAAAAGACAGCCGAATACCGGAAATGCCGCAGTGAGCGCAATGCACTTATGGTGGAGGCACTTCAGAAGGAAGGGCTTTCCATTACGATGGAAGAACTGGTGGCTGAAAATCCGGACTGCGTTATTACACGCGCCAACATTGCACGTTTCCTGTATGAACATGGTCAGATCAAGAGTGTCCGCGAAGCCTTCGACCGCTATATCGGCGACCACTGCAAATGCTATGTCGGCAGATTGAAAGTCGCTTCGACCGATGCCGTGCGTCTCATCAAGGAAGCCGGAGGTACTGCCATTTTAGCTCACCCTCTGCTCTACGGCCTGAGTAACACCAATCTCCAGAAAATGATCGATGAGCTGAAACCGGCGGGACTTGACGGGTTAGAAGCAATCTACTCCACCTACACCACCGGAGAAGAACAGCAGATGAAACGTCTTGCAAGGGAAAACGGACTCCTTATCAGCGGCGGCTCTGATTTCCACGGCTCAAACAAACCGGATATCGCTCTTGGCAGAGGACGGGGACATCTGTATATTCCTTACTCCATTTTGGAAGAAATAAAGGCGCACAGATAAAAAAGGGAAGCTTACATATCAATGGTAAGCTTCCCTTTTTTTATAAAATAAACTTCTCGATCACTTCCGCGATTGCATCATGATTGTTATCATTTTCCGTGACATAATCAGCGGCTTTCTTGATATCATCGATCCCGTTCTTCATAGCGATACCAATATGTGCGGATTGGATCATCGGTATGTCGTTCTGCTCATCTCCGATCGCAACCGTGCTGGTATGTGGAATATTTAACAATTTTACCAGATACTGTGCGCCGGTTCCTTTGTCCGTGTCGACCGGACAATACTCCAGATACTCTTTACAGGAGAAAAAGGAGTTGCATTTTCCTTTTGCCCAGGCGGCATTGGCTTTCTGGAAACGTTTTAACTTTCCATCATCCTCCAGATGGATCAGAATAACCTTCTGCGGTTCCGAATCCAGACAATCTGAAATTCTTCTTGTGAGTTTGTAGGTCATATGGGAGCGCTCCACATAGTAATCCAGTTCCTTTGTGTGCCGTTTTGTCACAATGTCCACGGTATTGTAAGTCTGTACATAGATGCCGGCTTTATGCGCCCGGTCAAAAATCTCCTGCGTGACCTCGATTGGAAGTGAACTTTTATGAAGCACCCGGTCCGCTGCGCAGTCATAGACCACTGCCCCATTAAAGGCGATCATATAGCATCCCGGACTGGTCAGTCCAAGATTCTTTGCAACAATCCTGCCCGACTCTACCGGTCTTCCGGTTGCAAGAACAAAATAGTGTCCACGCTCTAACATTTTCTGTATTGCAGCCCGGTTCTTTTCAGAAATCGACTTATCATCACACAATAATGTATGATCCAGATCCGCAAATAAAATTTTATTATTCATAGCCATCCTCCCTCACAAAATAACTGCTCTTTCGTACTTCTATTTATTCTACAGGTTCTGCCGGGATAAACACTCTTCCCTGATATCCATGAGATGGTTTCGAAACATTTTCCATTGCCTCCCTGCAGAAAACATCCTGAGATGACAACGCAATCTTTCCGCGTCTGTCTACCTTCTCGTAATTGCCGTCAGCATGCAGCACATGTGCCTTTAAAGTGTCTGCCAGTTCCACATCCAGAATATGTCTGACACGTTTTTTCAGTTCATCATCTAATACCGGGAATAAAATCTCCACTCGTCTGTCTAAGTTACGCGGCATCCAGTCGGCACTTCCCATGTAAAGTTCTTCTTCTCCATCATTGAAGAAATAGAAGATCCGGCTGTGCTCTAAGAAATTTCCAACGATTGAACGGACTTCAATATTCTCGCTCACCCCTGGGATCCCGACTTTTAAGCAGCAGATTCCACGGACGATCAGCTGGATCTTAACACCTGCTGCAGACGCTTCATAAAGGGATTCAATGATTCCCGGATCACAGAGCGAATTCATTTTTGCAATGATCTTTGCAGGTTTTCCCTCTTTTGCATGCTTCGTCTCACGGCGGATCAGTTTTGTGAACTTCGTGCGCAGCCAGATCGGTGCAACTGCAAGCTCGTTCCATGACAGCGGTTCGGAATAACCGGATAACATATTAAATACTGCCGTCGCGTCCTCTCCGATTGCTCCGTCGCAGGTGAAAATACCACAGTCTGTATATAATTTTGCGGTAGAATCGTTATAATTTCCGGTTCCAAGGTGCACATAACGGCGGATTCCGTCTTCCTCCCTACGCACAACCAATGCGATTTTACTATGTGTTTTTAGTCCAACCAAACCGTAAATAACATGACAGCCTGCCTGCTCTAATTTTTTCGCCCAGACAATGTTGTTTTCCTCGTCAAATCTTGCTTTTAACTCAACCAAAACAGAAACCTGTTTTCCATTCTCAGCCGCCTGCGCAAGTGATGCAATGATCGGTGAATTGCCGCTGACACGGTAAAGTGTCTGCTTGATTGCAAGCACATCAGGATCTACGGATGCCTGACGTATAAAGTCAACGACCGGATCAAAGGTCTGATATGGATGATGAAGCAGGATATCACCCTTCCGAATCTCATCAAAAATATTTTCGCCCGGTATGATCTCCGGTACACGCTGCGGTGTATATGGCTCATTTCTCAGATCATCACAGCCCTCTAAGCCATACATTTTCATTAAAAAAGTAAGATCGATCGGTCCGTTGATCTGGAAAATATCCTGTTCTGCTACTTTTAATTCATCTTTTAAGAAGTTTAACAGTTTCTTATCAATACCGTCTTCCACTTCCAGACGGATAACCTCGCCCCACTGACGCATTTTCAACTGTTTCTGAATCTCTTTTAACAGGTCTGCGGCTTCATCCTCATCAATGGAAAGGTCGGCATTTCGCATGACACGATAAGGATAGGCGCAACGCACATCATAATTTAAAAAGAGTTTATCAATATTTCGTTCAATGACCTGCTCTAATAAAATGAATGTCTTTTCATTTCCATCTTCTGAAGGGATATGTACCAGTCGTGGCAATACGCTTGGAACCTGGACGGTTGCAAATTCAATTTCCTCTTTTTCTGCTTTTCCTTTTTTTCTGGAAAGAAGTGCTGCAATGTTCAATGTCTTGTTCCGAATCAGTGGAAATGGTCTTGAGGCATCCACCGCCATCGGGGTGAGTACCGGATATACATTGTCTTCGAAATATCGATCCACAAACGCAGCCTGTGACTCACTCAGATCTTCAAACGCATCCATCACAACAATTCCATGCTGGTGCATAAGTGGCACAAGAGAACGGTTATAGGTATTGTACTGAAGTGTGACAAGCTCTCTCGTGCGTTCATTGATCTTCTCTAACTGTTCGGATGCCGTCATTCCGGCAATATCTTTTTTCTTATAATTGGCGTGTACCATATCCTTCAGGGAAGCGACACGCACCATGAAAAATTCGTCCAGATTTGACGAAGTGATACTGACAAACTTTAATCGTTCCAGAAGCGGGATGGATTTATCCCTCGCCTCGTTTAATACGCGGTGATTAAATTTCAGCCAGCTTAATTCCCTGTTTTCATAATATTCCGGTTTTTTAAAATCCTGTTCTTTCTCCATAAGATAAACCTAGCCTTTCCATTGGTTGACTGTCAGCCGTAGACTCTCTTCTCTTTGATCACCGGCTTTATGCTGAATATATTTTCAAAATATGACGTTTTGGCATCAAACAGTGCTTTTTCCAAAGCAATATCATCCATTGTCTCAATTGTGATCACAAGCTCTCTTCCCTTGACCGCCGCCTTCACATTCTTAAACTTCTGTTTGTGGCTGCGGTCCATCGCATTTGAGACACGCAGGATCGCAGAAAGTTTTGCAACGGTCAGATAACTGTCATGATCCAATTTATCTGCAAGATCTTCATAGTCAGGAAGTGACCATGTATTATATAATACAGTGTTTGCAACGATCTCACGCTCTTTGTGTGTCAGTCCGATGATCTCGGAAGCCATAATGATATCATAGGAGCAGGAAGGTCCATTGGCAAAACTGATATATTTTCCGCAGTCATGTAATATGGCAGCCACCTGTAAAAGCAGCCGTTCTCTTCTGCCAAGTCCGTGTACTTTTTTCATCGTGTCAAAAATAAGTGTTGCCATCTGTGTCAGTGCATCAATATGCGGCGTGTAACTCATGTACCGCTCGGAAAGATTTCTTGCGGCAGATAAGACATCCGCCTCAAAATCATGTTCCACCCGGATCATATTATTCTTCTGTGCATAGTGGAATGCTATACCATCGCTGACATTCGTTCCCGGTGCCCAGAGACTCTCTGCGCCGATGCTCTCCGCCATGCATTTAAAGATCATCATATATGGAATGACAAGCGCATCACTCTCATTCGAAAGGTTCAATTCCTCTGAGATTTCCTCTAATGTCTTCTCATCCAGTTTTCTGATGTACTTTAAGAACTTTGCTGCCTCTATGGTATTGTCTTCCTTGTTTTTTTCTACTTTTCTGCTGATCTCTGATATATAATCACCGATGATGATCAGGTATTTGATCTTCGTCTCCTGAAGATACATAGCTTTAAAAACTTCAAGTTCCTTGTCAACAAGTTCTTCTACCTGAAGTTCATACTGTGCCAGATTATTACTTTTTCTTGCCAGCTGCTCCCTCATACGCATGGTGCCGAGTGCCAGATGCTGTGTTGTGACTACTTTTCCCTTTGAGAATACCGTGATCTGCATACCGCCGCCTCCGGCATCCACGACTGCTGCACCTTTCTGGATCATACGCTCAAAATCTTCCCGCATGGCAACCGATTTATAACTGATAAAGCGATGCTCAGAGTTACTTAAAACTTTTACGAGAAGTCCTGTCCGGATGCGGATCTGGTCTAAGATAAAAAGTTCATTTTCAGCGTTTCTCAAGGCTGCGGCAGCATATGCTTCGTAGCTGTCCACCCGGTAGCCGTCCATGATCTTTTTGTACTCGGCAAGCGTATCACACAGCGCCTCCACAAGTTCATATCCGATACTTCCCTTGGAATATGCATCTCTTCCGAGCTCAATCCTGCTCCGGATATAATCGATGTCACGGATTTTCTTCTTTCCTGAAATCTCAAATATTTTAATACTTACTTCATAAGAACCGATATAAATTGCTGCGAATGTATGGATCACCAGATGTCTGCCTCCTCATTTCTTTTGTATAACTCTATTATACCAATTTTTTATTCTTTTCCAAGTAAATAGTTGATAAATTGCTGTGCCGTCCTGCCGGATAATCCACCGTGGGAAAGCTCCCATTTATTGGCCTCAGCAAGCAAAGTGTCCTCATCCATGGAAACCTGGTATTTTTCTGCAAGTACTTTGACAATATTCTGGAATTCCTTCTTGTTCGGTGCGCCAAAATAGATGGAAACACCAAATCTTGCATACAGGGATAGTTTTTCCTGTACAGTATCGGAAGTATGCATATCCTCACGCACTTCCTCTTTATCCGAAAATGTTTCACGGATCAGGTGGCGTCTGTTGGAGGTTGCATAGATCAGTACGTTGTCCGGTTTTTTCTCAAGACCGCCCTCGATCACTGCCTTCAGATATTTATATTCGATCTCAAACTCTTCAAAAGAGAGATCGTCCATGTAAATAATGAACTTGTAATTGCGGTTTTTGATCTGTGCGATGACATCATTCAGATCACAGAACTGGTGCTTGTACACTTCGATCAGACGTAAGCCTCTGTCATAGTACTGGTTTGCAATGGCTTTGATACTGGTGGATTTTCCGGTTCCGGCATCCCCATATAACAGGCAGTTATTTGCCTGCTTTCCGTTGACAAATGCTTCCGTATTGTCGATGAGTTTCTGTTTTGCAAGCTCATAGCCGACCAGATCGTCTAATTTCACATGGGCAATATTTGTGATCGGCACGATCTCCACATCTCCCTTTTCCCTGTGCTGAATGCGGAATGCCTTGTGAAGTCCTAGTTTGCCAACGCCAAAATCTTTATAAAATGCCGTCACTGCATCTTTAAATCCGGACACATCTGTGGAAGCTTCCAGATTTAACTTCAACTCATTGATGCGCTCCTTGATCCTCTTATTAAAAATCTTTCCGCTCCCTGTCATGCTCTGATAATCAATGATGGCATCCATACAGTCCATCTCAAAATAAGAGGCAAGTTTTCCAAAATCAAAATCAAACAGCGATTTGATGATCTCAAAGTCATGCAATACGATCTGATTGACAGAGCCCTCCACTTCGCCGCGGATCTCACAGGCTTTGCTGTAAGCATTCTCATTATTTACAAGAAGGAATGCCAGAAAACTGTGCCACAGATTTCCCTCAAAGCCATGACTCACTGCCAGTTCCATTAACTGGTTCAAACTCTCATACAGTAGAGACTCCACATCCTCTTTATTATAATATTCATTTTCATAATTCTCCATGATCCAGGTCATGTTGTAAAATAAGTTTCCATTTTCAAAATCTTTATATAAAATCAGATTCTTTGGACTCTTCATCAGTTTATTCATTCCCTTCTGCGCTTACATAGTTTCCAAGTATTTTCAAACGGATCGTCTCCTCCGTCAGTCCGCGCAATGCGTTCTGCACCGCTGCGTCATTCAGGTTTCCCTCAATGTCAACAAAGAAGCGGTACTCCCACGCTTTTCCCTGCACCGGTCTGGACTCGATCTTGTTCATGTTGATTCCGTTGTAGATAAAATGGGACAGCTTATGGTACAGCGAACCGCTCTCATGCGGAACTTCAAAAGAGATACTGATCTTATTGGCTCTCGATTCAAAAATCTTCTTGTTCGCCACAATGATAAACTTTGTGTAATTGTTTTTATTGTTCTGGATTGCCTCGTCGAGCACTTTCAGACCATAAATGTCCGCAGTCAGGGTGCTTGCGATCGCTGCCTTGTTCTTTTTTCCATCCTCCTTGATCTTCTGGGCAGACATTGCCGTATTTTTCAGACTGTGCTTTTCCCAGTCTCTGTGGCTCTCAAGGTATTTTGAGCACTGCATCAGCGCCTGCGGGTGGGAATAAATGTCGGTGATATCGTCCATGTCTGCTTCCGGCAGACCTAAAAGAGCATGGTCGATACGGATGATCTGCTCTCCCACGATATAATTATTGTATTCCACCATAAGATCATAGTTCTCGGAAACGATTCCGGCGGATGAATTCTCAATTGGGAATACAGCGTAATCGGCCTCTCCGTTTTGGATGGCTTCCATCGCATCCCGCCACGTATCCACATGATAACTGTCTGCATTCTCCCCGAAATACTGATTCAGGGCAAGCTGGGAATATGCGCCTTCCGTTCCCTGAAATACGATTTTGGCATTTTTGTAATTCAGATGAGCTACCTCTTTAAAATCAGTTTTTTCCGTCTGACCATGTTCTGTCAGAAGCTGATACTGACGCTTCCGGCTCATGGACATGATCTGCTCGAACAGTTCACGGATACCGTGTTTTAAAAATGGCGTAGTTCCTTTTCTGCTCAATGTCTCCAACTTGGAAACCTCACGCTGCTTGTCAAATACTTTCTTTCCCACAGCAATTTTATATTCAGCAACTTCCTCAGAAATTGCCATTCTGCGTTCATACAGATCCACGATCTGACTGTCGATCTGATCGATCTCATCTCTTAGTTCCAATAAATCTCTCATAAAAAATCCAAGCCTTTCCATTTATTATTTATAATATATTACATTCACAGTTTGCTTGCAAGAGAACACTTGCGTCATGGTATACAGAAATGCTATACTTTTTATAGATAAAGATTATAAATCAAAGGGGTGATTTACTTATGAAAAAAATTTGGAAATGGCTGCTTTTTGTGTTGGTGATCCTTCTTGCTGCCGGGTGTGTTTTTCTCTACCGGTACATAGACCGCATTCAGTATAATGACGGTTATGTCAACGGCAACACTGCGGGAAATCTGTATAATGAAGGATATTTCTGTGAAAAAGATGGTGTTGTCTACTTTGCCAACCCTGCCGACAACCACTGTCTGTACTCCATGAACCCGGACGGCACAAACCTGAAAAAGTTAGAAGATCAAAGTGTCAGCTACATCAACGTGGATGACCACTACATTTATTACTGTAAGCTTAAGGGAAAAAGCGCTGATTCATTTTCCTTCCTCCCGATCAATACCAACAGTTTATGCCGGCTGGATATTGACGGAAAAGGAAAGCCTGAAATTTTAGATGATGATCCGTGTATGTATGCTTCCCTGGTTGGAAATTATCTGTACTATCTGCATTATGATACCACTGATGCAACCACGCTGTACAAAGTCAAAATTGATGGCAAAGAAAAAGAGCAGGTAGAAAAACAGTCCTACTTTACCGCAAGTACCGACGGACAATATATTTATTATAACGGACTGACAGACAATCATAATATCTATGAGATGGACACTTCCAATGACCACGCAAAAGTCATCTATGAGGGGAACTGCTGGATGCCGGTGAAAGATGGAAACAATCTTTATTTTATGGACTGTGAAAACGATTACCGCATTGCCAAAGTCGATCTGACAAACGGTGAAAAAACACTGATTACGGACTGCCGTGTCGACTGCTACAACGTTGCCGGAGATAAGATTTTCTTCCAGAAAAATGATAAGACAGATCCGGCCATCTGCTGTATCAATACAGATGGAAGCAATTATCAGGAATTAAAAAAGGGAAACTACACTGCCATTAATGTAACTTCCACATATGTCTATTTTAAAGATTTTACGACCAAAACCCCTTATTATACATCTGTTGCTGCCCCGGGCAATGTACAGATTTTCAATCCGTAAGCAGGCGCTGTCACAATGCAATTTTACACATAAAAACAAGAAACGTCAGGAAACTTCATTTTTTCCTGGCGTTTCTTTATCCCGCAAAACAAATATTTATGCAAAATCAAATAACGACAACTGATTGGACTCCGGCATATCGCCCAGCAGTCCAAGATCTGCCATAAGATCAATGGTAGATTTCGTCACCTTGGTTCTCTGGCGGAAATCATCTTTGGATAAGAATTTTCCGTCTTTTGCTGCCTCCGCAACCGCAATTGCAGCATTGTCACCCATACCTTCAATGGTATTTAACGCCGGCATAAGCTTTCCGTCGATGATCTGGAAACGGTCCGGCAGTGCACGGTAAATATCAATTGGCGTGAAATCAAAGCCTCTCGCATACATCTCCTGGACAATTCGCATATCACGGTAGACATCCTGCTCTTTTTTCGAAAGCGAATCTTTTCTTCTGGTATAATCCTTATAGAAATATTCCAGACGTTCCTTTCCCTGACACATGATCTCATAATTGAAACCGGTCGCACGAATCGAAAAGTATGCCGCATAATAAGCCAGCGGATAGAATACCTTACAGTATGCGATACGCCACGCCATCATAACGTAGGCAGCCGCATGTGCCTTTGGGAACATATACTTAATCTTTAAACACGAATCAATATACCATTCCGGTACATTATGTGCCCGCATCTCTTCCTTCCATTCTTCCTTTAATCCCTTACCTTTTCGAACAGACTCCATAATGGTAAAGGACTGCTCACTGTCAAGTCCCATACCGATCAGATAAATCATAATATCATCACGGGTACAGATTGCAGTAGAAATCGTTGCAATCCCCTGCTCAATTAAAGTCTGTGCATTTCCCAGCCACACATCCGTACCATGCGAAAGTCCTGAAATTCGGATCAGATCCGAAAATTCGGTCGGTTTCGCATCAATAACCATCTGCATCGCAAAATCTGTTCCAAACTCCGGGATTCCTAAACATCCCAGGGGAATACCGTTGATGTCTTCCGGTTCTACTCCCAATGCAGAGGTATTCATAAACAGCGACATGACTGTCTGATCGTCCAAAGGGATCGTCTGTGGATCAAGTCCTGTCAAGTCCTGTAACATACGGATCATGGTCGGATCATCGTGTCCGAGAATGTCCAGTTTTAATAAGTTATGGTCGATGGAATGGTAATCAAAATGAGTCGTAACCGTTGCAGTCGTCATATCGTTTGCCGGATGCTGTACCGGAGTAAACGTATTAATCTCCTCGCCCACCGGAAGAACAACGATACCTCCCGGATGCTGTCCGGTCGTTCTTCGAACGCCGACACATCCCTGTACAATACGGTCAATCTCACAGTTTCTCTTGTGAATTCCGCGCTCCTCATAATAATTTTTAATATATCCAAATGCAGTCTTATCCGCAAGTGTACCAATCGTTCCGGCACGGAACGTCTGTCCGTAACCGAAAATAACCTCACAGTAAGCATGGGCTTTACTCTGATACTCACCGGAAAAGTTTAAGTCGATATCCGGCTCTTTATTTCCCTTGAATCCAAGGAAGGTCTCAAATGGAATATCAAATCCATCTTTTACCAGCTTTTTGCCACACACCGGACAAATCTTATCCGGCATATCACAACCACTTCTTCCGGAAAATGCCTTGACTTCCGGTGAATCAAAATCGCTGTATTTGCAATATTCGCATCGGTAATGCGCCTGCAATGGATTTACTTCCGTGATACCGGACATGGTCGCTGCAAAAGAAGATCCTACCGAACCACGGGAACCTACAAGGTATCCATCCTCGTTCGACTTCCACACAAGCTTCTGCGCGATAATATACATAACCGCATATCCGTTGGAAATGATGGAATTTAACTCCCTGTCAAGACGTTCCTTTACGATTGGCGGCAGTTCCTCGCCATACATGCTGTGTGCTTTGTTGTAGCAGATATCGCGGAGCATCTGATCCGAGTTCTCAATAAACGGCGGACACTTATCCGGTCTTACCGGTGCAATCTTCTCACACATATCCGCAATCTTGTTCGGATTTGTAATGACGACCTCTTCTGCCTTGGCACTTCCAAGATATTCGAATTCCTTTAGCATTTCTTCGGTTGTTCGAAGATATAACGGTGCCTGCTCGTCAGCATCCTTAAATCCCTTTCCGGCCATAATAATACGGCGGTAGATTTCATCTTCCGGATCAAGGAAATGCACATCGCAGGTAGCCACCACAAGCTTGTTAAATTCTTCCCCAAGTTTGCAGATCCTGCGGTTGATATCCTGCAGCTCTTCTATCGTATTCACCGGCTCCTTGTCACTGCGCAACATGAACTCATTGTTTCCAAGTGGCTGTATCTCCAGATAATCATAGAACTTTACAAGTCTTATGATCTCTTCCTGCGGTCTTCCGCCCACAATCGCACGGTATAATTCTCCAGCTTCACAGGCAGAGCCTAAAAGAAGTCCCTCTCTGTATTTGACAAATTCACTTTTTGGCACACGTGGCCTCTTATTATAATACGTGAGGTGTGAAAGTGAAACCAGACGATACAGATTGATACGTCCGATGTCATTTGTCGCCAGAATGATTGCATGGTAGGTTGGCATTTTCATGACCGTTTCCGGGGAGGTGGAAACCATATGGTTCACATCATCGAGATTTTCCATACCGCGTTCTTTTAACATCTCAATAAATTTCACAAAAATTTCTGCCGTACAGGCAGCATCGTCAACCGCACGATGATGGTTTTCCAGTGAGACATTCAATGCCTTTGCAACGGTATCGAGTTTAAAACGATTCAGGTTCGGCAGCAGGATTCTGGCAAGAGCCACTGTATCTATGATCGTAAACTCTCTCTCTATCCCCTGATCCTTGCAGTTTTTCTTAATAAAACTCATATCAAATTCCGCATTGTGGGCAACCATGATCGCACCCTCGCAGAACTTCATAAATTCCGGCAGAATCTCCTCAATCTTCGGTGCATCAATGACCATATCATCCTTAATTGAGGTCAATTCCTCGATCCGGAATGGAATTGGCACTTCCGGGTTTACAAATGTCGAAAAGCGGTCTGTAATGACACCACCGACTACTTTCACTGCACCAATCTCAATAATCTTATTCTTATCGGGGCTGAAACCGGTCGTCTCCAAGTCGAACACCACAAAGGTTTCATCGAGGCTCTGTCCTTTCGAATCTGTGATAATATCCTTCAAGTCGTCCACCAGATACGCTTCCACACCGTAGATAACCTTAAAATCGTCATCCGGACTCAGTGCATGGTTTGCATCCGGGAATGCCTGTACATCGCCGTGGTCGGTGATCGCAATCGCCTTATGTCCCCATTTCATCGCACGTTTTACAATATCCTTGCACTCGGACACACCATCCATATCACTCATCTTTGTATGACAGTGCAATTCCACACGCTTCTCCGGACTGGTGTCCATACGGGTGGTCGTAAAGTCAGCAATCTTCTTAATTCCAACGATCGAACCGATTGTTAATTCACTGTCAAACTTATCGATTGTCGTGACACCTTTGATTTTTAAGAATGCCCCTTTTTTCAGATTGCCAAGAAGCTCATCCCTGTCTTCATTTCTTGTAAATATTTTCAGGACAATGGAATCCGTAAAATCTGTGACAGACATGATAATGATTGTCTTTTCGTTACGGATCTCCCTCGTCTCAACCGTCATGACCTGACAGCGGATGGTAACTTCACCCATCTCACCCACGATCTTCTCCAATGGGATGGTCTCTCCATCCTCAATGTCACGACCGTAAATCACATCCGGATTATCGGATTTTTTACCTCCGCCAAAGCCACCGCCATCATAACGTTTTTTAAACTCTTTCCGTGGTCCGTCGTATGGTTTTTTTGCAGTATTTCCTGCACCATTTGCAGATTTTGCATCGTTTTTTGCAGGTTTTACGGCGTTTCCACCACCTGTAGAACCCCTGTCTCCAGATGTTGTAGTCTGACCGGAAGCTGCACTTTTTTCATTGGCATCTGAAGCAACTGCAACTGTCTCTCCGTCCTCATCCTTCAAATTGATATTTTTTAATATATTTTTGATTTCAAACTGAATCTGAAGATCACTGTTTTTCTTGTATTTGCTCTCCTTTGGCTCCTCAAAGTCAAGGTCGACGATCAGGTTCATGCCACAGCGCTCACACACGATTTTCTCTAAAAATTCCACAATCTCATGAGAGCGTGTCTGTGCAATGATCGTATTTTCCAGCACAAGATGCAGATGACTGTCATCCGTAAATTCCATTTTGGAGGCACGGAGCAGATTGTATTCCATCAGACTGTAGGCTTTTAACTCCTCTAACATACTGTCCTTATACATATCCATCAGCGTGCGGGCGGTATACTGCTCGGAGAGCTGATACTTTTCGATAATACGGACATTCATCCGCTTCCCCTTAAATATCTGCTCCTCAATGGATCTTTCTAACTGCGTAATGTTATTTTTGTGTATGAGATGACTACCCAAAAGATAGACACGGATATGATCTCTCTCATGATTCATCCCGACCTTGGTAACTTCCATCTCAGATAAAATTTTCTTCATATCCCCGGACACATCCAGTGTCGGAAAGACATCAAAAAATAGTTTTGCCATAATTATTCATTCCAATGTAACAGTTCATAGCGGAGTGCCTCTAAAAGCTCTGACTCCGGCACTTTTTTGAATACTTCGCCATGTTTGATAATAAGTCCTTCTCCGATTCCTCCGGCGATTCCGATATCTGCCTCTTTTGCTTCGCCCGGACCGTTAACAACGCATCCCATAACGGCAACTTTAATGTCAAGAGGAATGTCGGCAACCATATTTTCTACCTGATTGGCCAGTTGGATCAGATTGATCTGTGTTCGTCCGCAGGTAGGACAGGATACTACTTCTACACCACCCTGGCGGAGTCCAAGTGTTTTTAAAATTAATTTGGCAGATTTGATCTCCTCTAATGGATCACCTGTCAGGGAAACCCGGATCGTATCACCGATTCCCTGATGTAAGATCAATCCAAGTCCGATGGCTGACTTGATATTACCGCTGATGATCGTACCGGCTTCCGTGATCCCAACATGCAGCGGATGATCGGTCTGGCTTGCGATCAGTTCATGTGCCTTCACACACATCATAACATCCGAAGATTTGATACTGATGACAAGATTATCATATCCCATATCTTCAATCAGTTTTACTTTATCCAAAGCACTTTCTACCAGTCCCTCAGCCGTCACTCCATGGTATTTCTCCACCAGATCTTTTTCTAAGGAACCACTGTTTACCCCTACACGGATTGGAATGTTGCGCTCTTTTGCGACATCCACCACTGCCTTTACACGCTCCGCACTTCCGATATTGCCAGGGTTGATACGGATCTTGTCTGCTCCATTCTCCATTGCTGCAATTGCAAGACGATAGTCAAAATGAATGTCTGCAACGACCGGAATCTGCACCTGTTTTTTAATCTCCTTTAATGCCTTCGCTGCATCCATCGTAGGAACTGCACAGCGGATGATATCGCATCCGGCAGCAGTAAGCTGATTGATCTGTGCGGCAGTCGCCTCCACATTCTCTGTTTTTGTATTGGTCATAGACTGGATCAAAATCGGGTTGCCGCCGCCAATGATGCGGTTGCCGATCTGCACTGTTTTTGTCATAGTTCTTCTCCCTTTCGTATGATTTTCTTATAGGCAATTGCGAAACTCCTCATAATCTTCTTTCAATTGTTCAAAATTAACAAAATTTTCGAAAACACGCTCTCGCTACGTGTCGCTGG